>RCNB010001226.1_pt1 | contig 16200 bp, 17 predicted proteins | sample 2041321 | NCBI WGS metagenome assembly RCNB01 (sample SAMN09708232, study PRJNA481090) | Marine sediment metagenome, whole genome shotgun sequencing project. | reverse complement strand
GCACTGGGCCATGAAGATCTCCTGCCCGGCGGCGACCGCGGCCGGGTCGGCAGTCAGGGCTGTGAGCGACTCGTTGGTGACGATGCTTCGTTCGGCTTCAGCCGCCGCTACCGCATCTGCGTACTGCTGCGGTGGCAACTCGCCGATATTGTATTCGTGATAGTAGAACCAGTAGACCAACCCAAACACGACGGCGCTGTAGAAAGTGAGGAGCCACCAGGTCGGTAGGTTGTTGTCCGCCTCCTCGATGTCGTCGTAGACGTGGAGAATCTCGCCCTGAATCTCGTCGGTTCGCTTCGGCTCACTCATGGGGTACCTCCGACTCCTCTTCGAGCGGAATGTGCGCGTACTGGTCCGCCTCGGATGCCTTCATTCGCATCACGCGAATGACCACGACTAAGAACACGATGAAGAACAGCACCAGCGCGATGACCGGGAAGAGCAGCACTGGGCTTTGTTCGAAGAACTCGGAAGCAAATCGTCTCATGGCGCGGCCTCCTCGTTGACGGTTGCGAGCGGGTCGCCCTCGGGGACTGTTCCCAGTCGTTGCAGATACGCGATCAACGCCACCATTCGGCTGTTGACCACGAGTTGGCAGTCATCAGTGGGTTCGTCACAGACGCTGATTCCGGCGCTGTCGGCCAGCCCCGCGGCGATGGCGGCCGCGGCCACGCGCGCGTTCTCCTCAGCAGTCTGAATCTGCTCGGCTTTATAGGGAACGCCGATGTTTCGCATGGCTCGGAGCTTCACTGGCGTTCTTGCGAAGTCGATCGTTTCCGTGGCGAGGTGCGGGTAGGGCGGCATGTTCGAGCCCGGCGAGATTTCGCGCGGGTCGATCATGTGCTTGTAGTGCCACACGTCGGCGTACTTCCGGCCGACTCGTGCCAGATCCGGACCGATGCGGCGAGAACCCCACTGGAACGGATGGTCGAAGATCGAGTCATCCATCACCGAGACTTCGCCGTAGCGCGCCGTTTCCCATGTGAACGGCCGAATCATCTGCGAATGGCAGGTGTAGCAGCCCTCTCGAAGGAAGACGTCGCGACCCTCGAGTTCGAGTGGGCTGTACGGAACGTTCTTGGTAGTGCGAATCGTTTCCGGAACCGAGATGACCATCGGAATGATCTCGGCGACGCCGCCGACCAATACCCCGATGACCACCAGCACCGTGAACACGCCTGCACGTCCTTCGAGCGCGTGGTGCCACGACACCTTCTCCTCGTCGCGGTTGCGCAGCGAGACAGCAATTGCTGCGACGCCCCACATGACGGCGGCGAGGGCAAGCACGGTGCTCATGAAGCCGTCGAACAGCGCCATCGCGAAGAGGAGCGACATCACGACGATAGCCGCCATCACCGGCTGACCGAAGAGAAGCCTCGGCCAGGGAATGTCGCGCTCCCGGGGCTCGGTCACGACCGCGACCTCGATCTCCCCGTCCACCGGTGCCCCGCTCTTGGCGGTCTTGATGAGGTTCCAGGCCATCAGCAGGATGCCACCGAAGTAGAGGAGGCCACCCGTGAGACGCGCCCAGTACATCGGTTTGATGGCAAGGAGGGTCTCGACGAAGTTGGGGTAGAGAAGCCCGCCGGTTTCGCCGACCGCGCGCCACATCAAGCCCTGCGTGATGCCGGCAACCCACATCGAAATCACGTACAGAAGAATCCCGACGGTCGCGATCCAAAAGTGGAAGTTGGCGGCCGCGCGCGAGTGCAGCTTGGTGCCGTAGAGACGTGGAACCAGCCAATAGAACATGCCGGCAGCCATGAGACCGTTCCAACCCAAGCCGCCTGCGTGGACGTGACCGATGATCCAGTCTGTGTAGTGGGCGAGGCCGCTGACGCTCTTGATGCTGAGAAGCGGACCCTCGAAGGTGGCCATGCCGTAGAAGGTCACGCCGGCGGCAAAGAACTTCAGGACGGGGTCGGTGCGTAGCTTGTCCCACGCGCCTCGGAGGGTGAGTAGGCCGTTCAACATGCCACCCCAGCTTGGCGCCCAGAGCATCAAGCTGAAGACCATGCCGAGGCTCTGCGCCCAGTCGGGCAGTGCGGTGTAGAGCAAATGGTGGGGGCCAGCCCAAATGTAGAGGAATACCAGGCCCCAGAAGTGGACGATGGACAGGCGGTAGGAGAAGACGGGCCGCTCTGCTGCCTTCGGCAGGAAGTAGTACATGATGCCGAGAATCGGCGTGGTCAGAAAGAACGCGACCGCGTTGTGCCCGTACCACCACTGGACGAGGGCATCTTGAACGCCCGCGAAGACCGAATAGCTTTTGAACGCGCTGACGGGAATCTCGAAGCTATTGACGATGTGCAGGACCGCGACGGTGATGATGGTCGCGATGTAGAACCAGATGGCGACGTACAGATGTTTTTCGCGGCGTTTGCCGAGGGTCCAGAAGAAGTTGACCGCGAACACGACCCAGATGAGGGCGATCGAGATGTCGATCGGCCATTCGAGCTCTGCGTACTCCTTGCCGGTGGTGAAGCCGAGCGGAAGGCTGACGGCAGCCGCTACGATAATCAGCTGCCAACCCCAAAAGTGGATGGCGGATAAGATGTTGGAGGCGAGCCGTGCTTTGACCAGCCGCTGCGTCGAGTAGTAGATGCCGGAGAAGAGCATGTTGCCGACGAACGCAAAGATGACTGCGTTCGTGTGCAACGGCCTCAGGCGGCCGAACGACAAGTACGGCGGTAGGTTTGCCGGCCAGAACGCCAACTGCAGGGCGATGATGAGCCCGACCAGCATGCCGACGATGCCGAACAGCACCGACGCCCACAAGAACTGCCGAACGACCTTGTCGTTATAAACGATCCGCTGAGTTTCCATACCCGTCCTCTTCCCTCTCCGTCGTTGGGGTCATCGGCTTTTCGTCGTCAAGCGGCAGTAGGGCAAGGCGATCGGCTTGATCGAACGTGCCTTGCCGCACTGTCCACGCGAAGAACGCCACTGCGGCACCAACCAGCATCACGCAAACGAAAATGAGTAAGATCAAGATCTCCATTGGAGTCCTTTTCGCGACAGCATCATCACGGTGTACGCGAGTGTGGCGAGAGAGCTGAGCGGCATTAGCACAGCCGCGACCCAAGGCTTCATCAACCCGCCCATCGCTAGCGATACGGCGACCAAGTTGTAAGCGATTGCGAACGCAAGGATGCGGTGAACCACGTGCGCGAGCATGTCAGAGGCACGCAGAACTTGCGCCACCGGATGCAACCCGGGGGACACGAAGTAGAAGTCACATCGTGAGGCCATGAACGGTCGATTCACTGCTGGGGTTCCCGAACAAGCGGCTTCTCTCATCGCCACCTGATCGTTCAATCCATCCCCCACCAGCAAGGTTCGTGCCGGTTCGTGCGCCCGCACATACGCGGCCTTTCGTTCTGGGTCGTGGCCACCAATGCAGACCTCCGCACGCATCCCGAGGTTCGCGCCAAGGGCGACGACCCGCGACGGCGTGTCACCGCTCAGGATGGCGAGCTCGTAGCCGTCGTCTTCGAGCTTGCGAATCTCGTCTCGCGCTCCGGGTCGCAGCTGTTCGTCGGTGTGGAGGCCCGCAAGGAGCCTGCCGTCCACCGAGAACACCACGTCGCCGTCAGTGGCGGATGTGGATGCCGCCCATGTGGGCGCCCCCAATCGGTATGAGCGTCCGTGATCCTCTGCGTGCATCCCGTATCCGGTCTGTTCCTCGACCTCGAGCTCCTCCAAGCGCGCCGCCCTGTGGCCTTCGAGTGCGCGGCGCACGGCGACGCTCTTTGGGTGCGCGCTGCGTGCCGCCATGCTGTAGAGGACGCGAATCTCTTTCTCCGAGAGGGTTTCGAGGGCGGCTGGATTCGTGACTTCGAGCATCCCCGTGGTGAGTGTTCCGGTTTTGTCGAACACCACCCGGGTCATTCCTCGGGCTCGGTCGAGGAAATCGCCGACACGGACGAAGATGCCGGCGCGGCGCAGCTGGGTGAGTACGAGCTCGTAGGCAAGCGGGGCCGCGATCCCGAATGCACAGGGGCAGGTCACTACCAACACTGCGGTCCCTACCTCGATGGCGCGAAGCGGTTGCCCCGTGCGCCACCACCAGTAGCTGACTCCGGTCGTCGCGAGGGCCACCACGCCGATGACGTAGAATCGGGATAGCTGCGACCACCATAGGGTCGCCAGCGGACCGTCGCCTTTGGAGGCTGGATCTCGGCCGAGCAACCCTACGAGCGACGAGGCGGCGAAATCGGTCGTGGCGATCCCCGAAAATGCCCGCGTGCCGACATTGAACGCGCCGGCGGGTAGCGCATCGCCGCGTTCGAAGCGGCGTGGTCGGCTTTCGCCATCGATCCAGTCGAGCGAGCAACTCGCTGCGTGATCGAGCACACGGATCTCTACGGGCACGAGGTCCCCCGGCGCGATCAGTAGTCGGTCTCCCTTACGCACCGCGATGCAATGCACGATACGCACGACGCCATCTTTGACCTCTCGTGTCAGCAGGCTTTCGGTGCCGTCGTCGGCGAGAAGCTGCGCGCGATTACGTTCGAGCATTCGTTGTTGAAGCCAACGGCCCGCCAACATCAATGAAACGAACACGGTGAGCGTATCGATATAGGCCGCGTGCCCCGACGCGAAGAAGAACGAATACGTCGAGCCTGCGAAGGCCAAGACGATGCCCAGCGCGATCGGGACGTCGAGGTGAAGCACTCGCTGCCGGATCGCTCTGACTGCGGATCCGATGAAGACGGAGCCACCAATCAGAACAGCAAGGACCCCGGCCGCGTAGCTCAGCTGGTTGAGCAACTCGTAGATGGGGCCTTCCGTTAGACCTAGGTAAATCGCGGCGGCGAAAAGCATGACGTTGCCCGCCAGTGCCGCGCAGATGCCGACGCGGAGCAGCAAATCGTCGGAGGGCCGCGCGCCGGTCGCCCGTGCAGGCCCCAAGAGGTATCCAAGCGACTCGACTGCGTTGACCCAGACCGAAAGCTCGAAGCTGGGGGCGACTCGTAGCTCGATCCGGCCAAGAGCAGGGTTGATCGACATGAGCCCCGCACGCGCACCGCCGTGTCTCCGAAAGAGCTCCTCGATCAGCCACACGCACGCGGCACAATGGATGCCTTGAATGTCGAGTTCCACGCGGGTGACGCCATCGTCGGAAGCGCGCGCTTCCTCGACCACTTCGAGCCATTTGTGATCGATGCGTCTCGACTCTAGATCCGCTGGCGGAAGCCCCGGGCCGCGTCGAAGCTCGTAGTACCGCGTGAGGCCTGCCTTGGTCAGAATGGCGTTAACCGCGCGACAGCCGCGGCAGCAATATGGGGCGAAGGTCTCGCTGACCAAGGGCTGTGCGCAGTGGGCGCAACGGGACACCGACGGCAGAGCTTGCCGTTCGGGCGGATCGCAAACGACTGGCTGGGGGAGGGTCACGGTGTATCGGAGTGGTGCGGGTGTGCGGGGTGGTCGTGTGGATCGCCCGCGGGCGCGTGGCACGACGAGGTGTCCCCGGTGCGTAAGGCATGAACCGGGCGAATCACGAACAGTATCGAACCGAGCGCGAGCACCGCGGCCAGCACACGGGCGGTACCGGGCTTAGGGCGTCGGGCGAATCGCTCGAACACCCAAGTCGCCGCGACCAAGCCCACGCCGCTGACCACCGCGAACGCCAGCATGCTCAACGACCCGAGCATTGCCGACCCGGTGGATGCCGCGATCAACACCGCGGCCGCCAATGCGCCGCACGGAAGCAGTGCCGTGCCCAGGCCAACGAAGAACGGATGTCGGCCCAACCCTCCGAGCGCGCGGGATACGGCAGAAGGCTTAGACTCATTGCCCTTGGTTCGCAGGGTCACCAGCGGCTGATTGGGCTGGCGCCACAAGCGCACTGCCGCCAAACCGAGGCCGAGGGCAAGCGACCAACTCAATAGAGCGCTGCCCCACGCGTGCGGCAGGCTGACAGCTGTGGCGCCGCCAATCGCTCCGGCGATCGCGCCGAGCACCGAATAGCTGATGAACCGCCCGAGCTGGTAGCGACTTTGGCCGGACGCACCCGGTCGGCCACTGCACGCGTACGCTGCCAGTGGTCCACACATGGCGGTGCAATGCGGAACCGATGCGAGGCCCGCTGCGGCCCCGACGACTATCGCTGTCCACATGCCGCCCCCTTAGGGTCGAACATCGAGCCAGTCACGCTGCAACCCCTACGCCACGCCATCGCGGGTCCACTTATACCCGAATACGAACGTATTGCGTGACGGCCTTTTCGGTGCGCAGAAAATGCGATGGATCGTGCGGCAACCAGTGCTATCTCCAGGTACCCATGGGCACCGCACAACGCAAGATGATCCCCCGCGAGCACGGCGCCTACGCGGAGCTCTTGTTCCCGATCGTCACCGTCTTTCTAGGCGGGTTCCCGACGACTTCGACCTGGCTGCTCGCCATCGGCGCGATTGCGTGTTTCCTAGCGAACGAGCCGCTTCTGGTGTTGGTTGGGCAGCGAGGGAACCGTGCGAAACGGGAGGAGTCAAATCGCGCCAAACGCGCGCTTCTGATCTTTCTGTCGATCGGGTTCGGCGCTGGTATTGCAGGTCTCCTACTGGCGCCTGCCGCCGCTCAGTTTGCAGTCGGGGTACCGCTTCTACTCGGTGTCGCGCTCATCATGCTGGCAGTGCAAGGGCGCGAACGGAGCATGGTCGGTGAAGCACTCGCGGCCTCAACTCTCTCCTCTATCGCCATTCCACTCGGGCTTTCGGCGGGTCTTGGCCTGATTGCCACCCTTGCGGTCGCGCTGATTTGGCTGATCACCTCTTTGTTGGGAACGGCCGTCGTGCGCCTGACCGTCGGCCGTACCAAGTCGAAGACCGAAGAGGATTTCGGGCGCGTTCGTTTCAAACGTGGGCTTTTGGTGTCGGTGTGTCTGTTCGTCATCGCCGTGGGAGTGGCAGCGCCCTACGGCTCCCAAGTTAGCCTGTGGGTCCTGGCAGCGGCGGTGCCGGTTGCAGTGGTGGTGCTCACCATGGCGATTCTTCAGCCGACCGCCCGTCGACTCCGCCTCATGGGCTGGAGCCTCGTCGCGGCAAATCTTTGTTCGCTGATTGCAGTGGTCACCACGCTAAAGATCATTCAGGATTTCAAGGCGGTGGAGCCGACTCTGCCATTCCCCATGTTCTAGCTCCGTTGCGGATGCATTGGAGAGGAGAAGCTCGTGCTTGCAAAAGACATCATGACCGAAAACCCCGTGACTGCGACTGAGCTCATGTCGGTGGCTGAGGCGCTCGGCCTGATTTATGAGCTCGACGTCCGCCATCTGCCGGTGGTCCGTGGCCGCGAGTTGGTCGGAATTATCAGCGACCGCGACCTTCGAGGTTTCACCGAAGCCTCGGAGGATGAGGCGATCGAAGCCGTGGAGGGTGCGCGTTCCTCGACTGTGGGTAGCTTCATGAACACGAGCCCGGTCAAGGTCGATCCCGAGACCAGCATACGAGACGTGCTCGAGCTGCTGCTCCTACATCGGGTTGGAGCCATTCCAGTTGCCGACCTCGACACCGGCGATTTGCTAGGCATCGTGAGCTACGTCGACTTGCTGCGCGTCCTCCAGGAAACGCTAGAACCCTAGCAGCGGACCGAACGTGACTTCGTACTCGGCGCTGCAAGCACCCCGAACGCTCAGGGTGCCCGACATCTGCGCCCCGTTCTGGCCATCGGCGGGGATGAACGTCAGCACGTTGCCCTCCGCTTGGATGCCCACTTCTGCGGCGGAGTCCTCGTCGTAGGTGCACATGCCCTCGTCTTGGACAGGCAGCCACCAGCCTCCGCGAAGGTACAATTGGTCCCCGCAAACCCGGCCTTCGATGCGGTACTCTTCATCGACCACGATGCCTACCTCGTTGCCGTTCTGCGTGAATACCCAATTGAGGGCGCACGAGACGAACATCGCATCGGGCTCGGCGTCCGCGCATCCGGTGGTGAGAATCAGTACCGTTCCCTGGTCGAACCAGACTGTGCCGTTGAGATCGACGTCCGGCGCCTCGCTGCAATCAGGCAGCGTTCCCGTACCGGGAATGAAATACTGCTCTTCCTTGCAGCTTCCCAAGGAAGCAACGATGCACACTAATGCCAACCAGCGCATGCTCGACTCGTACCACGTCCGGGTGATCCGTTACACCTCGATCGTGATACCGTCCCGTCCCTCGACTGGGCTAGACTCCGGGGAGTTCCGATGCTGATCAGGATTCGAAGAGGGCTAGACATTCCCATCTTGGGGGCGCCCGAGCAGCGCATCCACGATGCCCACGACGTGGGCTGGGTGGCACTGGTCGCAGCGGACTACCGCGGTCTTCGACCAAATCTGTTGGTGAAGGTAGGCGATCGGGTTCGCCTCGGGCAAGCGGTGCTCACCAGCAAGGATGATCCCGCGGTACGCTTCACGTCTCCTGGGACAGGCGAAGTGGTTGCGATTCATCGCGGGGAACGCCGGGCACTGCAGTCGCTGGTGATTCGGCTCGAGGGGGATGAGCAGGAGAGGTTTCCGTCGCATGATCGCGGCGCGCTGGCGACGCTCGATCGGGAACGAGTTCGAGAGACGCTGCTCGGGTCCGGTCTGTGGACCGCATTTCGGGCACGGCCATTTGGTGGAGTGCCTCTGTCAGACACGTCGCCCCATTCGATCTTCGTCACCGCGATCGACACCAACCCTCTCAGCGGCGACCCGCGGGTCGTCATCGACGAACGTTCGCGCGCATTCTCCGACGGCGTGGCGGCCATCAGCAGGCTGACGGACGGGGCGGTTTACGTTTGCCGAGCTCCGGGCCCCGAATTCGAGCTACCGAAGCTGGATTCGGTGACTTCCGTCGTGTTCGACGGGCCGCATCCCGCTGGGCTTCCCGGCACGCACATTCACTTCCTCGATCCGGTCAGCGATCACAAGTCGGTCTGGCACCTGAACTACCAAGACGTCATCGCGATCGGCGCCCTGTTCACGACCGGCCGATTGTCGACTGAGCGAGTCATCGCGGTCGGTGGTCCTGTCGCGCGGCGGCCGAGGCTATTGCGAACACGAATCGGAGCGAGCACCGAGGATCTGTTGAAGAATGAGATCGAAGGGAACGAGCGCCGGGTGGTCTCCGGTTCGATTCTCGGCGGACGCCGTGCCGCTGGGCGCGCGCGATACCTCGGCCCGTATGATCTTCAGGTGAGCGTGCTTCGGGAGGACCGTGAACGACGCTTCCTCGAGTGGCTGTCACCCGGCTTTGACGCCTACTCCGCGATCCGCGTGTTCGTGTCCGCGCTTCGCTCGCGGAAGCACCGCTTTTCGCTCACCACTTCCCAGCACGGCAGTCCGCGAGCGATGATTCCCATTGGCAATTTCGAGAATGTGATGCCGCTCGACATGCTGCCCGCGCCACTCTTGAAGGCGCTCATCGTCCAAGATGTCGAAACCGCGCGAGCGCTTGGCTGCCTAGAGCTCGCCGAGGAAGACCTGGCGCTATGCTCCTTCGTCTGCTGCAGCAAGTACGAGTACGGGCCGTTCCTGCGCGCCACCCTGGACCTGATCGAGAAGGAAGGCTGATGGGCCCGCTTCGCAGACTTCTGGACAAGCTCGGACCGCACTTCGAGAAGAGCGGCCGGTTCGAGCGGTACGAGGCGATCTACGAGATGGTCGACACTCTCCTCTATTCGCCCCCCGACGTATCGCGTCATGCCCCGCATGTTCGCGACGCGATCAATCTCAAGCGGGTGATGGGGTTGGTGGTGATTGGCGTGTTGCCATGCGCGTTCGTCGGCATGTGGAACACCGGGTACCAGGCGAGTCTCGCGCTCGGGGAACCGACCAGCATCGCGGCGGCGACGTTCGATGGGATGTTGTTCTTCGTGCCCATCTACGCGGTGACACTCCTTGCCGGCGGGTTCTGGGAGATTCTGTTTGCCGGAGTTCGCAATCACGAGATCAACGAAGGCTTCTTCGTTACATCGATCCTGTACGCGCTGACGCTTCCCGCAACGACTCCCCTTTGGCACGTCGCGCTTGGGATATCGTTCGGCGTCGTGATCGCCAAAGAGGTTTTTGGCGGAACCGGAAAAAATTTCATGAACCCTGCGCTCGCGGGGCGGGCGTTTCTGTACTTCGCGTATCCAGTCGAGATGTCCGGTGAATCCGTGTGGACTCCTCCGATCGACGTCGTGACGGGCGCTACGCCACTGGCGATTGGCGCGGAAGAAGGGGTGCCGGGGATCCTCGCGCAGGGAGTCACATGGATGGACGCGTTCCTCGGTCCCATTCAAGGGTCGATTGGGGAAACCTCGGCCGTGGCCTGCCTTCTCGGCGCTGTGTTCATCGTCTACACCGGGGTTGCATCGTGGCGAATCATGGCCGGCGTCATGCTCGGTATGGTGGTCACTGCGATGCTCTTCAACACCGTAGGCTCCGCGGACAACCCGATGTTCGCAATGCCGTGGTATTGGCACTTGGTCCTTGGCGGCTTCGCATTCGGAATGGTCTTCATGGCAACGGACCCCGTCACCGCGTGCGTGACCAACCCCGGGAGGTGGATCTTCGGCGCACTGGTCGGCTCGATCACGGTGGTGATCCGCGTGGTCAACGTCGCATTCCCCGAAGGGATCATGCTCGCAATCTTGTTCGCCAACGTGTTCGCACCCACAATCGACCATTTCGTCATGCGCGCCAACATCGCGCGGAGGATACGACGCGGTGTCTGACGATTTGAAAGAGCGTGGCGGCGCCACGGAGACGGTCGCACGGACGCTGCTCGTGGCCTTTCTCGTCAGCTTGGTGTGTTCTTCGCTCGTGGCCTCGGCGGCGATTCTGCTGAAGCCCCGGCAGGTGGCCAACGCTCTCCTCGACATGCGTCGAAACATCCTGGAAGTCGCGGGCCTCTTGGAGCCGGACTCGGACGTCAACGAGCTGTACGGAAGCGTCGAACGCCGCGTCATCGATCTCGCGACCGGGGCGTATGTCCAAGGCGCGGATCCAACGCTCGACCCGCAGCGGGCCCTCGTCTACTTGGTTCGACAGGACGGCGAGCTCAGCAAGATCATCTTGCCGGTGTCCGGCCAGGGGCTCTGGTCGACGCTCTACGGTTTTCTGGCGCTCAAAGCGGATGGCAACACCATCGCAGGCATCACGTTCTACGAGCATGGGGAAACGCCTGGGCTAGGGGATTTCATATCGAAACCGGCGTGGCGGGAACTCTGGCGCGACAAGCGCGTGTTCGATGGCGCTGGCCAGGTGATCATCGAGGTCGTGAAGGGGCGTGTCCCAGTCAATGATCCGCTGGCCGACTACCATGTCGATGGCGTTTCAGGCGCTACCCTCACCGGAAACGGGGTGACGAACCTGCTTCATCGCATGTTGGGCAGCGAGGGGTACGGCCCATACCTCCGCCGGATCCAGAACGGAGAGGACACATGAGTACGACCGCGAAGCGCGCGCTTATCGACCCCGTCGTCGACAACAATCCGGTGACGCTACACGTCCTCGGCATTTGTTCCGCACTTGCGGTCACGACGGCGCTTCTTCCGTCGCTCTACATGTGCCTCGCGTTGACCTTGGTTGCCGCCTTCGCCAACGCCGCCGTCAGTACGATTCGGCACGTGCTCCCAAGTAGCATCCGCATCATCGTGCAGATGACGATCATTGCATCGCTCGTCATAGTCGTGGACGAGTCGCTCCAGGCGTTCGCGTTCGAGACGAGCCGTGAGCTCTCGGTCTTTGTTGGCTTGATCATCACCAACTGTATCGTCCTCGGTCGTACCGAGAGTTTCGCTTCGAAGAATCCCGTCGGGGTCAGCTTCCTCGACGGGATTGGCAACGGACTCGGCTACAGCGTGATTTTGATCCTGGTCGCCACTGCCCGCGAGCTACTGGGCGCCGGAACACTGCTAGGCTACACGATTCTACCCACAGTCGCCGACGGAGGTTGGTACAGCCCGAATGGCATGATGCTTCTCCCGCCCAGCGCGTTCTTCGTGATCGGCCTAATCATCTGGGCGGTTCGATCTTGGAAGGTTGAGCAGGTCGAGAAGCCGGAGTTCCGCATCCATGAAGTCCACCGCACGGAGGTGTTGTGATGGGAGGGTACGCCGAGCTCTTCATCAAGGCTGTTTTCGTGGAGAACCTCGCACTCTCGTTCTTTCTCGGAATGTGCACGTTCCTCGCCGTATCCAAGCGCATCCAAACCGCGTTGGGCCTCGGCGCGGCGGTCGTCGTGGTCCAGGTCATCACCGTGCCGGTCAACACGTTCCTCTATCACTACGTGCTCGAGGAGGGGGCCCTTGCCTGGGCCGGTCTTCCCGAGGTCGACCTGAGCTTTCTAGGCTTGGTCACCTACATTGGCGTCATTGCGGCGATGGTACAGATTCTCGAGATGGTCCTCGATCGATACTTCCCGCCACTGTTCCACGCGCTCGGCATCTACCTTCCCTTGATAACGGTCAACTGCGCGATTCTCGGAGGCACGCTGTTCTCCGTGCAGCGCGAGTACACCATGTCCGAGAGCGTCGTGTACGGTGTTGGAAGCGGGTTTGGCTGGGCGCTCGCCCTGGTTGGCCTCGCGGGGATTCGAGAGAAGCTCAAGTACAGCGATGTGCCCGCGGGGCTTCAAGGGCTCGGGATCACGTTCATCATCGTAGGCCTGATGTCGCTCGGCTTCATGGCCTTTGCTGGGATCCAGCTGTAGGGAGGGTGAGCGTGACGACGATCTTGCTGGCAGTCGGCGTGTTCACGGGGCTCATCGTCCTGCTCTCTTCCCTCATCCTCCTCGCACGAGCGGGTCTCGTGGAGACGGGTGTCGTGCGCATGCTCGTCAATGACGACAAGGAGTTTCAGGTCCCCGCGGGCGGGAAACTGCTGACCGCTCTTTCGAATGTCGGGCTGTACCTGCCCGGAGGCTGCGGGGGCAAAGGCACATGTGGCCAGTGCCGGGTAAAGGTCCTCGAGGGCGGCGGCGCCATGCTTCCCACCGAGTTCGACCTGATAGGGCGCAAGGAAGCCGCAAATCACGTGCGGCTCGGGTGCCAGGTGACAGTCCGAGAAGACATCCGAGTGCGTATTCCCGAGGAGGTGTTTGGTGTTCGCAAGTGGGAATGCACCGTTCGGTCGACGCGCGGCCTCAGTACATTCATCAAGGAGATAGTCCTCGAGCTCCCTCCTGGTGAGCACGTTCCTTTCCGTGCCGGAGGCTACATCCAGATCGAGTGCCCTCCCTATGATGCGAGGTTCTCGGATTTCGCGATCGAGCCGCAATTTCGCGAAGACTGGGAGCGTCACGACCTCTGGAGGCTTCGCGCCGGGACCGAGACTGCGACGACCCGGGCCTACTCGATGGCCAACTACCCCGAAGAGGAGGGCATCATCCTTCTCAACATCGGGATTGCGGTCCCACCGCCCGGTGCCAAGGACGACGTGCGTCCGGGCATCGTCTCATCGTATCTGTTCAGTCTGAAGGATGGTGACCGGGTGACGATCGCGGGGCCCTACGGTGAGTTCTACGCGAAAGACAGCGATCATGAGATGGTGTTCATCGGCGGGGGGACGGGCATGGCGCCGCTTCGATCTCATATCTTCGATCAACTCAAGCGTATCAAGACGGAACGAGCCATCTCCTTCTGGTTCGGGGTTCGAAGCCAGCGCGACCTCTTCTATCACCGGGAGTTCGAGCGTCTGGCGTCCGAGCATCCCAACTTTCGTTACGTCGCAGCGCTATCGGAGCCCAAGAGCGACGACGAGTGGGATGGCCCCGTTGGGTTCATTCATCAGGTCGCGCGCGACGAGTATCTCGCGCAGCATGACGCGCCGGAAGGTTGCGAGTACTACATGTGTGGGCCGCCCTTGATGATCTCGGCCGTTCAGAAGATGCTCACAGACCTAGGTGTCCCTGACGAGAACGTCATGTTTGACGATTTTGGGAGTTGATCGACATGCTGACCTACCTTCTCAGCTTCATGGTCTTCACATTGGCGCTGTTCGGCCTCAGCATCGGCCTCGTCGCCGGGCGGGGCGGCATTCGCGGAACTTGCGGCGGCCTCAACAGCTCCGACGGGCAGGGCTGCGGGGCGTGCGGGAAGGCAGCGAGTAGTGATCGAGCATGTCCAAGGAGGCGCGTGTCGTGAACCGAGTCAAGGATGTACGGGTACGGGATTTCATGGTGACCAAACCGGTCGTGTTCACACGAAACACCGATCTGCTGGACGCGGTTAGGACATTGGTCGACCGGCGCATCTCCGGCGCGCCGGTGGTCGATGAGCAGGGCAGCCTCGTCGGCGTTCTTACCGAACGCGATTTCTTGAAGGCGGCCCTAGTCGCCGGGTACCACGGCGAGCGCGGTGGTTGCATTGGCGACTACATGAGCAGTGACGTCGTGGCCGTACATGCGGACGACAACCTGCTCGACGTGGCTACCCGGTTCGTGGAGACCAAGTACCGACGGTACCCGGTGATGGAGGACAACCGCGTCGTTGGCGTCGTGGGGCGCCGCGATGTCCTACGAGCGGTCATCGATGCGTTTGGACCCCGGCGCTCTGGTTTCCGTGGCTCGACCTAGCGGGACGGTGATCCTCGTTTCTGGGCTGACGCGAACAATTACGTATAGAAGATGTTGCGGGCAGCGGGCACCCTCCAGGGAGCACCTTGGACCACGCTACCTCACGGGCCATCGATCTGATCGAGGATGCCTATGATCTCGATAAGCCGAGTTCAGAGTGGCTCCGCGACCTGATTGATGCGCACGCCCCCATCTTGGATCACGGCCTCGGGATCGTCGGTTTCGAGTTCGTTCGACACCCGGGCGATAGTGGCGGGGACGCGACGGTCCAGGACATGCATGCGGGAGGGATTGCGCCCGATTTCCCGCAGAGATTCGAGGAAGCCCGACACGTCGTGTCGCCCGAGTGTTTCCGCGCGGTCACCCCCACGGGCTTCGCAGGTACATGGACCGAAATGACCTCGGACTACCCGGAGGACTCACGCCGTTTCCTCGAGCGACTCGGCTATCCGGACGTGCTTGCCATCACCGCCGTCGACCCCAACGGGGTTGGGGTTCAGTTCATCGCGCCGTTGTCGGAGGTGACGCGGCTCACTCCCCGGTCCCGAGAGCGCTGGAGGATGCTCGGCGCCCATATCGCCACGGCCTACCGGTTGCGTCGGGCGTCGGCGGCACAGGCCGCCGCATCGGAGAGCCGCTCGCCGCGACTTCCGCACGACGCAGAAGCCATACTGGACGCGGATGGCCTTCATATCGTCGAGGCGGTCGGGCGCGCCGCCGCGGTCAAGGCCGGTGACGCGCTGCGTGAGGCGGCTCGTCAGGTCGATCTGGCGCGTGGCCAGATGAGACACAACGACCCGCAACAGGCGCTCGAGAGTTGGAAGGCGTTGGTGAGCGGCCGGTGGAGCATGGTCGACTGGTTCGATACCGACGGGCGGCGCTATATCCTAGGGGTTCCCAACGAGCCGGACGTAGGCGATCCGCGCGGACTCACGCAGCAGGAGTCGCAGGTCGTGACCTACGTTCTGCACGGAGACACGAACAAGCTCATCGCCTACCGTTTGGGTCTTTCGCAGGCGCGTATCTCGGGACTTCTGAAGTCCGCGATGCGCAAGTTGGGTGTCGCGAGCAAGCTCGACCTGGTTCGCAAGTTGGGGCCAGTGGACAAGTCCGCCGGACCAGAGGACGATGCGGTATAGGCGAGCCTTGGATCCAATTACCCCTAACGCCATCGACATCGCCGAAGCCGCCTACGAGCTCGGCAAGCCTGACTCGATCTGGCTTCGAAACCTAATCGAAGTCGGCGCGCCAGTGTGGGACCACGGACCGGGCGTCTTTGGTTTCGAGTTCGTCCGTCCACCTCCAGGCGGCGGAGGGGCGGATATTGTCATCCGCAATCCCCAGTTGCGTTCCCTCCCAGTCGATTTTCCCGACCGGCTTGCCGCTCTGATGGCCTCTCTCCCTCCGGAGCTGGTGCAGATGATTGCTCCGCCGGGGTATGCGGGGACCTGGAGGGGGCTCATCGATGAGCAACCCGAGGCGAAACGCTTTCCCGTGGAAGCCCTTGGCTACGAAGATCTGTTCGCCCTGCTGGCGGTCGACCCCAACGGTGTCGGCGTTGAGATCGTGGCGCCTCTCGATCGTGTGACCACACTCTCGGAAAAGGCCCGGGAGCGTTGGCAGATGCTCTGCGCGCACGTCGCCACGGGCTATCGTCTTCGACAGGTGTTGGGTC
>RCNB010001225.1_pt1 | contig 16213 bp, 13 predicted proteins | sample 2041321 | NCBI WGS metagenome assembly RCNB01 (sample SAMN09708232, study PRJNA481090) | Marine sediment metagenome, whole genome shotgun sequencing project. | reverse complement strand
TGTCATTCTGCTGAAATTGATAATTTTGCGGCATAAAAGTATTAATAAATTTCTGTTTTGTTCAGGATAGGTAAAGTTGAGATAGAGAAGCATCCCCTCCTGCTTGCGCCCATGGAGGATCTTTCGGATCCCCCTTTCCGCTATGTTTGTAAAGAATATGGTGCGGATCTGATGTATACGGAATTCATTTCCTCAGATGGATTGATCCGTCATGGGGCAAAAAGTGTCAGGAAGCTGGAAATATTTGATTATGAGCGTCCCATCGGCATACAACTCTACGGGCACCTGGTGGAACCCATGGTGGAAGCCACCCGTATGGCAGAGAAAGCCCGTCCTGATTTGATTGACATCAATTTTGGTTGTCCCGTCAAAAAAATTGTCAGGCGTGGTGCCGGTGCCGGTATGTTGCGTGATGTTCCCCTGATGGTCAGGATGACGGAGGCCATTGTACAACAGACCAGGCTCCCTGTCACTGTGAAGACCAGGCTTGGTTGGGATGATCAAAACAAAAATATTCTCGAGGTGGCGCTGAGGCTTCAGGATGCCGGGATCAAGGCCCTGACAATACATGGCCGGACAGGTACCCAGCTATACAAAGGACAGGCTGACTGGAGCCTGATAGGGGAGGTAAAAAACCATCCGGATATAGAGATCCCTATTATCGGCAACGGTGATATAACAGGTCCCGAAACTGCTGCTGAACGATTTACACAATATGGTGTTGATGCCATTATGATCGGCCGGGCCACGGTGGGAAAACCATGGATCTTCCGGGAGATCAAACATTACCTTGAAACCGGAGAAACACTATCCCCTCCAGGTTTGAAAGAGAAAGTCTCACTGGCCAGGATGCATTTTCAGAGATCCCTGGAATGGAAGGGTGACCCAAGGGGAATTCTAGAAATGCGCAGGCATTTCAGTAATTATTTCAAAGGCCTGCCTGACTTCAAGGAAATCCGTCTGAAGCTGGTCACGTCCCTGGATGTTGGGGAGATAAAAGACATCCTGGACCTGATTGATGAAAAATATGCTTCTTTTTGAAATTGCGACCCACGGATGAGCCTGGTCCAGGCCTGATCCTGATCAGAAAATGTCTTTCAGGTCCTTCTTCTCCGGATAATCCAGATTATAATGGAGTCCCCTGCTTTCTTTCCTGTCCTGTGCCATTTTTATGGTCAAATAGCCGGCTGTGATCAGGTTGCGAAGTTCGCACAGGGATTTGGACAGGGTTGATTTCCGGTACAGTGCTTCGGTTTCCTTATATATGATCTCCAATCGTACCAGCGCCCTGTTCAACCTCAAATTAGTCCTTACGATTCCGACATAATTACTCATGATCTGCTGCATCTCCTTGAAATTCTGGGTAATAAGGACCATCTCCTCAGGATGGGTGGTCCCTGAATAATCCCAATCAGGAACATCCACCTTGATCCCGATTTTCTTGATTCCCCTGATCGCTGCTTTGGCTGCCCTGTCAGCATAAACAATGGCTTCAATAAGGGAATTGGAAGCCAGCCTGTTGGCTCCATGCAGTCCCGTGCTTGATGTTTCACCTGCAGCATACAATTGTTTTATCCAGGTACAACCTTCCATATCAACCTTAATACCACCACACATGTAATGGGCAGCTGGAACCACTGGTATCATATCCTTCGTAATATCAATGCCAATGCTGAGGCATTTTTCGTGAATATTGGGGAAATGAGAGAACAGCCCGTCTCTGTCCAGATGAGAAGCATCGAGAAAAACATAGTCATCCCCCCTGGATTTCATCTCATTATCGATGGCTCTTGCCACAATATCTCTTGGTGCCAGGCTTTTACGCTCATCATATTTCTCCATAAACTCCTTGCCATTCTGAGTCTTTAATACCCCTCCGAATCCCCTTAGTGCCTCTGATATCAGGAAGGAAGGTCTTTCTCCCGGATTGTAAAGGGAGGTTGGATGAAACTGGACAAACTCCATGTTTTCAATAATCCCTTTGGCACGGTAAACCATGGCAATTCCATCGCCGGTAGCCACAGGAGGATTGGTGGTTGTATGGTAGAGGTTCCCCACCCCGCCTGTGGCAATCATGGTGGTTTTTGCCAGCAGGGTGATTACCTGGTCTGTATTCAGATCCAGTACATAAGCTCCAAAACAATGGATATTCTGGTTATACCTCTTTACGAGCATTCCCAGGTGATGTTGTGTGATCAGGTCAACCGCGAAATGATTCTCCAGGATCTCAATATTCTTATGCTTCTTGACCTGTTCACTCAGTATTTTCTGGATCTCAAAACCTGTATTATCCTTGTGATGCAGGATACGCTTTTCAGAATGTCCTCCTTCCCTGGCCAGGTCAAACTCACCATTCGATTTTTTGTCAAACTGGGCACCCCATCTTATTAGTTCTTCTATCTGCGCCGGTGCATCCCTGACCAGGTTCCGTACTACATCCTCATCACAGAGACCATCTCCTGCTATGAGGGTATCCTCGATATGCTTTTCATAGGAATCCGGCTCATAGGTAACAGCGGCAATCCCCCCCTGGGCCAGCTGTGTATTGGTCTCTTCAATGGATGTTTTGGAAATTACACATACCCTTCCGTGGTCCGCAACTTTTAATGCAAAACTTAATCCTGCCGATCCGGATCCGATAATCAGAAAATCAACTTCTTTTTTCATGCTTATAATTATTCTACAAATATAATAAGCCTTTTTTCAAAGCCCTTAATTGTTATGGATTTCCTGAAGCAATTATTTTCTTTACTTTTGTCCATTAATTTTAACGAAACCCCTGAAAAGAATATGGCCCAGGAAGACCTTTTCAAAAAGATCATTGCCCATGCCAAGGAATATGGATTTGTGTTCCCTTCCAGTGAGATCTACGATGGTTTAAGTGCTGTTTATGATTACGGACAGAACGGTGTTGAGATGAAGAACAACATCCGGGCTTACTGGTGGGATGCCATGGTAAAGCTGAATGAGAATATTGTCGGTATTGATTCCGCTATTTTCATGCATCCGGATATCTGGAAAGCTTCAGGCCATGTGGATGCATTCAACGATCCCCTGATCGACAACAAGGACTCAAAAAAAAGATACAGGGCTGACCAGCTAATAGAGGATTACCTGGATAAACTGCAGGGAAAGATCAACAAGGAAGCAGAAAAAGCTTCCAAAAGATTCGGGGAATCATTTGACAGGGAGAAGTTTCTTGCCACCAACCCGAGGGTAATTGCCAACCAGGACAAGATTGACAGGATCCATGGCCGCTTTGTCAAAGCACTGGAGAAAGATGACCTCAAAGAGATCCATCAGATCATTATTGATTGTGAGATTGCGGATCCTGAATCTGGTTCCAGGAACTGGACAGATGTCAGGCAGTTCAACCTGATGTTTGATACCCGGCTGGGTTCGGTCAACGAATCTGCCAGTAAAATTTATCTCCGCCCGGAAACAGCCCAGGGTATCTTTGTGAATTTCCTGAATGTTCAGAAATCCGGGCGGATGAAGATCCCGTTCGGCATCGCCCAGACCGGTAAGGCCTTTCGCAATGAAATTGTCGCCCGCCAGTTTATCATGAGAATGAGGGAATTCGAACAGATGGAGATGCAATTCTTTGTCCCGCCCGGTAAAGAATTAGAATGGTTTGAGTTCTGGAAGGACAGGCGCATGAGGTGGCATCAGTCATTGGGTCTGGGAAAGGAGAAGTACCGATTTCATGATCATGACAAGCTTGCCCATTATGCCAATGCAGCCACCGATATTGAGTTTGATTTCCCAATAGGATTCAAGGAGGTGGAAGGAATCCACTCGAGAACCGATTTCGACCTTACACAGCATCAGAAATTCTCGGGCAAGAAGATGCAGTATTTTGATAATGAACTCAACGATAGTTATATACCTTATGTAATTGAAACATCCATTGGTCTCGACCGGATGTTTTTGACGGTGCTCGCTGGATCATTTGAGGAAGAGAAAATTGAAAAGGAAGGAGCAAAAGAGGAAAGGATCGTCATGAGGATCCCTGCATTTCTGGCCCCGGTAAAGGTCGCCGTCCTTCCCCTGGTTAAAAAGGACGGACTCCCTGATGTCGCAAGGAAGATCATGGATGAGTTGAAACTGGATTTCAACTGCCAGTACGAGGAAAAGGACTCCATCGGGCGACGTTACAGAAGGCAGGATGCGATTGGCACCCCTTACTGTATTACCATAGACCACCAGACCCGGAAAGACGATACCGTAACCATCAGGTACCGTGACACCATGGAGCAGGAGCGTATACCGGTTAAACAGGTCCGCGATATTGTCCAGGAGAAAGTCAGTTCCAAAAAACAATTAAGCATGCTGGGATAATGTCAGAACCCGGGCGTAAAAAAGTGCTTATTCTCACTTATTACTGGCCCCCAGGTGGAGGTGCCGGGGTCCAGCGCTGGTTAAAGTTCACCAAGTACATGCGTGAATTCAACTACGAACCGGTGATTTACACTGCGGAGAATCCGGAATATCCCTCAAACGATGAATCCCTCTACAAGGATGTACCCGACAATCTTACTGTTCTGAAAACCCGGGTCTGGGAACCATATAATTTATATAAAAGGTTTACTCTCAAGAAAAAGGGGCACCGGATCAATGCAGGATTCCTCAACAAGGATGAAAGGAAAGGTCCGGGTGAGAGAATCTCGGTCTGGATCCGTGGTAACTGGTTTATCCCCGATGCCCGGAAATTCTGGATCAAACCCTCCATCCGGTACCTTACCCGTTACCTGAAGGATCATCCGGTCAGTTTATTGGTAAGTACGGGTCCACCGCACAGCCTGCACATGATCGCATGTGGGGTGGCGGAAAAAATGAAACTACCATGGGTGGCAGATTTCAGGGATCCGTGGACACAAATAGATTTTTACCAGGACCTTTTGCTGGCACCAAGGGCAGACCGAAAACACCGGTCACTGGAAAAGAAAGTCCTCATGTCGGCAAATGTAGTAACTGTGATCAGCAATGACATGAAACGCCAGTTTGAAGAAATGGGATGCAATAATATCCGGGTCATCCCGAATGGATTTGATCCGGATGATTTTGATGTCCCGGTTGAAAGGGTGGACCCGGAATTCAGCCTGACCCATATCGGCACCATTGTCCCTTCAAGGAACCCTGAAACTCTCTGGAGGGTACTTTCAGAACTTGTTACAGAGAATAAGGACCTGGCAGACCACCTGGTTATCAGGATGGTTGGTGCAATTGATTTTTCGGTTTCCAGATCGCTGGACGAAGCAAACCTGGGGTCGTGGGTTCGGACAGTTAACTACCTGCCACACCAGGAAGCTGTGGGATTACTGAAAAGTTCACAGGTGCTTCTTCTACTGATCAATAATACCTCCAACGCGAAAGGAATTCTGACCGGTAAGTTTTTTGAGTATATGAATTCCGGCCGGCCGATCCTTGCTATTGGTCCAACGGATGGAGAAGCGGCCCAAATCCTGAAGGAAACCGGTACCGGACAAATGGTTGATTTTAATGACCGGAATAACCTTAAAAGCCTTATTCTTGAATACTATAATAATTACCGGCAAGGTGGACTGAATATCGACGCGAAGAATATAAATAGATATTCAAGAAAAAGCCTTACCGGCAGGATGACTGAATTATTTACCGAATTACTGTCTACCACATGAAAATCATTACAGTTGCAGGCGCAAGACCAAATTTCATTAAGATCGCACCACTTCACCGGGCATTTCTAAAGAAAGATGACCGGTTTGACCATATGATATGCCACACCGGCCAGCATTTCGACAAGAACATGTCAAAGATATTCTTCGAGGAACTTGATATCCCGGAGCCGCATTTCAACCTGGGGGTGGGATCGGGAAGCCATGCAGAGCAGACTGCCAGGATCATGATCGAGTTCGAAAAAGTCCTTATCAGGGAAAAACCTGAACTGATCCTGGTTCCCGGTGATGTAAACTCAACATTGGCCTGCAGCGTTGTAGCCTCAAAAATGGGAATTCCGGTGGGGCATGTGGAGGCCGGATTAAGGAGCTTTGACCGTAAAATGCCTGAGGAGATCAATCGTATCGTCACTGATGTCCTGTCGGATTACCTGTTTGTCAGTGAGGGGTCCGGGCTTATCAACCTTAATAATGAAGGGATCGCAGAGGATAAGATCCATTTCGTCGGCAATATCATGATAGACAGCCTTGTACATTTCCTGCCATCCATTGAACAATCGTCGATCTTGAATGTGCTTGATCTTAAAGCCGGAAGGTATACACTGATGACCTTCCACCGTCCACGGAACGTTGATGACAGGGATTCATTGGCAGAACTGGTTGGCATGTTAAACCGGCTTTCAGGGAAAACCAGACTGGTTTTCCCCATTCACCCGAGAACTCGCAAAAACCTTGAAAAGCACGGGCTCCATACTGAGATGGATCCCGGTATCCTTTTGCTTGATCCCATTGGTTACTTTGATTTCCTCGCTCTGACACGTACAGCAGAACTGGTCATAACCGATAGTGGTGGAATTCAGGAAGAAACCACATACCTTGGCGTTCAATGCCTTACGGTCAGGGATAATACAGAACGGCCGGTTACCGTCTCAGTAGGGACCAACCAGTTAATTGGCACCGATCTGAAGAAAGTCGAACAGGCGGCTGAAAAAGTGCTGTCTGGAAATAAAAAGAAAGGTGGTATCCCGGAGCTATGGGATGGGATGACAGCTGAACGGATTGTTGAGATAATTGAAAAGAAATTGCTAGGCCAATTCTGAAACAATATACCTGAATTTACCCGAATCGTCACCTGGAAGCATCCCCATAGGAGTTATACTGACCTCTTTGAAAAATTGCTTCAGGGCTTCATGAATTAATTCTTTGTATTTATCCGGAAGTTGTTGTGATGTTTCAATCCTGAAATCGATTTTTCCCGGAGCATTTTGATAAACCTGAAATCGATGGATGAAATCCGGGTGGCTTGTAAACAAATCATTCAGGATATCTGTAAAAAATACGCCATGGACCTTACTTCCATCGTTTAAAATAATGGTGTCGGCCATTCTTCCTGATATTCGCTTCAGAAGATCCAGATTTATTTCCGATTCAACTTCCTTCCTGCCACGGCAGGCGATGTCCCCGTTCTCATATCGAATGAACGGCATGGCAAAATTATCCAGGTTGGTTACAACCATCCGTCCTTCGTTATATCCGGCATCGGCATTCCTGCCATCCAGAATCTCAACCAGCGCATGCTCCATGGCTATGTAAAGTCCGTTCCCGTCGTTCCGGTCAAAGGCAATTGAATTACATTCACCGCAACCATACTGGTCAAACAGCCTGGTTTTAAAACTCCTTTCTACTAAGGCTTTAAAGGGAGGAAGAAGTGTTTCGGTCGTGGAAGAAACAGCTTTTGCCCTGTGAAAATCCGTAATGTTTTCATCCTGGATATATTCTGCCAGTTGAATTAATGCAGAAAGATATCCCCTGATCAGGACAGGTTCGAATTTGTTTATCCGTTCAAATACCGCAGGAATGGTTGAGGGATTAAGCTTGAATGAATTAATATGCTGCCGGTTATAATAATAATTCTTCACTTCTGCCCAGAAATATTTCCGGAAAGGTTTATTAACTACAGTCGGGGTTCCCCAGATTTTCGTTATCGGGTCCCCTGCCTGAATACCCATCCAGTTATACCATCTAAAAAAAGCTCCCCAGGTGAAAGACGTGTCCTGTTTATCCCTTAGGACCTTTATCGGCGGACCGGTAGTACCTCCTGTAGCTACTGTAATTACTGTTTTGCGATCCAAATTGTCAGCTATAAGTTTATCGTATTGTTGGCGGACAATTTTTTTGGTCAGGATTGGGATCTTTGCTATATCCCCAGGGTCACTGATATCGTTTAGATCAAGTTTCTCCCGCTTAAATAATTCACGGTAATAGGGAACATTCCGGCATGAATAATGCAAAAGCTTCAGAAATTTTTCAAACTGATAGTCAAGGATCTTCTCCCTGTCCCATGACTGCGACTGGTTCAAAAATTGATGCGTCTTTAATACGGATGTCTTATTAAGGAAATCCTGTAAAGAATAGCTGATGTTTTTAGCGATAAATTCCCTGACCATTTAAAATATTATACTGTTTTGATTTTTGTCCTTGCATCAAGTACCTCCTTAAGGATCTCGACCAGTTCTTTTTCCCGTAGCTGCAAAGGATAATTTTCAACGATTTGTTTCCTTGCTTTGTTCCCTCTTTCCGGTGTAGTATCTGCAGCCATCCGGATGGCATCCATGATCAAAGCGGGCTCACGTTTTTTTACTACAAATCCACTCTCTCCAACGAGTTCTGCATTAAAATTCACATCAGAAACCACCGGTATGCATTCACAGAGCATGGCTTCACACATAACATTGGACATCCCCTCGGTGAGGGAAAACAAACAGAAGACTTTTGCCTCCTGGTATTGAAGCAATAATTCATCCCGGTTCATGGATTCAATAACCGAAAGGTTTGCAGGAAGTTTTCTTTCCCATTTCAATAATAGCTCTAAGTCTGCACCGATTAATCTGAATGCCATGTCCGGCATATTATATGCCACCTGGACAAAATCACTCAAACCTTTAATCTGATAGCTGCGAAAGTTGTTGATATAAGCTACAGTAATAACCAGATTGATATTTTTAGGCGCCGTAGAGGGAATCCAGAAATCCGTATGGTAACCATTGTGCATGACCTGTAGTTTTCCCTTTCTTTCCGGCACAAAAAAATCAATTCCGCCCTCCCGTGTGATCCCTGGCTCGTATTTATTCTTAGCATACCTGAGGCTGGGGTTGTTTGGAAGGATCATACTTGCATTGCGCAATGCATATTTTGCCCACCTGCCTCTGGTTTTCCTGTCGTATACCCCGTACCTGAATTCAGGCAGCCAGTATGCATCGTATCCCCCGACAACCAACACCAGCTTTTTCCTGTAAAGCCTGCAGAAAAATGCAATGATGGCAGAGTGCCAGTCAGCAAACCGGGTAAAGGCCAATGACATGGCAGGCATTCGAAAAGCGAGCGTGATTATAAGCTTAATCAACTGGAAGAAATATGTGTATCTACCGGCGTTGTTTAAATTCAGAACGCAGGTATTGAAGTTCCTGGTCAATATCTCCTCATCGATCCGCATAAAGGAGGAATCACCATTTTTAACATAGATGATCTTCATCGAATTTTAATCATTGTGTACAAAGTCCGGATGCAATCGCACGACTCACCTGAACAATCCCCTGATCTTTTCAAGGTTCAGTCCGGATAATCTCTTCAACAGGCTCTTATCCGGATCCGGCCTTCTCATTTCCCAGACAACAGGCCTCAGGTATTTAAATCCAAAGTAATAAATAAACCAGAACAATCTTGAAAACCGTATCAATTTAAAGTACTGCTGCCGGATATTGAACCGCCTGAGGATACTCCGGTCCCTTATGGTGCGGAGTTGATCCAGACGGAAAGGGACCAGTTCCGTATGATAATGATCCTTACTGAAACGGATATTCACGATCGCGGATTCTTTCCATCTTCTGTGTCTGACCTCCTTGACCCTTCCATCCGAGATGATGTCAGCGAAGCAGAAATTCCCCAGACTGAAGAATACTGACTTTCCATGGTAATGCAAGACCGGTTGCAGCGTGTGGGGGTGATGCCCGATAATCAGGTCGGCACCTCCTTTAATAAACTCTCTGGCCATTTTCATCTGTTGCGGTCCGGGATAATAACTGTTTTCATACTTCCCGCCCCAATGTAGGATCAGGATCCTGTAATCTTCTTCCCCGGCCGCAGCCAGGTCATCCAGGACTTGTTGCCGGTCGAGGATGTTCAGATGAACACCGGCGTCCCGGGGAATCCCTGGATTTGTATCCGCTGCCACATAGTTGAAAAATGCAAAACGAATCCCCTTTATCCGTAGTTTGAGAACGGAGCCGGACTCTGACTTAGCCTGGGAAGGGTCGCCCTGGTTTGCATGAGCATCTTCGTGTGATTCTTCCAGTGAAGCTCCCAGGAAATGAATATCGTTCTGCTGCAGAAAATCAGTGGTCTTCCGGAATCCATCTTGAAGGTTGTCATAAACATGATTATTCGCAAGACATGCCAGTCCCAGGTTAATCTTCTTCAGATAACCCAGGGTCTCCGTGTCCGTTTTAAGCCTGGGCTTTTTTTGAAGGTTCTCACCTCCAGTTCCGGCAGAGAGGCATTCAAGGTTTCCGGCAACCAGATCAGCATCGGCCAGGATTCCCTCGAGGTCCTGAAATGGCTCTACACCCTCCCTGAAGAGCCTTGTATAGGCATCATTCAGGCTTATGTCCCCTATAAAAGAGATGGTTACCATTTAAGCTTTTCTCAGTTGATGGAAAAAATCCAGTAATTTCCTGGCCTGCAATCCTGGATGGAACACGGTATCTACCAGTTTCCCTCCTCGCTCTCCGATCATTTTAGCTCTTTCGGGATCATCCAGGGCTTCCTTCAATTTATCAGCGAATGCCTGTACATCATCAGGTACAGAAATGAATGCATTTTCGCCATCGGTCAGAAATTCCGGTATTTCTCCTACCGCAGTTACCACAACTGCTTTCCCGGTGGCCAGATATTCTCCCAGCTTGTTTGGGAAACCACCTTCGGCCTGCTGGCTTGATGGCCTGGCAAGCGCCAGGTAATTCGCCGAACCAAGGGATGCAGGCAGTTCGTCCCATTCCAGCCTGCCGGTAAATTGTACCCTGTGGGACAGTCCTCTGTCCTCGACCAGCTTCTTCAATCCCTCGAATCCATCAAAGCCTGTTTCCCCGATTAAAACAAGATGCATCTCAGGATGTGAAGCGGAAATCCGGGCAAAGGACTCGATTAAAATTGGTACCCCATCCTTGTTACCCTGCATGCTTCCCACATAAGCTATGTATTTTCCGGGAAGTCCTGCCGGTTTCCCATTATGTCCCCTGAACCTTTCTGCCTCAACAAGCATGGGAAGCAGATAGATCCTGGCATCCTTGCGGATCCATTTTGAGAAATAGTTTTCAAGTGCCCTGGTTATGACAACGATCACATCAAAAAGCTTACAGGTGACCCGGAGGTAGAACCCCAACTTCATTTTCTGCCATGGACCGGTAACGCCGATAAAGGGATACTCACTTCGTTCCTGGACAAACAGTACTTTATTTTTCCGTGACCATCTTGAGTGGGACCAGGTAAACCAGAAATTCGAAAGTCCCATGAACAGTACATCTATATTCGTTTTTTCCTGTATCCGCCGTAATTCCTTTTTAGCCCTGAAAAAGCCGGTATAATAAAGGACAAGCCGTTTGAATGCAGCCGGGGAACGGGTGGTGGTTCCAGCTGTATACTGAAAATTTATCCCCTCGAAGTCGCCTTTAATTTCTGTGTTTCTTAAATTTTCCCCGGGAGTTTCTGTGGGCTTGGTACACAAGACGCTGACCTCAGCCCCGGCATCTGTCATGCCCCTGGCATAAGTAACCATCCTGGTTATGGCAGCCATACCGTACGGAAACGGCCTTTCTGTCAGAATAACAATTCTCATACATTCGGCAAAATACCATGCCAGGAATTACTCAACCTGGCTGTGCCCATGATTAGTTTTAATACCCGCATGGAAGTGTTTTCAACACAGTATTCATCCGGGATATGCCTGTAGGTACCGCCTTCGTGTTCCCCGATCACCAGGTCAATGGATGAAAGAACAGTTTCCCGGTCGAATCCGGTTAAAATAATGGTCCCTGAATCAACGGCCTCCGGACGTTCCATGGAACGCCTCAGTGTTATGGCTGGAAATGACAGAATTGAAGATTCCTCGCTGATTGTCCCGCTATCTGATATGGTGCATTTTGCCATCATTTGCAGGTGTACATAATCGAAAAAACCGAATGGTTTGAGGAAACGTATCCTCTCGTCTGTTATACTTCCTTCCAATTTCTCCAGGCGATTGGCTGTTCTTGGATGGGTAGATACGATCACGGGTAGTTTCCAATGCTTGCAGATACTGTTCAGGATGCCGAGGATATTTTTAAGGTTTTCCGTGTTGTCCACGTTCTCCTCCCTATGGATACTCACAACAAAATATCCTTTTTTGTCCAGTCCTAGTTCACCTAGTATTTTTGACTGTTCAATCTGTTTTTCATAATGCGTCAGGACCTCGTACATGGGCGAACCTGTAAGGTAGATCCTTCGGTGTGGAAGTCCCTCCGATAACAAATGCCTCCTCGCGTTCTCTGTGTAGACCAGGTTGAAATCAGCAATATGATCGATGATCCTCCGGTTAATTTCCTCCGGGACATTCAGGTCGAAACAACGGTTACCGGCCTCCATATGATATACTGGTATCTTCAATCGCTTTGCCATGATCCCGGCCAGGGAACTGTTGGTGTCTCCAAGGATCAGCACTGCATCGGGGTTTTCTTTCCTTAATACATCCTCACTTTTCGAGATGGTTTCACCAAGGACCCGTCCCAGAGAGGAAACGTCCACTTCGAGGTAATGGTCGGGTTCCCGGATACCCAGATCCTTGAAAAAAATCTCATTGAGTTCATAATCATAGTTCTGGCCTGTGTGAACAATAATATGGCTAACATGTTCATCAAGAAGGGCTAGTACCCTTGAGAGCCTGATCAATTCAGGCCGTGTGCCAACAATGGTGGCAACTTTGAGTCTTTTAAGTTCAGTCATACTTCTGAATAATAGGTATCCGGGTCCTCCGGATTGAATATTTCGTTGCTCCAGAATAGTGTCAGGAGTTCTGAATTACCCGTATTCGTAATGTTATGTGTGTAAAATACCGGAATGTCCAATGCAATTGGATTGTTACCGGATACCTCAAAATTAATCACCTCATCCGTTCCCAGTTTTCTCAGGCGGATGACAGCCTCGCCCTTAACCACACAGAATCTTTCAATTTTCCTTGTATGGAAATGATTGCCCCTTGTAATACCCGGCTTTGTAAGGGAAAAAAATGATTGTCCGCCGCAGCCCTCCTTCACGATCTCAACCAGGTGTCCTCTATCATCTTGATGCAATACAAGGGATGCTGCATGTTCCCTTACATCGCGGTAGGATCTGAGTGTATTGAAAAGGGCGGTTTCAAGGGGATCTTTCAATTCCGGGATGATGTGATCATTCAGGTATCCATACCCATATGCGCTAAGAAGGGAAAGGATATCGGATACCTTCATTTTTCCGGTACCGGGAACCTTTAGCCCGGGATCTGATTTTCCATTATCTATCACATCCTGAATATACTTGATCAGATCGGCAACATAGATTAATTCAATTTCGGCATCCACTTTGATCCGAGGTTCTTCACGGGCGTTAATCTGGTGGCAGAAAGTTGCCACAGCGGAGTTATAGTAAGGCTTCCCGAAGGGGCCAAAGACATTTGGTATGATCAGTCCGGTGAAACCTGCACCCACTTCCATTGCCCATTTCTCGAGTAAAATTCTTGCTTCCTTTTTGCCTTTGCCGTATAGATTGTCCCTGCTCTCCTGGGTCGAAGATGAAAAAATGACCTGTGGTCCGTTCCCGGAGGCACGGAGTGCTTCAACAAGATTGCCGGCCAGCTCCACGTTTCGTGTAAAAACATAATTTTCATCTTCATGCCGGTTCACCCCGGCCAGGTGGACGATTACATCGGCCTTTGATGTAAATTCTTCCAGTTGTGCAGGGTTATCAAAATAACCATCTTCAAAGTGTAGAATTTCATATTTATCCGTAAAGGCAGCAAGATAACTGGCCAGATGGCTTCCGATAAAACCGGGTATCCCTGTTATTCCAATTTTTTTCATTGAAGAATTTCCTTGATCTCTTCCAGAGATTTAATTAGTTGTATGGTTTGTTCCAGGTCCAGGCGCCTGGTATTTTCAGAGGTATAATCTTCCGCCGGTATGCTGGCAGGCGATCCGTCGATAAAATATTTATCGTAATCGATCTGGCTGAGATTCCTTATCCTGTAATAATCGTCATATTCCTCAGCTTTCATCAACTCCTCCCGGGTCACAAGGGTTTCGTGCATTTTTTCCCCTTCCCTGATGCCTATGTTACTTATTTCCCGGTCATGTTTGAAAATGTTTCCCATGGCTTCGGCCACTGTTCTCATGGTGGCTGCGGGCGATTTTCTGACAAGAATGTCTCCGTTTTCCCCACTTTCCAGTGCAAAAAGTACCAGATTGATCGCTTCGGGCAGGGGAAGCAGGTAGCGTGTCATATCCGGATGGGTGACCGTCAGCGATTTGCCCTGCCTGATCTGGTCAACAAAAAGCGGGATGACAGAACCCCTCGAATACATGACATTGCCGTATCTCACACCGCAATACACCGTGTCAGATGAGGATAATCGGGCTTTTGCAAGCATGAGTTTTTCCATTGTCGCCTTGGTCATCCCCATGGCATTGATCGGGTAAACCGCCTTGTCTGTGCTTAGAATCACAACTTTTTTCACATGATGTTTTTCAGCGGCTTTCAGTACATTGTTTGCCCCGATGACATTGGTCTGAACCGCTTCAAACGGAAAAAATTCACAGGTGGGCACTTGCTTTAATGCAGCAGCATGAAATACGTAATCCACTTCGTGCATGACGTCATCGACGCTTTCACTGCTTCTTACATCACCAATGATGAATCTCATGTTGGAATGTCCTGCCAATCTATTCCGCATGTCAAACTGCTTCTTTTCATCCCTGCTGAAGATAATGATCCGTTTGGGTGAGAAATCCTTTAGCAGTTCCAGAACGGCGTGGTTCCCGAAAGAGCCCGTTCCCCCGGTTATGAGGATATTTGAACCATTCAGTTTACTTTGCTGTTGTGATTTGTTCATATGACCAAAATTATTCCCGTACGAACTTTACCCATTGTGAAATGCCAAGTCCTTTATTCCTCAATCTAATAACCGCACCTGAATAAGCCAGGATGATACAAATAGCGGCCACTGCCAGTCCAGCTTTGCGGATAAGGGGCAATTTTCTGCCTGCCCATCTGGAACTCATGAACACAGCATGAAATTCAAGACGTTCAAAGATAAGTCTTTTTAACTTCTCTCTGTAGGACATTGGCTGGATATGGTGATCCACTACCCTCCATTTAAACTCTTCACCGAGTTTATTCAGACTGGACAGATTCCACCTGGAAATGTGGTTGGGAGGAGTGTCCATATGCCGGCCAAGCCGGTCATAAAAGGCACGATATGCATCAGATGGAACCGTAATATACAGGATGGCTCCCTTCTGTGAAAGATGGTTCAGTGCAGCAAACTGTTGGTTGAGATTATCCATATGTTCAAGTACCTGGAACATGCAGATGTAATCAAACCGTCCCTTGTTTTTGCTTGTCACAAGTGCTTCCAGGGGCCCTGAGATACACCGGATCCCAAGGTCCGTGATCTGTTTGCTCCCGTACTCTGAGAATTCTGTACAGAGTATATTCTCCTTTGAGAGCAAACCGGAAGTCAGCTTTTTTACAAAAGCCCCGTTGCCGGCCCCTACTTCCAGCAAACGAGCGCCCTGCATACTATTTTCGTGCAAATCATCCCTTTGCAGATCCCGGTAGGTAATTTCGTAATCCCATTTCCAGTCGGGATAATAGCTGGATTTTTTATAGACTGCTGAGTAAAACTCTCCGGACCCTGCAACAAAAGGATCGGCAAAAACCAGCTGGCAGTTTCCACATCGAAGCATTTTGGCGTGTTCCACTCCCCACAACTTATTAATGATCCTCTCCAGTTTAAGGATCTCATCCTCGGACCCTGCAAAATGGAACATGTGTTCAGCCACAGTCCTTACATTTACCTGGTAGAGAACCTGATGATCTGTATGCCGGCAGAGGGGACAGGATAATCCTTGTATGTTCTCCTTATCTTTTCTCATTTTCAGGACTTCTTATGAGTCTCTGGTAATACCAGACCATGACAAGGACATATGTGGCACCGGCAAAAAGTTTTGTGACAGCAGCTCCCTGGACACCGATCCACCAGGTTAGAAAAATGTATCCGAGTACATTGCATACACCTATAATGATGTTGGAGTTCCTCATTTCCTTTCCCCTTCCGTGGGCAGCGAGAAACCTGTTAAAAAAATCACCGAGTCCGTGAAGTACGGATCCGATCGAAACATAATAGGCAATTGGTACCACGGCAAGGTATTCATCCGTGTACAGGAAAATAACCAGTTGCTTAATGATCAGCAGAAAAATTACAAGTGATACCA
>RCNB010001224.1_pt1 | contig 16213 bp, 12 predicted proteins | sample 2041321 | NCBI WGS metagenome assembly RCNB01 (sample SAMN09708232, study PRJNA481090) | Marine sediment metagenome, whole genome shotgun sequencing project. | reverse complement strand
CTATCGTTACGGTTGGGGTCAGGCAATAGAATCTTGGCGGAACGGGCACATATATATAACCTCACGGCTTGAGGATGTGTATGATTTTATGCGTTTCTCTGCCTGCCCTGCTATCGTGCGACGGAGTATGTCAGTCATGCGATTACCCATTTCAGTTCAAGGCCGCAGGTTCGGCGCTGAAAGTCCGACCTTGGGCCACATCTGCTCTTGATTCAGTTAGAGATGACTCTCCAGTCACATTGAATAGAGTAGAGGATGGAAAGCGAGCAAGGTGCATGGGAGTTTGATGAAAGACACGTCAAGGTTATATCCCATGATTACGAGGTACTTGAAATAAGAAAATCAGAGTAGAGTAGAGGAATAGGAGACAATGCACGAGGAAAGAATCTCAAAGGACTATTCAATAAGCCCCTACGGCGAACGATTTGATCTACCGTCTCCAGAAGACTATAAGATCGAATTTGACCGACTCAAAAACATGGTCTTTTAGGAGGTTTAGATGAGTTCTTATCAACGACCAGTTAGTTTCCATCCAGAAATGGCCCTTTTCCGCAATCTCTGCGTCAGAGGGATCATTTTCGTTTTTGTGCTTCTACTCTCCTCTTGCGGAAATGACCCCATAGAAACGCGTAATGAACACATGAAGCGTGCGGATGCCTATTTTGAAAGCAAGGAGTTCAAAAAGGCCGTCATCGAATATAAGAACGCAATTCAGGCAGACCCGAAATTCGCCCGCGGACACTATCAACTTGCCCTTGCTTATATAAAGTCCGGTCGGCCGAAACAGGCATTTGTCGAGCTTTCCAAGACAGCCGACTTAAACCCTGACAACCTGGATGCTCAATTGAAACTGGGGCAATTTTACCTTCTCAGTAAAAATATCGCCGAAGCCAGTGAGAAAGCCGGCATCATTCTTGAGAAAGAACCAGAGAACATGGATGCAATGTTCTTGCGGGTGGGCGTGTTCTTGCGGGAAGACAAACCCGAGGAAGCTGTGGAGCTTCTCAAAAAGATTGTGTCCCTGGACAAGAAAAACTTGAATGCATACACCTCATTGGCAAGGATTGCAGGCAGTCAAGAAAGATTTGCCGAAGCCAAGACGTATCTGGAAAAAGCAGTGGCAGTCAGCCCGGACGATCCCACCGCCAGGTTGGAACTCGCCCGTTTTTTTGAGCAGCGAGGCGACTTTGATAAGTCGGAAAAAGAGATCAAAGAAACCGTTTCCAGAAATACCGAAAATACACAACTCCTCGGGGAACTGGGAAACTTCTATGTTCGCCGCGGTAATTCCAATGAAGCCGAAAGCGCCTATCTGAAAATGACTGAGCTTGCTCCCGACAAGGTTGCCCCGAAAAAGACCCTGGCAGCATTTTATGCCGCCAGAAAGGACTGGGATCAGGCTCTCGCCTGGATGAATAAGGCCCTGGAACTGAAACCCAAAGATCTTGCCATCCAGAATGATATTGCCTCTCTCTACATGGGCACTGGAAATCCTCAGGAAGCCAGAAAGCTTGTTGATAAAGTCCTGAAAAAGGACAAGGGCAACATACGTGGTCGCTTTCTAAGGGCGCGTCTACTGTTGGGAGAGAAGGAATTAACAGAAGCAGGCCAGCTCCTTGACAGCATAATCAAGGACCAACCTCGCCATGGTGGTGCTCATTACTACCGTGCCTTGGTCTACCTAGCTGAAAAGTCCCGCACAAATGCCAAGGGAGCCCTGTTAGAGGCTATTAAGCATAGCCCCAGGAATCTGAAGGCCCGAATCTTGCTCGCTGAGACCTACCTGGCTGAAAGGTCTCCTGATCTTGCCCTGGAGCAGTTGAGAGTTGTTCTGGCAAGAACTCCTGTAGACTATGCAGCCAATCTTCTTAATGGCAACGCCTATCTCCTGAAGCGAGACACTGAAAAGGCCATGATAGCTTACCAAACTACCGTCAAAATCAATCCGGAAAATCCGGCCGCCTATTACCAGTTAGCCACACTAGATCGGCTCCAACGTCGGCATGAGGAAGCCATATCTCACCTGGACAAGGTCTTAGAGCTCAAACCGGATCATCTGCCGGCCTTACTGGCAAAGGTCTCTGTATACATGGTCCAACAGAAACCTACCGAAGCACTATTATTTCTGGAGGATACGCTCAAACAACACGAGAAAAACACAAAACTAGCTGCAGTTCTCCATGAAACGCGTGGCAATGTTTTGCTCTCACAGAAGAACTATACTGAAAGTGAGGCGGCCTTTAAAAAGGCTCTCGACCTTAATCCCGACTTGGCGGCCCCTTATCTTTCCCTGGCTAGGCTGTACCTCGCAAAGAACGAAACCGCACAGGCTATATCCCAGTACAAGAAGATCCTCAAGAAAAGCCCTAAGTTCATTCAGGCCTATATGTCCCTGGGCGCCATATACGATGCCAAGGGCATGCGCCCAGAGGCCCGCAACATGTATGAGAAGGCCTTGGAGATTAATCCCAAGTTCGCACCTGCGGCAAACAATCTGGCATGGATACTACTCGTTGAAGACGACGACCCGGATCGCGCCCTAGCCCTGGCTAAAACTGCAAAGGCGCAACTACCGGACGACCCGAGTGTCGCCGACACACTGGGCCTTGCTTTGATTGCAAAGGGTCTTTACCCGAGCGCTATATTAGAACTCAGCGATGCAGCAAGCAAGTTGCCCGAAAACCCGACCGTACTATATCATCTGGGCTTGGCTTATTGGAAAAGCGGTGAGAAGAATGAGGCCGTAGAAGCCCTGACCCAGGCCCTGAAGATCGAAAGTTACTTCGCGGAAAGAGATGCAGCTAGTGCACTACTTAAGGAAATCGAAGCATCGTAACGACTTGATCACTCGGTTCATTTCTGACCCAGCCCTAACACTCCAACAACTCGTGATCATTTTCTACAATACCAGGAGCCTACCTACGGCCTTTTCACACAACATCCCGTTTCATCACCGCCCTCGGCATTTCTGTTGATCGTCACTGGTCTTTTCGCCTAATAGCCTTCAGTCTATCCGCCTGAATGGTTTTATCCCTACAACCTTCGCTGAAACGGCATTTGTTCAAGGTCACCCTTAAACTCATGGTCTCTTGTAAGCCTTTCAAGGGTATTGTCAATCATTGCAAGCATAGCCGGCTTGTCCCTGGGGAGCATTCCGTTAACGGGGGCATAATTGGAAACATGGTCTGAGAGATACTCACAGTCCAGATTAAGATTTTCGATAAGCCTTCTTTGCTCTTTTAAGATGCCTTCCGGATTCGGCATCTTAAAACTCCCATCTTTCAACCATTGATAAACGCGAGTTCCTGGCTGCGGTGTAAGGGTTCTAACACGTATAAAATCAGGCGCCATCCGGTTAAGCACACTGGCAGTATCATAAGCATGTTCTGACCAATTTGCCACCCCCCCAATTCCCAGCAGCACGTAAAGAGACACCTCGAATCCAGCCTCCCTTGCCTTGGCCCCACCGGCAATCATGGTCTCAGGGCCGGCGCCCTTGCGCATTTTTTTCAGAAGATGAGCATTTCCGGTCTCAAGACCTATATGAAGCCTGGTCAACCCCGCATCTCTAATTGCTTTTAAGTTGTCAGCCGATTTGTGTTTCAATGTTTGAGCACGCGCATAGCTTGTAACCCGGCCAATCGACGGAAATCTACTATAAAGATGTTCCAGGATCTCACATATTGCTTCCGTGTTAATGACTAAGCTATCTGAATCGCCGATAAACACTGTGTCCACAGTTCCGCCTATAAGATCGTGCGCGGTATCAATATCGTTTTTGACCTCTTCTGTCGTGCGTCTTTCAAACTTGACATCTTTATACATGGGACAAAAGGCGCACCTATTCCATGGACACCCGCGAGTTAGTCTCAAGAGAAGACTATCAGCCTCACTCGGTGGTCTAAAGGGCGGAAAATCATAGGTTTCTTCGTTCAAGGTAAGTTGTCTTCCAAAACGAAAATTGAGCATCGCCTTTCTCCCATTAGTTAATGTAAAGGATTCAAGGATTCGAGGGTTCAAGGATTCAAGGGTTTATAATTTCTCAATATTTCACTTGAACCCTCGCAGCTTTTTAAGGCAAAAGCATCAATCCTTTCCTCATAATTCTTAAGCATTTCACTTGAACCCCTGACTCCTTGATCCCCTGGATCCTAATAATACCATACAACAAAATAGGGTTGTAAACAAACCCAATATATTGTATACACTGGCCTGAAAAAGCATATATTTGGTAGTATTTTGCCTTTACAAACATGTTTACCTCTGCTAACTAGTATCCATCAATAAATGGCATATTTTGGTCCAATACGGCGTTCTCCGCGGGTTTGCGCCTGCGGCTTATGAAAAGGCCATCCTCGACGCAGCGCTGCTGCGACTGCGGTGTACTGTTCTCAAGCCGTTGGCGCAAAACCCTTGTGCGGCCTTGTCTTGGACCAAAATCTACCCTTTCTGGACGGACACTGACTCCCAGATACTCAGTCGGAGTCTTTAAGTTCATGGATGGGCACTAATTGATATTCATTCAAAAAGGGGTGTATCATTATGAAACTGAAACAACTCGATATTGTGGGATTCAAATCGTTCGTGGAAAAGACGACAGTGCGATTTCCTCAAGGTGTTTGTGCCGTCGTCGGCCCTAATGGCTGCGGCAAAAGCAATATCGTCGATGCCCTCCGCTGGGTTATGGGGGAACAGAGCGTCAAACAGCTTCGTGGCAAATCCATGGAAGATATTATATTTTCAGGCAGTGAGAAAAAGGCTCCTGTAAACATGGCCGAAGTTGCCCTAACACTTGTAAACGATAACGGCACTACCCCTGAAGAATATCGCCACTACTCCGAGATCATGTTAAGCAGACGATTGTTTCGTTCCGGAGAAAGCGGTTATTTCATTAACAAACAACCGTGTAGACTTAAGGACGTTCAAAATCTGTTGATGGGATCAGGTGTCGGAAGCAAGGCCTACGCCGTTATCGAACAGGGAAAGATCGGAAATCTTATCGATGCCGGCCCGGAAGAACGTCGCTATTTTATAGAAGAAGCCGCGGGTGTTACTCGCTATAAGAGCCGAAAGCATGAAGCCCTTCTAAAGATTCAGCGTACACAACACAACCTGCTGCGAATAAATGATGTTATCATTGAAGTAAAGCGACAAATGAACTCGCTTAAACGCCAGGCCGGCAAGGCAGAACGTTATAAAACTTATCAAAAACAGATCGAAGGGCTGGAAATCACCGTGGCAACCCATGAATACAGGGCCATCACGGCTAAAATGGACGAAACCAAGGCCTTGTTACTAGCCTTGCAAGATACTGATTTTGAGCACGAATCCGAATGGGCAAAGCTTGACGCCGCCATAGAGGAGATTAAACAACACCGAACATCTAAATATCAAAGTATTAGCGAACAAAAGACTCAGAAGAATGACCTTCATCGACACCTTGACAAGCTGGAAGGAAGCATTGAACACAAAACCAAAGACATTAACCGCTTTGACAATGAAGTCGGACAATTCAAAACAGAAGTCGAAGAAATCGAAGAAAAGAGAGATGAGATTTCCCAAGAATGCAATAATCTTGAAGAACGGAAAACCGAACTTCAACAAAACATTGTAAACGCTAAAGAGAATCTCACACAACAAGTAGATATAGAAAAAAGATTAAGAAGCAAGCTGGATGAGTTAAAAAGATTTCTTGAGGGAAAAAAGTCAAGGCGCATTGATCTGGCAAGCCGGAAAGCCACATATCAGAACACCCTTGAAAATGCCTCTCAGAACAGGAAAAGCCTCTCAAAACGCCTTGAGCAACTCAAAACGGAAAAGAAACAAGCTGCTGCCAAGTTTAATAAACTGGACGAAACTGTAACGACAGTGAAAAGTGATCATCACAAGATAGAAGAAGATCTGGAGAAAATAGGCAACACCCTTGGCTCTCTGGAAAACCAGCTCCTGGAAAATCGGCATGCCCTCAGCACGCAAGTCCGCAAAACACAAGAGACTGAACTCGAACGCCAAAAGGTCCGTTCCCAATACGGAGCGCTCAAGAAGATGGATGAAAACTACGAATGGTTTAAAAAGGGCGTCCGAGTACTCATGAATGAATGGAAGTCCGAAAACCTCAAAGAAGCCAACATTTGTGGCCTTGTTGCCGATATCATCGAACCTGAAACTTCCTATGAAGATGCCGTAGAAGCGGCCCTAGCCGAAACCCTGCAATATGTTATCGTAGAAAACCAACAAGGGGCTGTAACAGCAATCGATTCTCTTCACACTCTGTCCGGTGGCAGGGCCAGCCTTGTGCCCTTAAACGCCGTCAAACCGCTGGCCAATACGGGCCATCCTCCAGATTCTCAGACTCAAGATTCTCAGGATTACAGCTCACTTATTAATCACATAAAGATCCGTGAAGGCTACGAAGATCTCGTAAGATCCCTTATTGGGCACGTCAAGGTTGTAAGAGACCTCGAATTAGCTATAGAGCTGTGGAACAAGAATGGAAAAACTCAAACGATTGTCACCCAGCAAGGCGACCGGATATGCTTTCAGGGTATACTTACTGGAGGATGTTTAGACAACGGCGCCGGGGGCATCCTGACGAAGAAAAAGGAACTAAGGCAACTCCATTCACAAATTGTGCAACTGGATAGATCTGTTGAAACCACTAAGGCAAGGAAAAAGGAATTAGAAACGCAAGCCGTCTCATTAGAACGAAATGTCCAGCAAACACGACAAAGGCAAAAGGAGGAAAATCAACATCTTGTTGAAAAGGAAAAGGAGCTTTTCCGTCTTCAGGAAAACCTCAAGCACACACGACAACATCTTGAAATCCTAAACCTCGAAGAAGAACAGATAGATGGCGAGCGTGTTGACGTCGAGCAAGAGGTCTCAAAGCATCAGAAGGTCCTGGCTGAACTGCAAGAGGAAATCAGCAGCGAAGAATCGAGCATTGAACAAACAGACGCCAACATCAAAAGAATCTCAAAAGATCAGGAAAACCTCAGTCACAAGGTTGTAGAGCTAAAAATGCAATCGACCAGTCTTCAGGCGGAATATAATAGTTGTGAAAATACATTGCGACGTCTGACCACGTTTCAACAAGATAGTGACAAAAGACTTTCGCAATTGCACCAAAACCTAAAGCAAACAGAGCAAGACAAGGTTGCCACGCAACATCAACTGGCCACAGATAAAGCCAAGATCGGCGAACTATACGCACAGTTGGAAACCTTGGAACAAAGCCTAACTGAGGGTGAAACCCAATTCCAGACCATAGAAGGTAGGCTGCAACAAAACGACCAGGCGCTTTCAGAGCTTAAGTCAAAGCAACAAGAAACCTTTAAAAAGACCCAACAGCTTGAACTCAAACAATCGGAAAGGAAGATGAGACGCAATCACTTGGCGAGCCGTATCCTTGAAAAATACAATAAACATATCGAAGAAACAGAACAGGAATCCGAGGCTGTTGAGCTTTCAGTAGAAGAGATACAGAGTAGATTGGCCGAATACAGGGATAAGATTTTTAAGATAGGAGAAGTCAATCTTACAGCCATTGAACAGTACGAGACATTAAAGGAACGATACAGTCTCCTGACCTCGCAGCGCGATGACTTAGACGATGCCATCGAGGCACTTCATCTAGTAATTCGAAAGATTAACAGAGTATCCTTAAAGCGTTTTATGAAGACTTTTAAGGCGGTTAATAAAAAGGTCCAGGCGGTTTTCCCAAAGTTGTTTGAGGGAGGAACAGCCAAGCTATCTCTGACAAATCCTAAGCGACCATTGGACTCCGGGGTCTCTTTCCTCGTACGTCCTCCCGGGAAAAAGCTGACACGAATGAGCCTTCTTTCGGGTGGTGAAAAGGCATTGTCGTCCATTGCCTTAATCTTCTCCCTTTTCCTCATACGTCCTACGGCATTTTGCATCCTTGATGAAATTGATGCCCCCTTAGATGATGTAAATGTGTTCCGTTTCAATCAACTTCTACGAGAGATTGGGAATCAATCTCAGGTTGTCATGATTACTCATGACAGACAGACCATGGAAGTGGCAAACGCGCTTTTTGGTGTGACCATGGAAGAAAAGGGAATCTCAAAGCTGGTCTCGCTCGATTTTCAGTAACTACTCAGGTAGATAGACTGAAGCCTGACTACGTGAGTAGTCACCACTATGAAACTATTCAAGAGAAAAAAAAGACCTTCAGAAGCCGAACCTCTACAAGAGGAGGTCCAGGAAACCCCGGATTCAGTAGATGAACCTCTTGATGACGAAGTCAAATCTGAGAAAGAGAAGCATGGCTTCTTTAAGAGACTTCGTACGCGTCTTTCCAAGACACGAAAGGCATTTTCAAACCGTATAGACGAGCTTCTTCTGGGAAAAAAGGAAATCGATGAAGATCTACTTGAAGAATTGGAAGAAATCCTCATAACATCGGATATAGGTGTCCAAACAAGCATGGCCCTAATCGATCACGTTCGCGAAGGGATTGAGAGAAAAGACCTGAACAACCCCCAAGAACTCAAACAAGCCCTCCAAAACCAGATTCTGGGCTTTCTCCAAGTACAATCAACCGAATCGACTGAATCGGTCCAGAAACAAATCCCGACTTCAAAACCTTATGTCATCGTTGTTATAGGAGTCAACGGGGTCGGTAAAACTACCACAATCGGCAAACTGGCAGCCCATTACATGAAAGATAATAAGCAGGTTTTACTCATTGCGGCAGACACTTTTCGTGCCGCTGCAACAGAGCAACTCCAGATTTGGGGTGATCGAGTCGGTTGCAATGTAATCAAACACAAGGGGAAATCAGATCCGTCTGCGGTGGTCTTTGATGGTATTCAGGCAGCAAAATCAAGAGATACCGATGTCGTTATCATTGACACCGCAGGGCGTCTTCACACTAAAGTAAACCTAATGCAAGAACTCAAGAAGATCCATAGGACGATCGGTCAACTACTCCCCGATGCCCCTCACGAAACCCTTCTCGTACTCGATGCAACAACAGGGCAAAACGCCATCTCGCAGGCCCAACTCTTTAATACGGCTATTGGCCTGACTGGGCTTGCCCTAACCAAACTCGATGGTACGGCGAAAGGGGGAATCGTCATAGGCATATGTAGCAGCCTGGGTATTCCGCTAAAATATATTGGGATTGGGGAAAAGATTGATGATCTGCAAGAATTCGATGCTGAGGCCTTTATTAAGGCGTTATTTTAGGGTTAGTTTCCATCCATAAAAGATACCGCCAAAGGCGCTAGCAAAGGAAAACAAAAACCTCAAGGCCCAAAAAACCGCAACAGATCGTTACTTTCCAGAGAAAAAGCAAAAAAAACTATTGCCTGGTTGACATTTCCATAATATCAATGTAGAGGAAACACACATGATAAGAGCAAGTAGTAAGGGCTGTTTCATATTAATCCACAACAAGGGAGGAGAACAACTATGACTAAGGCGGAAGTGGTAGAACAAATGGCCAAAGATGCAGGTATTTCCAAGGCTGCCGCAGGTGCAGCGCTCAACTCATTTACCGCAACAGTTACTAAAGCATTGAAAAAGAAAGAAGCCAGAGTGACCTTGGTTGGCTTTGGTACCTTCCAAAAAATCCGACGTAAGGCCAGAAAGGGTAGAAATCCGCAAACCGGTGAACCCATCAAGATCAAGGCATCCAATTCAGTAAAATTCAAGGCGGGTAAGGGGTTGAAAGAGGCCATCTAGTTGGTTTCCGTTCATAAATGGCCCTTTTCCACAATCTCGGCGTCCAGTGGAAGGGCATTAGTTAGTGGTTAAGCGTTCACAGGTTCAGGGTTCAACGTTTGAACCCCTGAACCTGTGAACCCCTGAACGGTTGCGATCTTTTATGCTGTTCACTGACCACCGAAAACTGATCACTCTCTAGTACGCAATCCTAAACGTATCAAATTCCCCGGAGTGAAGCTCCCTTTCCACGGTTACCCTGGTTACTCGCGCCAGAGGTGCGCCTGTTTCACACCATTTTAACATCGATTCAACGCTCGTACTATCTCCTTCGAATACCGCTTCGACCCTTCCGTCAGGCAGGTTTTTGACCCATCCGGTCAGGCCACGTTCTTTGGCGGCACGCCGAGTTTCCATTCTAAAACACACACCCTGCACACGCCCGTTGATGCAAACATAAGCCCTGAGTTTTTCCATGATGATTCCTTTCATCGAACTTACAATATCTGCAGCAACTCTTCCTCACTTAAAACTTTTATCTCCAGCTCTTTAGCCTTGTCAAGTTTAGATCCTGGATTATCTCCGGCAACGACATAACTTGTCTTGCTGCTCACAGACGAAGTAACCTTGCCCCCCATGGCTTCAATACGACTCTTCGCCTCAGCGCGCGTCAAGGAATCAAGACCTCCCGTAAGAACAAAGGTTTTACCCGCCAAGAGATTTCCTTTCTCGCCCCTGTCAGTCTCTATGTTTACACCGGCTTCAAGTATCCTTCTCACATTTTCCTGGTTTTCAGGGGTATCAAAAAAGGCCATCACACTCTCGGAAACCTGAGGCCCTATTTCATCCACACTTACCAGTTCTTCTAGTGTTGCAGACATCAAAGCTTTCAATATTTCAAACTTTTGAGCCAAAACTCGGGCTATGTGTTCGCCTACATGGCGTATACCAAGGGCATAAATAAATCGAGCAAGGCCGATTTGCTTGCTTGCCGCTATAGCATCTACGAGGTTTTGAGCAGACTTGTCCGCCATCCTGTCAAGAGCCATCAAAATCGTTTTGTCCATTGTAAATAAATCAGCATAAGATCTTACCAGTCCTTTATCCACCAACTGACCGACCAGCTTGTCGCCAAGCCCGTCAATGTCAAAGGCTCTCTTAGACGCAAAATGCCTGATACGCCCCTTTACCTGGGCAGGGCAATTGGCATTCATGCACCGCAACACAGCTTCGCCTTCCAAGCGAACTACATTTGAGGCACACACCGGACATCTTTCAGGCATATCGAAGATCTCTTCGTTACCACTTCGCTTCGTGGTGATAACCTTTACAACCTCTGGAATGACATCTCCGGCCCGTTGGATCAATACTGTATCACCTATACGGATATCCTTCTTTCTTATCTCATCGGCATTATGCAAGGTAGCTCTGGCCACACTTACCCCGCCAACATTGACTGGAACCAGGTGAGCAACTGGTGTAAGCGCCCCGGTTCGCCCCACTTGTACATCGATACCAAGCACGCGTGTAGTCTCCTGCGTTGGTGGAAACTTGTAGGCCAAAACCCATCTGGGGCTTCGAGACTTTTGACCCAGTCTCATTTGCATTGCCCGGTCATCTACCTTGATGACCATGCCGTCTATTTCATAACCAAACTCGTGCCGATGCTCGAGCAAGTCTTTATAATGGACAAGTACCTCATCTATCTTCGCTTGTGCTTTGATATGCGGGTTTACAGGCAATCCAAGGGCTTTCATGTTTCTGAGCATCTCCCAGTGTGAGGACGCTTCAAGACCAGTTACACTGCCCACACCATAACAGCATATATCCAGCGGACGACTAGCCGTTATCCTAGAATCCAACTGTCTGAGCGAGCCTGCTGCTGCGTTTCGAGGATTGGCGAAAGGGGATTCACCTCTTTTAAGACGTTCCTTGTTTAGTTCCTTGAAGGCCTCAATCCGTATAAAGACCTCTCCCCTTGCCTCTAGATACGAAGGCGCCTTTATCGAAGCGGTATGAAATAGCGACAAAGGAACTGCTCTGACTGTTTTTATGTTTTGAGTAATAAGCTCACCGGCATACCCATCACCTCGCGTTGAAGCCTTTAAAAGGAGACCCTCTTTATAGATAAGCTCTACTGCCACACCATCCATTTTCGGCTCTGCCGTATAAAGGATCGGATTACTTGACTTCAGAAACCTGCGCACCCTTTCATCAAAGGCAAAGACCTCCTCTTTGCTGAAAGCATTCTCAATGCTAAGCATCGGAACGGTGTGTGCCACCGTTTCAAAACGTTTAAGGGGTGCTGCCCCAACCCGCTGAGTAGGAGAATCAGGTGTGATCAGTTCCGGATATGCCGCTTCAAGGTCAAGGAGTTCCCGCATAAGACGGTCGTACTCAGCGTCAGAAACTTCGGGCTCATCCAAGACATAGTAAAAATAATTATGCCCATTAAGAGACCTTCTAAGTTCTCCTACCCTCTTTTTTGTATCATTTTTTGACATATTGTGACGATAATCTCAGATGCCTTCTTGCAGGCTTTGTTAAATCTGGTACTTGAAAACCCCGGCTTCCACTGCAAGGAACCAAGCTCATCTGATACGATCAGCAGCACCCCAATAGAGATCCCCCTTAAAGCAGCGACACTAAACAAGGCTGAAACCTCCATATCCACACCAAGGATTCCTTCACCCTGCAGGGACAAGACTTTATCCTCAGTTTCCCGGTACGGAGCGTCTGTTGACCAAACAGGACCCTTGTGGAAAAACGCAGAGTGGCTCTGACAAGCAGCTTCAATTGTTCTAGTCATCTTCTCAGAGGGTAGGGAAAAATCACCATTCAAGTAATACTGAGAAGTCCCCTCCCCTATTACCGCACGATCAGGCACTACAAAATCACCAATGCGTATGTCTTGGCAAATCGAACCACACCATCCCAGGAATACTACCTTCCTCACCCCGAGGACAATCAGCTTTTCTAAGATCATCGCTGCATAGGGCGCTCCCAGCATAGGTCCCACCAAACTAATATCTTGACCATAATTTGTGGCCTTATATACTTTGCTTGCAAGAATTCCAGTAACCGGGCTACTGCCACAGACGCCCAAATCTCGCCTCAGGATATCCAAATCTCTCTTCATGGCAACCATAACAGCCACAGGGCCAAGATCAGGATCACTCCTACCTTTTTTAGGATAAACAACTTCTCTGGTCGACTTCACAGCTTTACACTTTTCGGACATTTATCGGCCTTAGTTAGATTGGTTTGTTAGTTGAATTGTTTTGATTGGTTAAAAACAAGATTACAGTGCCATTAGAGTAGTGTCAATCATGTTTTGCTTGTTAATGACACTGTGTTTGAGGTAAATCGAGGCCGGCATTAAAAGCTCGTAACTACTCAGGTGGGTAGGCTGAAGGCTGTTAGGAAAAACTGAAAGTCGGCGCCTGCCCCGTAGGTCCGGAAGATTCTATGGGGAGTGTCTGCGGTTACAAAAAACAAGTTCCTATTATCATGCTTATCCTGTTAATCCTGTCGAAAATAGCTGAACTGGTACATTTTTCTTGCATAAGTCCTTAATACAGACCACACATTTGCCGGTAATTCCTGCACTCTCGTCTGTTTATGAAAGGACACAGTTCTTTGAAAAACCACTTTTTCCTGGGACACCAGAAAAAATTCTTAAAGGGCTCATTACAGGCCGATGGCCTCAGCTTCTTTCTTCGAGTTCCCCCAAAGGAAATATATTTCTTGTCAGTTTTGACCTGCCAGACTGTCATAACCGCTGCTTCCCTTGCCACAAACCTTTTGTTTTGTGACATTACGGAAGCAATATATGTACCAGTTTCAGAATCAGTCTGCTTAAAACGTGACTACTCACGTAGTCAGGCTGAAGCTGTTTAGACTGAAGGCTGAAGGAATAAAAAAGCACGATTGACGCACTTTGGTGGAGAGAGCGCAGATTTTCGCACCAAACATGGCTTCAAAATGAGCCGTATTTCAGCTTTTTCCTAACAGCCTTCAGCCTACCCACCTGAGTAGTTACTTTAAAACCAACAAAGCCCGACCTCTCTAAAGCGAGGTACGGGCTTTGTTAAACGTTGTTTTAAATATGTCCGGCTTAGACCGGTCTAAATATCATCAGCCAGATCTGGGCGATACCAATACTGATGATCATGTACGGGAAGGCTGTTTTCATAAATCCGATAAAGGATATCTTGTAGCCCTTCGACTCGGCAATACCCATTGTAACAACGTTTGCTGATGCACCGATGATGGTACCATTTCCACCGAAACACGCACCAAGCGCCAGAGCCCACCAGAGCGTGTTTTCGGCGCCGGGAATCACTTTGGAAAGATATGCCACAATAGGAAGCATCGTAGCAGTAAAGGGAATATTATCTACAAAAGCGGACATAATCGCCGCCACCCACAGGATCAGGGTCATAGACATAAGGAAGTTTCCCTTTGAAAGGTCGAGGATCCAGTCTGCAATAACGGCAAGGAGACCTGCCTCTTCTACAGCTCCTACGAGGACAAACAAGAAGATAAAAAACATGAGTGTCGGCCACTCAATGTCTTTTTCAATCAGGTGCAAGACATCCACTTTTTTAGTAATAATGGCGATTGTGAAAAGAATGCTTGCACCGGTTATCGCGGCAATACTTACCTCCATGTGCCAATAACCATGTGAAAGGAAAAGAAATATAACAAAACCCAACACAATTAAACCGTATGTAAGCAACGTGGAATCGTAGATCTTGTATTTTTCCTTAAGTTCTGCGGTAAATTCGCCCACATTCGATACAGTAGCCTGGGCCTTGATATAGCTTTTTCCCCACACAAGCTTTGTGTAAACAAAAAGGACGCCCATAGCCACTACACATACCAAGGCCAGGGCGATGACAAAATCCATAAAGCTTAAACCAGCATATGAACCAATCATGATATTGGGTGGATCACCGATGAGCGTAGCGGTACCACCTATGTTGGAGGCGAGCACCAGGGGAATTAGCAGGTGGAGTGGGTTTAAATTACATGAAACGGCAATCTCAATTGCAACGCCTGTTAAGAGCAACATGGTGGTAACATTATCCAAAAAGGCGGATGATACAGCAGTAAATATCATCAGTATGACTGTCAAGACAAAGACCTTCCCCTTGGCCACCTTATAAGAAATGTATGCACACCATTGAAATACCCCTGTATTTTTGAGGACTCCCACTATGATCATCATACCCATCAAGAGGAAAACCACGTTCATGTCAATGGATGCAACAGCACTGTGAAAGGAAAAGATGTGAAAGTCCGGGTTGATGGTGCCGATGGTATACGAAATGCACATCATAAGGGCCGAACCGAGCATGGCAGCAATAGTACGATGCAAGAGTTCAAAGGCGATGAGTACATAGGCAAGGATAAATACCACAGTGGAGATCCAGAAGGCGGGCCCTAATATACGGTCAAGGGAAGCATCCTGGCCGATGAAGTATTGCTTGTCCTTCTTTGCAAAGTCACTTCCCTTGAAGTGAAGGGTCTTTCCGGCAAAACTAGTCTTATAGACCTTAATTTCAAAGGAAGCCGTTTCCATGGCATGCTCTTGGACCATAAAGTTGCTTACGAAGTGCCCATTTGCACCAGTTTCCAGGTGGGCAACCGGATGATGATCCATCTCCACTGTCATTACAACCTCTCCAACCGGTTCCTTATGAGAATCTCTTATAGTACCTGAAATCGTCACATAGTCTCCACCTTCTATATGGACCGTCTCGTGGCCCTTACTTGCACCATGGCCCCCACCAAAGGCAGAAGTGCTTAGAAAAGGTAGTAAACTCACTAACATAAAAAACAGTACGGCTTTTTGCTTATACATGAAACCCAATCCTCCTTGCTCTATTTTCACGGTCGTAGTCTCTTGACACAGGGCCAAAACCACACTTTCCTCGTTTGCACAATTAATCCTAAGGGCTCGCGCAAGAATAAGTTCGCAGAGTTGGCGCTCAGATTTGGTTCAGTTTTGGCCGATTCGATTGAGCAAAACCGCAGGACACGAAGTGAAGCTGCAGCGCTATAGCAAGCTATTTCAAGGCTTTTGCGAATGAGGCATCGGCCAAAGATGGGCTGAAGCTGAGATGCCAAAATGTGAAGTTATTCTTGTGCGAGCCCTAAGAGCAGCTATCACAAATGGAGGGCTTGGTCAATCTATTTTTTTGTAGCCGTTCAGGGGATCAGGGGGCAGAGGGCAGGGTTCATGGGGTGAGTGCAATACACACTTAACACAGGGGGTGTTTTGGTGAGTTCTTGTTATTGCCCCAAAAAATTGAATATCGAACAAGGATTAACGATTTTTGATTTTAGAAGGTAAGAAATGGATAAATCTAAAATCGTTAATCGGTGTTCCTTGTTCTTAAATCAGCACAGCTAATGTTCGACGTTCATCTTTTAGCCCTAACCGCTGTCATAACCTAAGGAACTGGAAATAAATAACTCATAGTTTTCACATCCCATCTTCAGGCCATCTTCGGCT
>RCNB010004142.1_pt1 | contig 16218 bp, 18 predicted proteins | sample 2041321 | NCBI WGS metagenome assembly RCNB01 (sample SAMN09708232, study PRJNA481090) | Marine sediment metagenome, whole genome shotgun sequencing project. | reverse complement strand
CGAGACTGCCTATTCTCCCGTGCAACACTTTGACAGTTGATATCGTCATAAAGAATGGGTTAATGGTTCTGCCGTCGGGCATCACACAGGGCTCCCTGGTGATCGACGATGGCAAGATTATAGGTATTCTCAAATCACGCGAGCCCAAGGCGGACAGGATCATCGACGCCACGGGCAAGGTGGTTCTCCCTGGCATGATTGACATGCACGTCCACCTGAGGGACCCGGGTTTCCCCGAGAGGGAGGACTTTGAGTCAGGGACCAGGGCAGCCGCGGCAGGTGGGGTGACCACTGTCATCGACATGCCTAACACGGTTCCAGCCACCGTGACCCTTGAGGCGTTCAACCAGAAGAAGGCGATAGCCGACGGAAAGAGCCTCGTTGATTTCGGTTTCATAGGCGGCGCAGGCGAGGTGCCCCAGAAGGATATCATCGAGCTGGCTCAGGCCGGGGCGACCTCGTTCAAGAGCTTCCTCATCGCCAGGTTCAAGGAGCTGGCTGCCAGCGATTACACTCTGCTCAAACACATGGAGCTGCTCGCCGAGTTGGACAGGCCGCTGCTGGTTCACGCCGAGAACGGCGACCTTGTTGACAAGTACATGGAGGAAGCCGTGGCGTCGGGTAGGACCGATCCGTTGGCCCACTGTGATTTCAGGCCCGATATCGCAGAGATCGAGGCAGTGATGAGGTGCATCACCTTGGCGGCTGAGACAGACTGCCACCTCCACATCTGCCACATGAGCGCAGAGGGCTCCGTGGATATCCTTGAGTGGGCGCAGAGCACGGGCCAGCTCGTGACAGGCGAGACCAGCACCAACTACCTGCTCTTTACAAGAGATGCGATGGTGGAGAGGGGTCCATACGCCAAGGTGGACCCGCCGCTCAGGTCCAAGGACGATCAGCTTCGTCTCTGGGAGGGACTGAACGACGGCACCATCGATGTGCTGGCGTCAGACCACGCCCCCTACACCAAGGAGGAGAAGGAGAGGGGCTTCGACAACATCTTCGACGCTCCAAGCGGCGGAGTGGTCATCGAGACCACCCTTCCACTGATGCTTGACGCGGTGAACAACGACAGGATCAGCCTCGAGAGGCTGGTTGAGGTTTTCAGCACCAACCCCGCCGTCATGAACGGGTTCTACCCGATGAAGGGGGACCTGATGCTTGGAAGCGACGCCGACGTGGTCATCGCTGACATGGACATGCCTTTCCACATCAAGGGGGAGAACCTACAGACCATACAGAAGATCACCCCTTACGAGGACATGAAGGGCAAGGGAATGCCAGTCATGACCCTGGTCCGCGGTAAGGTAGTCTACGAGGACGGTCAGGTCACCGGAAAACCCGGCTACGGCGTATTCCAGGGCCCTCTGGAGTAGCCTAAATACCAATAAAACCCGTCACTCTACCAGTTTTTTACGCCTATCCGAACCCAATCTGGGTTGTTTTAGGGGTTTTTACGTGGAAAGAGCCTGGAAAAAGGGTTTGTGGGGTGACCCCTCCCCCCTAGTAGACGCTTTTCAGGAACCCTCGGATGAGTTCCTCGAACTTCTCGGGCACGTCCTGGGGGATCATGTGTCCCGCGCCCTCAACGTCAATGATCTCGATGCCCTGCATCTTCTCGATGCGCTCCCGGGTCTTCGGCGTTACAAGGTCACTGGTGACGCCCTTCTGTAGCTGGACCGGGCACTTGACGCGCTCAAGGTACGGCCACAGGTCTGTGGCAAGTCCTCCCCTGACCCTGTCCCCCCTGGGCTTCATGTAGTACTTCCCGTCCCTCTGCTTGAACGCGTGCTCAAGCCTGTTCTCGACGTAGTACTCGGTGAACCCAGGGTACCTGTCCGCCAGCCACTTCTTCGCCTCGACCCGTGACTCGAAGTATTCAGGTGGTGTGGGTCTACTTGTTCTTCCAGTTAACTCGAACGGCGCGATGTCCACAAGCACCAGCCCCTTGAACTCGTCGGGGTAATCGGCTGCCAGCACCATGCCCATCATGCCGCCCACACTGTGTCCGATGAGGACGCTAGGCTCGAAGCCAAGTTGCTTGTAGCACTCCCTCATGACCTCGGCGTGGTCGGGTAGGCTTATTGACCCCCTAGGCGGGTCGCTGTCCCCGTGGTCAAGGATGGTGAGGCTCAGTACCTGGTACTGGTCCTTGATGCTCTCGGCCAGCTTGTCCATGCTGTGGCCGTCCATGCCCATGCTGTGGATGAGGAGAACCCTGGGGCCCTCTGAGCCCCACATGCAGTGGTGAACCTTGTATCCTTTACTTTCTAAGAATCCTTCCTTCATGACAATCAGAAAATGAATGGATGGGAGTGAATAACAGGTTTGCGCTGTGGGTGGGATTCGAACCCACGAAATCCGGGATGGATCTACGCGGTCATAAGCCGTGCACAATCGACCACTCTGTCACCACAGCTATTTTTAAACTGTTGGTTATTTACAAAAGTTAAGTGTAACAAAAAAACGGCGAGTACCGCTACCATCCCGGATATACTCGGCTCACCGTTGGGTATTACCCGATTTATTGACTTTCATCTTGATTATTAAAGATATGTCAGAAAATCTGTTCCTGTTCGGTGACAGGGATTGGTCCTAGTTTATTATGACGTTGGACACTCCGAATCCTTCGAGAATATCCTTGAGGTGCTCGACATCGTCCTTTTCAGGGGTGTCCATTCCCTTTAGCCTGTAGTCCTGCCCGGTGTGCTCGTACTTGGACTCTGCCAGCTTGTGGTACCTGAGAATATCAACCCGCTCCAAGTGCTTGATCCTGGATAGGAGTTCCCCGATCTTACGGAAGTTGTCCTCGCCGTCGTTGAGCCCCGGTATCGTGGGTATCCTGACCCAGATAGGTTTCCCCTTGGTATCGATCTTTTTCAGGTTCTTGATGATGAGTTCATTTGACACACCTGTAAATTCCTTGTGCCTCTCCGAGTCCATCTGCTTGAGATCATAAAGCACGAGGTCAACGTGCTCCATTACATCCTCGATTACGTCCCACGAGGCGTACCCCGAGGTGTCCAGAGCGGTGTGGATTCCATTTTCCTTTGCCCTCCTGAACACCTCCCCGGTGAACCCGGGCTGCATCAATGGCTCCCCTCCGGATATGGTTAGCCCGCCCTTGGAGTTCTCGTAGAAGACCTTGTCCTTCATGACCTCATCCATGACCTCCTCGACGGTTGCCTCCCTGCCTGCAAGCTCAAGGGCACCCGCGTAGCACTCAGCTACACATGTACCGCATGCCACGCACTTATCCCAGTCAACCTCGTGTTTCCCGTTGACGGTGATATGCGCCCCGTGCTCGCATACCTTCATGCAGTAACCGCAGCCGATGCACCTTGAAGGCGTGTACAGCAACTGTGGCGTTGATGTCAGTGACTCCGGGTTGTGGCACCACATGCACCTCAAGGGGCATCCCTTGACGAAGACAGTCGTTCTTATGCCAGGGCCGTCGTGCACCGCGAAGTGCTTAATGTCGAATATCAGTCCCGTCGTCATACTAGTCACCGTTGATTACCCTGTCAACAACGTATTGTCGGAGCTCAGGTGAAAGGCTTGCGAAGTAGGCGCTGAAACCAGTCACCCTGACTATGAGGTCCGGGTGGTCCTCCGGGTTCCTGTTCGCCTCCTCCAGCAGCTCCCTGTTCAACACGTTGATGTTAACCATCGTGCCCCCCATCTCGAAGTGGCTCATGATGAGCGCCTCCACCTTCTCGATGGACTCCAGGTTATCACCCATGCTGGGGTCAATATCTATCTGAAGCGGCGCAGTGTTCCCGAAGCCGGGCTGGACAGCCGCAACCGCCGTCACCATCTGTGTAGGAGACCCTCCCCTTCCCTCGTTGAACCCAGGCGAGGGGTTCGGGCCATGTGATAGTGGCTCACCGGCACGCCTGCCGTCAGGTGTAGCCCCAAGCCGTTTCCCGTACGGGACCACCTTGGCCCATGAGAACAACCCGGGGACCAAATGGTATCCGTCTGGGGTGGGTTTTCCCTTGACAAGCCTCGTGAACTCTTCCGTGATCCTTGCTGCCCATTCGTCGGCGTCAGAACCACCAGACCCAAAACGCTGTATGTTCCTCATCATGAGCCTGGCCCTCTCCCCGTCAGCCCCTACCCAGTCATCCCTGAGGTGACCCGCCAACTCATTCCAGCTGAGCCTCTTATCCTCCTCGATCCTCTGCCTGATAGCCGCAAACGAGTCAGCAACATTGGCTAGTGATGCCCCGTCAATTCCAGTGTGATAGAACTCGACCCCCCCGTTGGATGCGTCAAGCCCCTTTTCAAGGGGCCCGTAGCAGAAAAAATCCAGGAAGAGCTCCGGGAAGACCTTGTACATGTGCCTGTAATGGATGTCGATGCCCTCCGCCGTGACCCCGATGGCCCTCTCCAAGTTCTCCCTAAACATGGCCCAGAGAGTGTCAACCGATCTTTCCCCATTGCCTTCAATCATCATCCAGAACGTGGTGTCGAATAACTTGGCGAAATCGATCTTGATGATGTCCATGAGGCTGTACTCCCTGCCCGGTATGGCTAGCCAATGGCACCCCGAGTAAACCCTTGTCCGGGAGTCCTCAATGGAATAACCGTTCTTCACCCAGCCCTCAATAACAGGCTCGTCGCCGATGAACTTGGGGAAACCCATCCTATCCTCCAGTAGGATCTCAACGCCACGCCTCAGCAAACCGGGGTCGATGCTGGGCCCAACCCTTACCCCTATGTTAGCGGGTGTCTTGAGCCTGTGAACCGCCTCCAGCACGTGGTACGAGACTGGGCTCGTCAGGTCGTTTCCCTCCCTGTCAGGTCCTCCCAGCTGGATGTAAGCGGTCTCGCTCAGTAGAAGGCATGCGATGTGGAAGACCGCCTCATCATCAGTGAGGACCCCCGCCTCCACGTCCCTGTCGTAGAACGGCCTCAATAACTCGTCCAGCTGCCCCCACTCGCCGCTGCCGTTGTACATCTTTGCGGCTGCCTGGAAGAACGTGAGCCACTGGCACGCCCCGTGGAACGTTCTCGGTGCATCGCTGACCTGTGTATGGCAAATCTCCGAGATGGTCCGCAGGTTCTCCTTGACCTCTTGATCCCGCTCAGCCTCCGCCATCCTCGCGGCTTCATCCCCATGGCGGCGTATCCAGTCCCGCATCCCGTGGATGATGTCCTCCAACCCGTCATAGAACTCGGAGTCCGAGTTGATCTCCCTGAACTTTCTCACCTTATCGAGGAGTCCTCCCCAGCCAAGGTCAAGCCCTATCTTCAGGTCGGGGCAGAAGTGCTGCAATCCCCCGATACCTGCGTCTATTCCAAACCGCTCTTGGTCCTCGTGTAGGTGGCTGTAATCATAGTCCGGGTTCCAGTCGGGTTTCCTGTAGCTGTTGAAGCTCACCATGTAGACCCCAGCCATGGAGCTGTCGGGGTCGATGTACGTGGGGTGGACCTCCAGGAGCTTCCTGAAGTTCCTGCCCACGATTCCAGCGCCGAAGAATCCGCCGCTTGGGTGGTTGGTCTCGGGCTCGTATCCCTTCAGGAGCATGTCCTTCACCGGAACGCCCGAGCCGCTGATGGCGTCAACTATGATTGCCTGTTCAACTGGGAGCGGTACGTTCCCCTGCTCGTCGCCGTCACGTGGGCCGAGGAGCTCCACCTTCCGTTGAGCGTGCCTGATCTTGGTCTCCCTTAGCCTGTCCAGCCTGTCATCAAAAGAGTAATCGCTTATTCTGGTTCCCACCCGGAGCTAATAGAACCAGTGGACGAGTGAATATATGGTTTTAGAGAAGGGTTATACAACCCTTGCCAAATCTATAGACGGTTACCATGCCTTCAAGCGAAAGAATAAAACAAATGGCTCTCGAACAGGGATTCGTAGCAGCCGGGATAACAAGTCCTGAGAGCCTAGGTGATCTTCCCTACGGTTGGGTTGCAGATGTCAAGGAACTCAAACGCCCAGCGGAGGAGCTGTCAGAGGTGAAATCCGTTATCATACTTGTACTCCATGCATGGGACAGGGTGTTCGGGCTCCAGATAGACTCCCCGAATTGGAAAGGTTATGGTTTTCACTCCCCAGAGGAGGATATCGAAGGCTACTACATGTCCTACATGATTTCCATGAGCAAGGCATTGCCTATCGTCTCATACTTGCGAGAAAATGGGTTCAAGGCGCAACTCTCCACTACTATCCCCCTCAAGACTACTGGGAAAGCCTGTGGACTCGGTCAAACAGGGAAAAACACGTTACTTGTAAACCCAACTTACGGCCCACGGTTGGGGTTGATGGCAATACTGACCTCAGCAGAGCTGGAAACTGATACTCCGTTCACAGATGACTTGTGCGGTGAGTGTACCAGATGCATCGATGCTTGTCCCACCAAGGCATTAACACCTTACAACATAGATATCCAACGCTGTCTGACGTATGCAGTGGAGAACCCAGGGAAAACAGACTTGCCGAGTGATGTAAGGGAACTTGAGGCTAAACTCATCACTAGACCCACGAAGAATAGTTACATCGAGTGTTACATATGCGCCGAGGTGTGCCCTGTGGGTGAGGACAAGGCCAAAAAGTATCGCCGCTGATTCAAGTTTGTCTCTCGTGCTCCTCGTACTGGCCTCTCGCCCACTGGATGAGCTCCTTCGCCTCCTCGGCATCCTCCCATTTGAGGACCTCTGAGATAGCCCCCTCCGCCCTCTTGTAGTTGTTGTAGAAGTAGGTTAACTCGTCGATGACGCTCCTAGGCAGGTCGTCGAGGCTCTTTATGTGCTTAAAGAACGGGTCAGTGGTGCTGACAGTGACGACTTTGTCGTCCTGCGCCTTACCATCGATCATCTTTATGTTGGCTACCGGCCTGGCGACGGTGACGCATCCCGTGAACGTGGGCTCGTTTATGAGCAGAACAGCGTCAAGCGGGTCCCCGTCATCGTCCAGGGTCCTGGGGATGAACCCATAGTCCGCGGGATAGTACGTGTACAGCACCCTGTTGAGCTTGAACACGCCCATACGCGCATCGTACTCGTACTTATTGCGGGTGTTCCTCTGGATCTCCGTTACCACATAAATCTCATCAGGGGCGTTAGGCCCGCTATCAAAATCCCGCCAGTAATTCACCATGAATATCGACTCAGAAAACGAAGCCTCTGATATAGGTGTATCTAAAGAACCTCTTAGGGCTCCTCGGCTGCGCTGAGCACCTCGCGCCAAATAGCCAGCGTCTCAAGTGCTTCCTCTTTCTCCAGCTTCTGTATTACAAAACCAGTGTGGACAAGAACATAGACTCCCGGTACGATGGTTCCCTCCTCCATGAGGTCTATGATGGCCTCGCGCTTGACGCCGCCGAAATCAACGATGGCAGTCCTTCCATCGATGCTCTCAACCAGCCCCGGAACCGCTAGACACATAACAATGACAAACCACGGAAGGCTGAATATAATCGTTCGGGTTTTGGGCTCCGTACACAACGCAGTGCTTGGAGTATGCGTCGTAATTGTATTCCCTTTAAGCTAGGTCGCAACGATGGAGGCTCTTCCGGAAGAGGAAAGGGGCTCGGCGGGCGTCTGGAGCATGATAATGAAGGGGTATTTCGGTTAGCCAGCTACACCCAAGGGGCTGGCGTCAATGGGATTCAATTGACAAAGAGAAGCAACAAGATCGCGGTCTTCTGTCACTGCATGCTCAACGTGCACTCACTTGAGGACAACCTCGCCGAGTACCCCGGACTCGAGGAGGACATAGTCAAGATAGCACTCGACCAGGGCGTCGGCTTCGTGCAGCTAAGGTGCCCAGAAACCAGACTGCACGGCATCGAGAGGCTGCCCATGCCTAAGGACAGCTACGACAAGCCCAAGATCAGGGAGAAATACCGGCAACAGGCCGAGGGAGAGGTTGGGCAGCTCAAGGAGTTCGTCAGGAACGGCGCCGAGATCGTTGCCATCATCGGGGCGGAGGCCAGCCCATCCTGTGGCATTCACTACGTCGCAAAGTGGAAACCAGGCATTGATAAGAAGGACAGGAAATGGCCTGACACAGTTGATTTCGTCGAGGGTAGGGGCGTATACATGGAGGAGCTTGAGAAACAGATGACCGAGGCCGGGATAAAACCAAAATGGATAGGCGTACCGGGCGTCAGCATGAAGAAGGCATTCCCTGAGATGTTCAAGGAGACCCTTGAGCAGCTCAGAGGTCTTTAAGACCGTATATATCCCTGGCGGCCTCCGGGCTCACCAGCCCGTTATAGACGTCCTCCCTCACCTTCTCAGGGTCCCTATCCTTGGGGTCACCGTATCCTCCGCCACCCGGGGTTCTAATGATGATGGTATCGCCCCTGCTCATCTCGATAGAAACCTTCGAGGGCAGCTTGGTCTCAGCTCCATCCGCTTTGACGAGGATGAACTCGCCCAGCGCGCCACCGTGTCCGCCGTTTAGCCCCCATGGCTTGATCTTGTTCCGCTCCGCCATGATACTCAACGTGGCCTTTTCGCTAGTCAGGGTCCAGACACGCTCGATGCCGCACCCTCCCCTGTACTCTCCCGGCCCGCCGCTGTCGGGTCTAAGCCTGTATGCCTTGAAACTGAAGGGCAGGTACGCCTCCAGTGTCTCAATGGGGGTGTTCATCGTGTTGGTCATGTTGATGTGAATCCCGTCAACGCCGTCACTCACAGGCCGCCCACCGTTCCCACCCCCAATGGTCTCGTAGAAGGTCCAGGGCTCACCGTTGTCCAGCATCCCACCGACGGTGATGTTGTTCATGGTGCCCTGGCTGGCAGCGGGCACCTTGTCCGGAATCATCTCACTGAACGCCTTCATGATGACGTCCACGTTTCTCTGGCTGGTCTCCACATTACCACCCGCAACAGGTGCGGGCCTGTTGGGGTTCATCAAAGACCCGAGGGGTATGTTGAGTGTGATTGGCCTGAAACAGCCATCGTTGACGGGGATCGTTGGGTCCGTCGTGCTGATGAGCGTGTAGTAGATACCCGCAACCGTGACCCCGAGGGGGGCGTTGACAGGGCTCTCCAGCTGTGGAGATGTGCCAGTGTAATCGAACTCAAGGGAATCACCCTTCTTGGTTACCTTGAGCCTGATCTCGACATCCACTCCCCCCGGCAGCACGTCCTCCAAGTAATCTACCCCCTCGTAGACGCCGTCAGGCATCAATGAGATCTCCTGCCTCATACGGTGCTCGCTGTAATCCATGATCTGGGCCATGGCGGAGTGAAGCGTCTCAGCGCCGTACTGGTCCACGAGCTCAAGCACCCTCCTTATCCCAGTGTTGTTGGCCGCCACCTGGGCCCTGAGGTCCCCCATCTGGACATCAGGGGTCCTCACATTGCTCCTAATGAGCAAAGACAGCTCCTGGTCAACCACACCTTCCTTCACAAGCTTAACGGGGGGAATAATCAAGCCCTCCTGGTAGAGCTCAGTGGAGTCAGGCGCCAGGCTCCCGGGGGTCTTCCCACCGATGTCCGTGTGGTGAGCCTTGTTGGCGGCGTACCCAATGATCCTTCCGTCATGGAAGATCGGCGCAATGAGCGTGAGGTCAGGTAGATGGGTGCCGCTGATGTACGGGTCGTTGAGGAGCAGCATGTCCCCCCGGTTTAACTCTCCCTCGTACTCCTCCAGGCCCAGCTTTATCGCAAGGGCCATGGAGCCCAGATGCACCGGGATGTGCTCTGCCTGCGCGATGAGCTCCCTGTTGTGGCTGAAGAGGGCGCAGCTATGATCCATACGCTCCTTGATGTTGGGGCTGTACGCCGATTTCTTGAGGGAGATACCCATCTCCTCGGCAGCGTAGATGAGGGCCCCTTTGATGACCTCCACGGTTGTATAATCGATCATTTCCTGACCCTCCTCAGAGTCATGATGCCCTTACCATCCTGCCTCATGGTCCAACCCGGGTAGACAACGGTCGTCGAGTCGTACTGCTCAACGATGGCGGGACCCTCAACCTCTTTTCCCATGTTGTCTCTATCGTAGACCCCAGTATCAGACCAGTCTCCCAGTGACTCAAAGTAGACTTTTCTCGTCTCCCTCGGCTCCGATCTACCATCGTTACCGCTATCAACAAGACCGGGGGTCTCAAGGAGACCTATCGCCCTCAGCTTTGCATTCACGATCTCCACGGGCTCGCCCTCATCCATGTAGCCGTAGACCTGCATGTGCTTTCCATGGAATCCATTCAATACATCGTTGACACTCTTCCCCGTGAACCTCCCTCCTGTTTCCACGTTGAGCTCGAATCCCTGGCCCCTGTACCTCATGTCAAGCGTCCTCAGGAACCTGTGCCTCGACTCGGGGACCCCCTCAACCTCAAGTGTAGACCTCCCCTGTTCCTCCATCCCACTGAACAGCTCCTCGACCACGTCTGGGTCGACATCATCCGTTCCTGATAGAACCGGGTTACTGTAATCATGGAAAAGGTCGGCCGTCAGCAACCCAAGGGCGCTGAACATACCTGGGTTTCTCGGAAGAATTATCCGGTTGATCTCAAGCTCCTCGGCTAGGGCGCAGACGTGCATCGGACCCGCCCCACCGAAGGCGACCAAGGAGAAATCCCTTGGGTCGTACCCTCTTTCCACGGACACGATCCTGAGAATCTTACCCATCATGCTGTTGGCGATTCGGAGGACGCTCACGGCCGCATCATACGCATCGATGCCAAGCCTTGAGCCCAGCTCCTTGTATACCTTCACGGCGTTCTCGGGATAGACCTTCATTTCCCCACCCAGCAAATCACTTGGGTTAAGCCTCCCCAGCACCAGGTTCGCGTCCGTGATGGTGGCTTCAGTTCCTCCTCTACCGTAACTCGCTGGACCAGGGAGGGCGCCAGCGCTGACAGGTCCAACCTGAAGCGAGCCGTTATGCTCCCTGGCGATGGTTCCACCGCCGGCGCTGCACTCTGCGAGGTCAATGAACGGGAACCTCACAGGGTAACCGCTTCCCTTGACCAGCCTACCCATGTGGATAGTCCCAGCCACCTCATACTCGGGTACAACCTCAGGCATCCTGCCCCTCACCGTACCTACCTTGGCCGTTGTGCCGCCCATGTCGAAGCTGATGATATCCCTGACCCCCGTCATCTCACCGAGCCACGCGGCTGCGATGACGCCAGCCGCCGGCCCCGATTCAACAATGGTGGCCGGCTTCATGCTCACCACGTTGCTCCGGGCTAGCCCGCCGTTGCTCTGCATCACGTAGAGCTGGGTGTCCAACCCGAGGTCGTCCAGGTCCTCCTCCAACCGGGTGATGTACGTGTGGATGACAGGCATCAGAGCAGCGTTGACCACAGCGGTGCTGAACCTCTCGTACTCCCTGTACTCGTTGCTGATCTCGTGGCTCGCAGTTACTTGAAGCCCGGGGATAGCCTCACCTAGAGCCTTCTTTACCTGAACCTCGTGAGAGGTGTTCGCGTAGCTGTTGATGAAGCCCACCGCGAGGGACTCAATCTCGTCCTCCTTGACTTTGTGGATGATAGATTCCAGCTCCTCCGAGTTGATACCTTCCTCAACTTCTCCCTTAGGTGAAACCCTCTCGTTGATGACGTACCTGTGCCGCCTCTTAACCAGCATCGGCGGCCTCTCGAAGAACAGGTTATAGACCTCGGCTCTCCTTTGACGGCCTATCTCGATGACATCCTTGAAACCCGATGTGGTCACAAGCCCGGTTCTCGGGAGTTCAAGGTCAACCTGGCCGAACAGAGCGTTAGTTGCGATGGTGGTAGCGTGCCCGATCATCTTAATTGATTCAGGCGGATGATCCAAGAGGAACACCTTGACTGCGTTCACCACTCCCTGCTCAGGGTTCTTTGGAACCGACGGAGTTTTGATGTTGATAATCTCCCCGGTGACCTCGTCAAGGGCGACCAGATCAGTGAACGTACCACCGACGTCAACGCTAACACGGTACATAGTACCAACTATGAGTCCCGTGGATGGATAAAATAAACGAAAAAATTATGGCTTGAGTTTGACGCCGCCCAGCTTGATGGCCTCAAGAACTATATGGCTCTCGGTCTTGGCGATCCCACTGATCTCGTTGATCCTGTCAAGCAGAGCAAGGGCAGACTCCCTTGACTCACACATGGCCAAAGCAAGAAGTTCACAGTCTCCTGAGACACGCATAACCACGTTGACCTCAGGGTGACTGGCTACCTCATCCCCTATCCTACTCAGGTTACCGCCTTGTGAGGCGCTGATCCTGAGGCAGAGAGGGTAGTAGTCTAACTTGTCGTGGTCGATTACGCAAGTATAGCCTCTGATGACTCCTGACTCCTCTAGAGCCTTTACCCTAGAAGAAACACTAACGTGGCTGATGTTCAACTGCTTCGCTAACTCGCGGAAGCTCTGCCTGCTGTCCTCCGCCAGCAGCCGCAGTATCTGGGAGTCAATGTCGTTTTTCTGAGTCATTATAGGTTCACTACTTTGTATCCACTGAATAACAGGTCAACCATGCCGTCATAGTCGACTAGCTCGACGCCACCAATCATCCTCTCGGTTAATCCACGCTTCTCAAGGTCACCCTTGAGGGCATAAATTTTCATGTCACCAAACACTGGTGCATTCTTTCTCCCTTTGTTGCAGAAGATTGTAGCGTCCTGCATTAGAAGCAGGTCCGCCTCGGCGGTCATCGCCTTCTCAAGGATGTCCTCATCGTGGGTGTTTAACACTACTAGCTTCATAATATCACCTAGAACACGAGGCTGGCCTCGGCCTCCTCGATTAGTTCATTGATTCTCTCACCGTCGGCGATCTCAACCTCGTCCACGAGGTCGTCCTCGTTGAATCCGTTCTCCTTCAACGTCACCCCGTCCACGTACATCTCGATGTCAATGTCAGGTAGGTCCGCAAGGAACTTTTTCGTCAGGGTGTTGTCAACCATGTTCAGTGCTCCGTAAACTCCTTTGCCTGTCCAGAGGATCTTGACTGTGTGATCCCAGAGACCAGCTGCCGTCCTCAGGCCCTCATAGTAGTTGAGGTTCCTGAATGGCGCCGACTTGATAACGATCAATAGCTCTTTCTCCAATTATCTAGCCCCCGTCATGCTCAGAATCACGTCCGCCTCGGCGACCATCTCACCCAGATCGAAGATTCCTCCAATATCGACTCCCTCAGTGATCATATCTTCCTTGACTCCCCTCAGCTCCATGCAGACCCTGCACCCGCTGATGGTTACACCGAGATCGATTAACTCCTTCAGGCTGTCACTCACGCTGTCCATGTGGAAAGGCTCACCGCTCTGCGATGTGACAGGCCCGTAGACCCCGTCCATCATGAGGTAGATATCCACGTCATGTCCCTTAGCGATAGCCGCCTTGCTGAGACCGAGGACGTGGTCCACGCTCTCGTTCTGGAAAGGAGACTCGCAGAGGAGCATCATCAATCGCCCCATGGTTTCACCTAGATGAACATCTGAACGTTTGCGTCCATGGCAATGTCTAGGAAAGTGGCTGCTCCCACGATCGCATCGACCTCATCGATGAGCTCCTCTTCCTTGACATCCATCATCGCCATAGTGGTGCTACAGGCGTAGATCTTTACGTTCTCGGTGTCCCTGCACATCTTCAGTAGCTCGGGTAGGCTCGGGACGCCTACCTTCTTGATCTTACCCTTCATCATGCCTGTTCCTACGCTCATGATACCTGGGAGCTTTGCCTTGTCCAGGCCGCCTTTCTTAACCGCGTCGAGTCCCCAGAACGTGAAGAATAGGTGTACCTCCGCGTCCATGGCTCCTCCTGTGCTTGCCAGCATGAAAACTGGGTATAGTTTGTCTAGTGTCCCGCTGTGGACAACGTATGCGTGTTTCATTTTTTCACTCATTATTTACTCACCTTGATTATGAATACGAACTCACCGGCAGACTCTGATGTCTCGATGATCTCGGCGCCCGTCTTGCCAGCCCACGCGGGAACGTCCCTAACGCTCCCCGGGTCGGTGGCTATCAGCTTTAAGTGCTGTCCTGACTCCATTGTCTTTGTTGCTTTCTTGAGTTTGACGATCGGCATAGGGCAGTACATGCCCTTGCAGTCTAGTTCTACATCAATCTTGACCATGTTGTACCAAATGGTAACCCATGGTGGGGATATTTAACCATTTGTTAAAGCAATCCCCGTTCAGCCAGTACCTTCTCAATGAACCTACGGGTATAAGGCATTATATTCACCGAGCCTAGGTCATCGATGGAAACCCAGCGGGCGTCAGGAGCATCGGTGCCAGGGAAGACCTCACCAGAGACATACTCGCATAGGTACTCGAAAAGTATGTAATGATGCCTCACCTTGCCCACGTCGTCCCTGCTTATTGAGTCGAATATATCAAGTAATTCCACGGGCTTCACCACCACGTTGGTCTCCTCAAGGACCTCACGTACCACCGCCTCCTCGCGGGTCTCCCCCACCTCCACAGCTCCTCCCGGGATCCCCCACTTACCGAGGCTCGGAGGCTTACCTCTTTCAGCTAGAAGAACCTTCCGCCCACGAACCGTGACAGCCGCGACCCCAGGTATAGGGAGTTCGGGGTAAAGCCTGCTCATAACGGAGGAATATATACTCCCAGGTTAAAAAAAGGTGGTAGACTGTTAAAAGTTAAAGCCCATCTCCAGAGCCTTTATGTTGATCTCCCTCATCGACTCCCTCATACGGGTCATCACCGCCTCCTTCAGGAGCTCAAGGCTCACCATCTCGCTGTGCCTGGCCAGCTTCCCAAGCATCACCATGTTGGCGACGATCTGGTTACCAAGCCCCACAGCTATATCGCGTGCAGGGATCTGGACGATCTCAACGTCATCCCTTACCACCTCGGCCCTCTCGTAGACATGGGAGTCCACTATGATGAGGCTGTCAGGCTTCGCTATTGGTATGTACTTCTTGAACGCGGGTAGGCTCAGGCACATCAACACATCCGTGTCCTCAAACTGGAGATCGTTTATGATCTCATCAGAGACCATGACCTCGCTCTTGCAGGCACCGCCACGCGCAGATGCACCGTAGCTCCTGCTGAACATGACCTCATAGTCCTTCGCGAAAAGCGCCTGACCGAGGAACGCGCCCGCCGCGACGATCCCCTGGCCCCCTGTGCCGCTGATAAGTATGTTCTGTTTCATCACTGCTCACCCCTTGCCTTGCGGATTATCTCACGCAGGCTCTCAGTCAGCTCTGGCCGCTCATACTTCTCGAAGAGACCCAGCTCTATCTTGCCCTCAACGTTGTCAGCCACGTATTTGACCTCGGGGAGCCTGTCCATCTTGTCCCTCAAAGCCTCTGCATCACCATCGACTCGCACCACCTGACCGAAACCCATGTGGTCAACGATCTTTGCATCACCAAAGCTCTGAACTACCTTCAACGTATCATCAACCCCACTCTTGGGCACCGCATACACGTAGTTTCCCTTATCGGGTCTACCACGGACAAACGTCCCCTCCTTGAACATGTCAAGGATACGTGGTGGGAGGCTGTCAAGTGGACCACGTAGGTTGAATATCCTCCTCTGCTGTGTCGGACACTGGCTCAGCACCTCGATAAAACCGAAGCCCTTGTGCTGTATGGCCTCCTTTATGGCTTTGGTCAGCTCGATGACGTGATAGGTGCTCCACTTAGCCACGTAGCTGGCGCCGGCCGCCTTCACAAGCTGGGTTATATCAAACGGGAACTCTGGGTTTCCATACGGGCTGGTCACAGTTGTCTCGCCGTGCATCGTAGTCGGTGCGATCTGGCCGCCTGTCATCGCGTAGCTCATGTTGTTGACCAGGATGACCTTGAGGTCGATATTCCTCCTGGCGGCGTGGATCAGGTGGTTCCCACCGATACCCGCGCCGTCACCATCACCCGTGAAGACCACGGTGGTCAGGTCAGGGTTGAACGCCTTGGCGCCTGTGGCGAACGCGATGGCCCTGCCATGGGTGGTGTGAAGGGTGTCACCGTTAAAGTTGGGGCTTGGGATCCAGGCCGTGCAGCCGATACCCGAGACCGCCAGGATCTTGTCCTGATCAAGCCCAAGGTCATCGATAGCCCTCAGGAAGCAGTTGAGGATGATACCGCCGCCGCACCCAGGGCAGAACGCGCTGGGCTGGCTCCTCACGTACTTGTCACGGTAATAGAACAGGTTCTTCACTGTACCTCCCTCCTGACCGCGTTAAGGACCTCACGCGACAACGGTAGGACCCCTCCCACCTTGGATAATGACACGACTTTTGTCTTTCCTTCGACGACCCGTTGGACCTCCTTCACC
>RCNB010001223.1_pt1 | contig 16218 bp, 12 predicted proteins | sample 2041321 | NCBI WGS metagenome assembly RCNB01 (sample SAMN09708232, study PRJNA481090) | Marine sediment metagenome, whole genome shotgun sequencing project. | reverse complement strand
ACGCGTTGTCTGTGTAATTCAACCAACAGAATCCAAAGAAACACTCATCAAATTCTTAGAAGCAATAGTTGAATTAAAGATAGAAAATATCGCAATTACAAATTTACTGCCAATTTTAACAAATCATAGAAAATTGGTTGAATTCTTTGGTCTAGTGAAAACAACTGTGCCTATAGGAACAAAAATTATCATTTTATCGCCAGTTCCTCATATCTTCATCCCACTATTAGCATACTTAGGTGCCGATATTTTTAGTAATGATTTTGCTGTTTTGTCTGCAAAACAAAAGGTTTTCCTCACACATTCCGGTGGAGAAGAAATACAAAATTTAAAAGAAAAAGTCTGTTTTTGTGAAGCTTGTTCTTCCGTTTCTGAAGTAAAAGAAATGGCTAATTTCGAAAAACTGTTGCATCACAATGAGCATATCTTTTTACAAAAAATAAGAGAAACGCGAGAAGCGTTGCATAAGAAAGATCTTAGGAGTTTCTTAGAAAAAGAATTACAAAATCATCCTACAATAGCTTCAGCTATTAGAATAATGGATGAAATGTGGAAAGATGAGATTATTATTAGAACTCCAACATGGTCATCTTATCCTATCAAAAGCATCACTTCTTACGGTTTTACTAGACCGGAGATCATAGCATTTCAAGAAAAAACACTCGAGAGATTTAGTATTCTGAAAAATAAGAAGATCATTGTACTTCTTCCATGTTCGGCAAGAAAACCATATTCGGATTCACGAAGCCATAAATTATACTTGGATGCTATATGTTCTATTCCTGCTAACAAGTGGGGGTATGTTCAAGAACTAATACTAACCTCGCCTCTAGGGGTCATTCCTCGAGAATTAGAACGAGTTTTCCCTGCAGCACATTATGATATCCCTGTTACGGGAGATTGGTCTTTTGAAGAAAAAGAAATAGCAGTAACACAATTAGTTGCAATGCTAACCAAATTACCACATAAAGAATTTACAATTATTGCTCATGTAAGCGGTGAATATATTGAACTATGTCAAGAAGCAGAAAAACGACTTAAAATGAAATTTGTTTATACTGCTCTTGAAAACAGAGCAACCTCACCTATAGCATTAGGTGATTTATCTGAAAAGTTACTTTCACTAGCAAATGATTTGCCAGAAATTCATTATTATCCAGACCAAGAAATACTTCATGCATTAACTGATTATCATTTTGGTAAAGATGTCGGAAAAACACTCTTTACAAAATGCAGAATAAAAGGAAAACCACCTCTACCATTCAAGATAATCCAAGGGAATGATCAATTGGGTGTTATTCAACCTGCAACAGGTAAATTATTACTCTCAATGAAAACAGGTGAAATACTAGCAAAAAGAAAAGTGTATTTTATCATTTCTAATGCTGAAAAATTAGAAGGATCAACCCTCTTTGCTGTTGGGGTCGTAAAAGCAGATGAACAAATCAGACCTTCTGATGAGGTAGTTATTCTTTCGGAAAAAGGAGAATTACTTGGAATAGGCACAGCACAAATGTCTGGTATCGATATGAACAAACAAAAGAAGGGTTCTGTAGCAAAAATCAGAGCTAAAAAATAAGATCTACACAGGTAAAAATAATGTCAGAAGTAGAAGGAATATTTGCGGAATATCTGTGCAAAGTACGAAACAAATCTTTAGCAAAAAGAAAGGTTCGTGCTAAAGATAAGGCAATTGCTGCTTGGGTTGAAGATGACAGATTAATTACTCAGAAAGGGAAAGCATTAGTTATCATACTTAATTCTAATGGATGCGCTTGGGCTAAAAGCGGTTCAGGGGGATGTAGTATGTGTGGGTATTCAAATGAAACATCTGAAAATATTTCGGCAAAAGATCTCATAAAACAAGTAGAAGATGTTTTATTAAAATTCACTAAAGGAAATTATCAATCTGTAAAATTATTTAATTCAGGTAGTTTCTTAGATGATAACGAAATTCCGAAAGAAGCCCAAATTACTATTATGGAATTATTGGCAAAACTCCCTCAAGTTTCTGAAATTATCGTTGAAACTAGACCAGAATATGTTACTCAAGACAAAATGAAACAAATGAAGAAAATCTTGGGAAAAGATAAGGAATTAGAACTTGGAATTGGTCTGGAATCCAGTAATGATTTTGTTCGAGTAAATAATATCAATAAGGGCTTTACCTACAAAGACTTTGAACAAGCAACTAAAATTGCACTAAAAAATAATGTTCGAGTTAAATCGTATTTATTGTTCAAACCTCCCTTTCTAACAGAAAAAGAAGCCATTAAGGATACAATTCAATCAGCTATTGATTCTATTAAAGCTGGTGCTAGATCAGTATCAATAAATCCTATGAATATTCAATCCGGTACATTGGTCTTTCAATTATGGCGAAATGATTTGTATCGTTCACCTTGGTTCTGGAGTTTGCAAAAAGTAATCCGAAAATTATGGAAAAGAATTGGTGAAGAAAATCTCCAAGCTAAAGTTGATAGAATAGTTACCGATCCTTCTGGTGCAGGAAGTAACAAAGGTGTGCACAATTGCAGAAAATGCAATAAGCATTTCATAAAAACAATCAAAAATTATTCATTATTACAGGATACTTCGGTTTTAGTAGAAATTAGTTGTAAATGTAAAGAAACTTGGAAAGAGCTACTATTAATTGAGGAAGCAACAAGAGATAGCTCTTTGATTAAAGTAGAATCGGTTATTGATTATTTCAAGTAATAATTACTAGAAGAATCCTTTTAATTGTAAACTAATTGTAATTATTTAGTAAATCTCAACTATAACTCGTATCAAAAAGGTTGATAAAAATGGAAATAATATTTCATGACTTTGCAAACAAAGAATGCTATGATGGAACCCAAATACATCCACTTTGGGCTTTAGACAAGTTTGAAGTCATGGGTGATACAATAGTAATTTTTAGAGGAAGCATGAGTATTCCTATGGATGAAATGATTGATGTTAAGGATATTGTAAGAGAAAGAGATCTTGCAGATATTCTAATTTCAGGGGATGATTGTATTCATTTCATTATAGAAATGTTTGATGATCAACCAGCCAACCTAAAGGTTGCCTATCATCGTCTCCATCTTTTGTCATTTATTGTTCAAAGAATTGTTGAGAAAGAGATGAAAATATCAATTGAGAAAAAAGGCACTGATTTGTATCATAAAGATCGCAAATTGAATGTAGGAATTGCCACTTGTTCTAATAATTCTTCAAAGATTCATTTCGGAATAAATATTCTATCTACTGGTGTGCCAGAATACGTTAAAGCAATTGGTTTATTTGACATAGATAAAAATGTTAAATTAGAAGAATTAGCAATGAAAATTGCCGACGATTTCAAATTTGAAATTGAAGGAATAGCTGATGACGTAGTAAAATCAAGAACATTTTAGGAAAGATTAAACATGCCTTTTGAAATAGATTTTGAAGATCCTCGCATAGGTTTTGCATCAGCACATTTTATTATTGGTCATGACAAATGTGGAAGACTCCATGGTCACAATTATTTCATTAAGGTCAAAGTAAAAGGAGAATTAAATGAACAACATATGGTTCTTGATTATGGGATTTTAAAAGAGGCGTTACGTAAATTAACAAAACCATTTGACCATAAAGTTCTCATTCCAACAAAAACTGACGATTTAGTGTTAGAAGAGAAAGAAGAATCATACGAAATAATTACCTGTAATAAAAGATACCTTATCCCAAAGGAAGATGCTGAATTAGTTCCAGTTCCGGCTACAACTGCAGAAGAAATGGCTAAATTTTTTCATCAAGAACTAAAGAAGCTCTGGTCAGAATTTACATATCAAGTAACCATAGAAGAAGCACCTGGTGCAAGTGCAACATATTCTGATTAAGCTTCAAAAAGATAAGAAGCTAATTATTATATCCGATTTGTCTTTTCTTAGTATTAGAGTTGTTTGGATGTTGTCGCATGACCACTGATCATGATGAAGAAAGTTTCTACTTGGAATATAAACCTAAATACAAGATATTTCATGAACTTATGGCAAAAAGAATGCGAAATGTTTTGCTTGTTTCAAGTATTTATGATAGTTTTATGTTAGAAGAGGATGGGAGACTTTCTGATCAAATTTATGAAGAATTTCAAAATTTAAATTTACGAACTCTGCCAAGGATAACTCGTGTGTCATCTGCTGTTGAAGCTCTCGAAATTTTGAAGGTACGTTCTTTTGATCTTGTAGTTACTATGAGAAGACTGGGCGTTATGGATGCCTTCTCTTTTGGTAAAAATGTGAAAGAGATACAAGATATCCCTGTAATACTTCTCCTCAATAGCGTTGTAGAAATAAGTTACCTTCAAGACCGAGAGAAACTAGAAGGGATAGATCGTGTTTTCGTTTGGAATGGTGACTCAAAGGTTTTTGTGGCAATTATAAAACACCTAGAGGACCAGATTAATGCCAGCTTCGATATTGAAAAAGGTCATGTAAAAGCCTTTATTTTCGTTGAGGATTCGATACGATTCTATTCATTATTGCTTCCAGAACTCTACGGTGAAATTATGAGGCAAACTCATAGACTCATAACAGAGGGAACAAATGACTTTCAAGATTTACTTAAAATGAGAATTAGACCAAAAATATTGCTTGCTGAAAATTATGAAGAGGCAATGGAATTTTATGAGAAGTATAAGGAAAATGTTATGGGTGTAATTTCGGATATAGAATTTCCTCGTAACGGTAAATTGGATAAGAATGCTGGTTTTGCATTCACAGAAAAAATCACTAAAGAATTTCCAAATATGCCAATTATTCTTCAATCTTCGAAAAAGAAATATCAAGAAAAAGCAGAATCCTGTGGTTGTTTCTTTATACACAAAAGATCACACGGAATGTTATGGGACCTAAGAAAGTGGTTATTAGATTCTGTAGGTTTTGGTGATTTTGTTTTCAAAACACGTAAAGGAGAAATAGTAGGAAAAGCAAAGGACGTTATTAGTTTTCATAAACAAATTTCAAAAGTACCAATTGAAACACTTATTTTTCACGGAAAAAACGATCACTTCTCCAATTGGTTGAGTGCACGTGGGGAGTTTGATATAGCTCATAAATTAAAACCTAGAAAAGTATCAGAATTCAGCAAGAAGGAACTCCGAAAGTTCTTACTCGAGACAATAGATGATATTGTTCTGGAAAAAACACATGGTATAATAAATGATTTTCAACGAAGTAATTACCATCCAGAAACACTCTTTCTTAGATTACGACCTGGTTCTTTAGGGGGAAAAGGTCGAGGTTTAGCTTTCCTAATGTTTCTCTTGAATACGTTTCTTGTTCAAGCTGAATTTGAAAACATAACCGTAGGAATTCCTCGAACCATAGTAATTGGTACAGATGAATTTGACAAATTCATGGAGGAAAATAATCTCTATGAGTTCGCATTGTCTTGTGCCTCTGATCAAGAAATAAGAAATAAATTCTTCAAGGCAAAACTATCAACTACTATTCGACGCGATTTGAAGTTTCTCTTAAAGAACTTAAAAACACCATTAGCAGTAAGATCTTCAAGTCTATTAGAAGATTCGGCTTATCAACCATTTGCTGGAATATTTAGCACCTATATGATACCCAATAATAATTCGGATATAGTAAAAAATCTTGAGCAGTTGTTTACTGCTATCAAACTTGTTTTTGCTTCACCTTTTCTCGCAGTAGCACGCTCTTATGCTGAAACCATAAGTCATACTGTAGAAGAATCTAAGATGGCTGTTGTTATTCAAGAGGTCGTTGGAAAAGAACACGAGAATCGTTTTTATCCTGATTTTTCAGGAACTTCCGCTTCTCATAATTTTTATCCAATTGGCGATACAATGAAACCAGAAGATCGAATTGCTCATTTAGCTTTAGGTCTTGGACGTATAATTGTTGATGGTGGTGCAACAGTTCGTTTTTCACCTAAACATCCGAAAATAAATTACTATTCTACACCAGATATATTACTAAAACAAAGTCAAAATAAATTCTATGCATTAGATTTGTCTCAAAAGAAATTCGAGATCCTTGAAGATGATCCTTTTGTTTTCCAATATGATTTTGATGCCGCAATATCTGATAATACATTAGTAAATATCGCAGATACTTTTGACTTTGATTCGAATGCCTTAAATTCAGGTTATTATGGTACAGGTTCTCCCATTATCACTTTTAGTAAGCAATTAAAATTAGGGATTTTCCCAATAGCAAAATTACTGAATAAGATTATGACTATGGGTGAAAAAGCAATGGGTTGCTCTATCGAAATAGAATTTGCAGCGAACTTTAGTTCACAAAAAGGTGAACCACATAAATTCTATGTTTTACAGATTAGACCTTTCTTACAACAAGAACTTCTCACATTAGAAGATACTATAGAAGTTGAAAGGGAAGATATGATAGCATATTCAACTCATGTCTCTGGAAATCTCATTAAGAAAAATATCCGGAATATAATATTTGTTAAACCTGAAACATTTGATAAAATGAAAACACTTGAGATGTTGAAAGAAATTGATACACTAAATGCAAAATTGGTTGACCAAAAAGAAGAATATATTTTGATTGGTTTTGGTCGCTGGGGGACATCTGACCGATTCTTAGGAATACCCGCTAAATGGAACAATATTAGTGGTGCTAAAACGATAATTGAAGCAGGATTAGAAGACTTTCAAATTGATTTTTCACAAGGAAGTCATTTCTTCCATAATATAGTTACTTCGAATATTGGCTTTATCCATGTGAGATACATTTCAGAAGAGGATTTCGTTGATTGGGATTGGTTAAAAAAACAAAAGACAATTGATGACTTAAAATTTGTAAAACACATAAGAACTAATAAACCAGTGACAATAAGGATAGATGCTCAGAAAGGAGAAGGGTTAATAATAAAACCTGAATAATGCTATTAAGAAAAAGAAACAAGGAGCAAATAAATTTGCAATTAATACCTGTTAGCACACCACTAATAACTAAGGATGATGATTTATTCGAAGTATTATTACAAGCAATAAAGAAAAGTGGGAATACATTACAAGATAGCGATATTGTTACTGTCGCAACTAAAATTGTTAGTGTAACTCGTGGTCTTCTTATCCATAAAGATGATGTTGTGGTGTCAGATAGAGCAAAGGAATATGCTAAAATTACCGAACTACCAGCAGAATTCATGGAGGTTTCTATACAAGAATCTGATGAGGTTTTTGGTGCTTGTAAAGGTGCTCTTCTAACAAAATGGGCTGGTCACCTAATGCCAAATGCTGGTGTAGATCAAAGTAACGCTCCGGATGATACTATGATTATCTTGCCAAAAGATCCTTCAAAAATCGCTCGAGAAATACAGCAGTTCCTAGAAAAAGAATTCAATTGCAGAATAGGGGTAATTATAGGTGATAGTAGGGTGCAACCACTAAGAAGAGGAACAAGTGGAATAGCTTTAGGAGTAGCAGGTTTTATTCCAGTAATCGATGATCGAGGTAGACACGACCTATACGGGCGTGAAATGAAAATGACTAGGAGAGCTATTGCTGATAATTTAATGTCTGCTGCAGAAATCCTTTCGGGAGAAGTAGATGAGAAAGTACCGATAGTTGTTATAAGAAATGCTCCAGTAATTCTCACAGATGAAGATCTAACCGATACAATGTCAATTCCTGCAGATAAATGCATGTATTTTAGCATCTTCATGAAAAATCGTGAAAAGAAAAAGTAATATCCGGTGGTCTTTTGAAGAAGAAAACACAAGAGCTTATCAAACGATTAGATGATTATTATGGACTTAAGGAATGGTCTCGTTGGAGAGAACCAGTAGGGGAATTAGTACGAACAATTCTTTCTCAAAATACAACTGATAAAAATAGTTTGAAAGCATATGCTGATCTTCAAGAAGCTTATCCAACTTGGGAAGATATACTTGTTGCAGATGAAGCAGATATTGCTGAGGTAATTAGAAGTGGTGGATTAGCAAATACTAAAGCAAAGAAGATCAAAAAAGCATTAGTTGAAATAAAGAAACAACGTGGAACTATTGATTTAGAATTTTTAGCAGATTATGAGCTAAGCAAAGCTGCAGATTACTTGATTTCACTGGATGGGGTGGGACCTAAAACAGCTGCATGCGTTCTTATTTTCTCATTTAATTTTCCAATGATCCCTGCTGATACACATGTTCATAGATTGAGTAATAGAATTGGTGTTGTTGATGGCTCAACTCGAGAGAAAACACAAGAACTTTTGCAAGATGAAATCCCAGATAAAGACAAGTATTCTTTCCATTTAAACTTGATAGAACATGGAAGACAGATCTGTAAAGCGAAGAATCCAATATGTTCTAATTGCTTTTTACAAGATATTTGCGATTTTTATCAAGAAATATTACCAAAAGAAAGTTGAACGTTTTTAAGTAAGAACAAACCTAATTGTTTTAAGAGAGTTTACCTTAATCTTACTGCCTTTAGATATAGGTTATCTTGGAAGGACTACCTTTGAATAGAGAAATACCTCTTCTTTCAACAAATGCTGTTACCGCACAAGAAGTTCTTAATTGGGTGTTACCTGCAGTAGGTATTGTTATCACATTAATTGTTCTCTGGTATGTTTGGCGGTATCTAAGAAACTCAAATCGTGCAGGGCGTATTTCTGATTTCGATGAACGGACATTCAAAAAATTAGTGGAAGTCGAATCTTCAGATGATTCGCAACATGTGTGTTCGGAATGTAAAATCCCAATGAGGTTTGAAATTCGGTATAAAGATTATATGAAGGATACTGGTGACTTTTTACTTAACAAAGATACAGCTATTCATTCTTTGAAATCATTAGTAGATGGAGAACGAATCTCTCAAGAGGATTATGATGCAATCCTTGTTTTCTTTAACGATCATCCTGATGTTCAAGAGCAATTATTCAAACGGTTTAAATGCCCAAATTGCGATAAAATTATTGTTCTTCCTTATGAAAATTAGTTCTATTTTTTTCTTAAAACCTAACTACCAAAAGAATTTTAATTCAAAGTATTAAATTCATTCTGAATATTTAACGTGATTGAAATGCTAGACCCGGTAATTGTCTTTTTGATATTAATTCCAATAGGGATTGTCGTAGGTATTGTCGCTGCTGTGGCAGGACTTGGTGGAGGAATATTAATGGTTCCTGTTTTATTCTTTGGTGTCTTTAATTTTGCTCAAACTATCTTTCCAGGATTTCCCCCACTAGCTTATGCAACAACAATATCAAGTACGGTGATTATATTCACAGCGATATCTGGAACAATAGCATTTTCTATACAAAAAAGAATAGATTACGTAGTAGGTTTAGTTTGTGCCCCATTTACCATTGTCGGTTCAATTATTGGGAAATATACCCAACCACTTGCAGGAGAAACCTTCCTTAAAATTTTCTTAATCGTTTTATTTGTTTTAACTTCAGTAAGAATGATTTACAAAGTGATTACAACAAAAAGAGATAACAAAATTGCAGAACAAGATGATTGTCCTGAAGTAGAGGTAAAAGAAGAAAGCACTGAAGAAATAAAAGTACCAACTAAATTCCATATATTCTTGGATAAGCTTACTTTAAAAAGATCAGTTGAAGATAATTGTGATCAATCATGGAATTATGAAGCGAAATTGTTTCTTGCCCCAATTGCACTTATTGGTGGCTATGTTGCAGCTACTGCAGGTGTAGGTGGCGGAATAATTATGGTTCCAGTATTAACAATATTTCTAGGATTACCTATGCATTTTGCTACAGCTACTTCTGTTTTCATAATGATTTTTACAAAAACAACTACCTTGATAACTGCCTATGCAACACCAGATGTAGTTACAGAAGGTATTTGGTGGCCGTTCGTTGTAGGGTTAGCAATCGGTGTAATTGGTGGAGTTCAAATTGGTGCTCTTATTGCTAAAAGGATAAAATCTGATCCGTTAAAATTAATCTTTGCCATACTAATAGCCATTGTTGCCATTTGGACTATACTTCAAATGACCATACCCGGTCTATCTGGATGAATCGTTTATTGCGATATGGAAAGTGTTATTAGTCGCTTTCCGATTCTCAATAAAATAGAGCAACTTATAAGAAAAAAGGAACTCTAAAAACGGGATTGATTTACGAAAATGGTTGAAGTAACTGATTTGCATGTTCTCGCTAAAATGTCGAGTGGTTCACCTAATGAAGATGATGCTTTTATAATTAGGGAAATTAACTCAGATAAAATCGCATATAAAGTACATAGTTTAGGTGATTTAGTAAAACTATTATCAGATATCAAGCCAGAAGAAATTTTCCCATCATTATGCCGATTAGAAGAGGAATCATACGAGTGTGATATTGCACTTTGGATCCACTATGTATTAGGAGACGTTGTTCTCTCAGCAAAAATTTTCAATCTAGTCAAGAACTACAGTGATGATCCAGGTAAATTAAAATTAGAAGTATTCAATTTATGTTTCAATCGTTATTTGAATTTTCAAGAACTACTTGAGTATTCAGATGATTTAGCAACTTTTGATGCTGAGATTCCACCAACTGATATTTAATCTCTAAGAATAGTTACTTTCTTCAATTGTTAAGAAAAACCATTGTTTTCTTTTGCTTTTGTAAAGCACTGTATTTATTATCAAAATTTGTTATCGTGTAATTACTAGAAAATACAAGGTGATAATAGATTGAAATACAGACGTGTTGGAAAAAGTGGATTGAAGGTAAGTGAGATAGCCTTAGGTTCTTGGTTAACTTACGGGGGAACAGTAGAGAATGAAATGGCAAAGAAATGCATGGCAACAGCAATCGATAATGGTATTAATTTCATAGATTCCGCAGAAATCTATGCAAAAGGACAAGCAGAAACAGTAATTGCCGAATTTCTAGCAGATGGCACATATGACCGAAAAGACTTGGTAATCTCAAGTAAGGTCTTTTGGCCAATGAACGATAACATCAATCGTTGGGGATTAAGCAGAAAGAATATCATGACCGCTATTGAAGGTACACTCGAACGATTGAATCTTGATTATATTGATATTTACTATATGCATCGATACGATTACATGACTCCTCTCAAGGAGACAGTGGAAGCACTGGATGATGTTATACGCTCTGGTAAAGTACACTATTGGGGAACTTCTGTGTGGACAGCCGCACAGTTGGAACGAGCAAATGCAATCGCCAAAGATTTGCGTGCTCATAAACCGGTAGTCGAACAGCCAATGTATAATATGTTATTCAGACACATAGAACTTGAAATCATGCCCGTAGCTAAAACTCATGGCATGGGATTCACAGTATGGTCACCACTCGCACAAGGATTATTGACAGGTAAATACAATGACGGCATACCAAAAGGTAGTCGCGGCGAAAGATCTGAATCTTTAAAGGGAAGATTAACTGAGGAAAACCTCGCAAAAATAAAGAAACTAGGAGAAGTAGCCAAAGCTAATGATCTAACAACGAGTCAATTAGCACTTGCTTGGATATTGCGTCGAAAAGAAATATCCTCAGCAATTATTGGTGCTACAAAACCAGAACATGTACTTGAGAACGTAAAAGCCTCGGATGCAGAATTGTCAAACGATGTCTTAGAACAAATATCCGAAATATTAGATAATGAACCTGAATGGCCATTAACTTACAAACCAAACAAGTACTATTTAGAGAAAATGAGATAAGAATTTTATACTTATCTCTTTCTTTTCTATTCGTAGCAAAATTTTTGCTTTTTTTTCTCGAATTCTGCACTATATAACAAACATTATATATAACACAACTTGCATATCCGATATGAATTTTATTTTTCCCCCAACAAAGATATTAGACTCACTAATCCTGATGTGCATTATACGTAAAGGATCACTTCATGGTTATGCATTAACTGCTTTAATTGAAGAAAAAATGGGTTGGAAACCAAGTCAAACTGCAGTTTATAATTCTTTGAAATCTATGGAACAAGAAAAATTGGTTACTTCAGAGGAAAAAATCGAAAAAGGTCGCGTTCAAAAGATTTATTCGATAACCCCTAAAGGTCTACAAGTTTTTGAAGAAACTCACAAACAAATGAGAGAGAGAATGTCGAAGAATTTTACTCAATTTCTTTCATTTGCACAAATGGTGAGTGAAATTGAAGATTCAGAGGATACAGAAGTTTTGGAAAGTATTCATTCAATAAGGGAAAATATGGAAAGCATTTTGCAATTAATTTCTTCTCTTTTTAGAGAAGCGCCAAAAGAAGTTCAAGTGGTTTTGGATGACACACTAATTTCTCTAAGAAAAATCGCAAAGAAGTACAACATCCAAAATGAAAAAGAGGAAAATAATAAAAATTAAATTCGTAAATTAAAGGAGCAATTATTGTTATGTTTAAATTATTAAAATATACAAAACCATATCTGTTTATGGTTTTCTTATCAATTGGTTTGTTATTTGCACAAGCGTATGTAGACTTAGCTTTACCCGATTATCTCTCAAATATTGTTGACACTGGTCTTCAACAAGGTGGGATCGAGTATGCTGTTCCTGTAGCAATACGTGAATCAGAATTCAATAGACAATTTCTATTTATGTCAGAAGAAAATAAAACAATTATTTTAGAAGAGTATACTTTGTTAGATGAAAATTCATCAAATTATGATAGTAAGGTAGAAGAATATCCTCTTCTGGCGAATGAATCGATTTATGAATTAAATAAAATAAAGAAACCGAAGCTGGAAGAATTCAATGATCTTTTAATAAACGCCACAATTACTGTTTTTACTTTCGAACAAATATGGTTGATTGCTGCAAATGCATCTGATACTCCCATAGAACTCGGTTTTAATATCACAGAATTTTTCGCTGGTTTTGGTATGAATGCCACTATGCTACCACCAATTGATGTTTTCTTTAGTTATTTAGAATTTAATTTAACTTTAGGAGAACGTCTGTTTTTCACTTCTGTTCTTGTTACTCAATTAGATGCAAGCTTTGGTGACTTAGGATTTTCAATGCTTCAGCAATTTGCTATAACAGCCGTAAGAGCAGAATATGATATAGTTGGTTTGGATGCCCAACGCATACAAAATATGTATATCCTCCGAGTGGGTGGATTAATGCTTCTAATGACATTGGCATCAGTAGTTTGTACTATCATCGTTGCTTTTCTAGCATCAAGAACTGCTGCTGGAATGGCCCGAGATATTCGTGGAGATGTATTTGATAAAGTTGAGAACTTTTCAAGTACAGAATTCAACAAATTTTCTACTGCTTCACTTATTACTCGTTCAACCAATGATGTTATACAAATACAAATGGTTGTTATTATGATTATTCGCTTAGTTTTCTATGCTCCTATCTTAGGTGTAGGTGGGATCATTAAAGCCTTGAATAAGAATGCTGATATGTGGTGGTTAATTGGTGTAGCTGTATTGACATTAATTACACTGGTATTAATTGTGTTCTTAATTGCAGTACCGAAATTCAATAAAATGCAATCATTAATTGATAGAACTAACCTTGTTGCACGCGAGAATTTAACAGGTATGCTTGTTATAAGAGCATTTAATAGAGAAAACCATGAACAAGGAAGATTCGATGTAGCAAATAAAGATCTTACTGCTGTCACGTTATTCATTAATCGAGTAATGGTAATTATGATGCCTTTCATGATGTTGATAATGAATGGCTTAGTTCTTAGCATTATTTGGGTTGGTTCAAATGCTGTAGATCAAGGTGTGATGCAAGTTGGCGATATGTTAGCATTTATGCAATACGCCATGCAAATTGTTTTCGCATTTCTAATGCTCACAATGATGTTCATTATCTTACCTCGAGCTGTTGTATCTGGTAGACGTATTCAAGAGGTATTGTACACGGATCCAATGATTAAAGACCCTGTTGAACCACAAGCTTTTCCTGAACCGTTTAAAGGAGAGATTGAATTCAAAGCTGTCTGCTTTAAATATCCTGGAGCAAAGAAAGGGGCATTACATTATATTGACTTTACCGCGAAACCCGGAGAGACAACTGCGATTATTGGTGCGACTGGTTCAGGCAAATCAACACTAATTAATCTGATTCCGCGGTTTTATGATGTTACGACGGGATTAATTCGAATTGATGGTGTAGATATTCGTAAAGTAAATCAAAAAGATCTTAGAGACAAAATAGGTTATGTTCCTCAACAGAGCTCACTATTTTCAGGAACGATTGAAAGTAATCTCCTCTTTGCAGATGAAAATGCTACTAAAGAAGAAATACAATCTGCTTTAGAGATTGCACAAGCAACTGAGATTATTGAAGAAAAAGAAGATGGTATATTAAGCGAAATTGCTCAAGGTGGAATGAATGTCTCTGGAGGACAAAAACAAAGATTATCAATTGCACGAGCAATAATAACGAAACCCCCTATCTATATTTTTGATGATGTTGTTTCAGCACTTGATTTCAAAACGGATGCTGCATTACGAAAAGCACTCAAAGAAAAGACAGGTGATAGTACTGTATTAATGGTTACTCAAAGAGTTTCCACAATAAAAGAAGCAGAACAAATCATTGTCTTAGATGAAGGTCGAATCGTGGGTAAAGGCACTCATGATGAATTAATGGAAACTTGTGATATCTATAAAGAAATTGCTATATCACAACTTGAATTGGAGGACTACTAATGAGTCACGGTAATCAACGACCACAATCTCAACAAAAACAACGTGGACCACGCAGAGGTGGACCAATGGGTGGTATGATGCGAGGTAGTGGTGAAAAAGCTAAAGATTTCAAAGGAGCAATGCTTAAACTTATCCAATATCTTGGTAGGTATAAAGCGATAATTATAACCTCTATTATAATCGCAGCCATTTCTACTGCTGCATCTATAGTTGGCCCAAAAATCCTTGGAAGAGCAACTACTGCATTATTTGAAGGTTTACTTGCTAAAATTCAAGGAACTGGTGGTATTGATTTTGCTTACATCGGTCGAATTATACTAATAACTTTGGGTTTGTATGGTGGTTCAGCAATCTTATCCTATATTCAAGGATGGATAATGTCAAAAGTTTCTGCAGATATCTCTTATCGTTTACGTAAAGATGTCGATGAAAAAATGAATCGTATGAAACTAAAATACTACGATAATACTACCTATGGTGAAGTTCTCAGTCGTTTAACAAATGATGTTGATACTATTAATCAAACTCTCAGTCAAAGTCTTACCCAAATCATTACTTCAGTTATCACTGTAATTGGTGTTTTGATTATGATGTTTACCATCAGCTGGAAGATGACACTTGTTATTATGGCTGTAATTCCATTATCCGGATTATTGATGGTTGTAATTGTAAAACGATCACAAAAATATTTCAATCAACAACAAGAGTACATAGGTCATGTCAATAGTCACGTAGAAGAAATGTATGGCGGACATATGGTTGTTAAAGCTTTTAATGGTGAAAAGAAAAGTATAGAAGAATTTGAAACCTACAATAATACTCTCTTTAAATCCGCTTGGAAATCACAATTCTTTTCCGGTTTAATGATGCCAATGATGACTTTTATTGGTAATCTTGGTTACGTTGCAGTTGCTATCTTTGGTGGTTATTTATCAAGCCAAGGATCAATGTCTGTTGGAGATATTCAAGCATTCATTCAATATGTTCGTAATTTTACTCGTCCACTTGGACAAATTGCTAGTGCTTCAAATGTTTTACAACAAACAGCTGCTGCTTCAGAAAGAGTTTTCGAGTTTCTTGGGGAATCCGAAGAAGTTGCAGAATCTGAAGATCCAATAAAAATGGAAAATATACAAGGACATGTAGAATTCAGAAACATAAAATTCGGCTACAAAGAAGACAAAATAATCATTAACAACTTTTCTGCTATCGCTAAACCAGGTCAAAAAATCGCTTTAGTTGGACCAACTGGTGCAGGGAAAACAACTCTTGTTAAACTCCTTATGCGATTCTACGATGTAAATGATGGTGCAATTCTAGTTGATGGTATTGATATTAGAGAAGCTACTCGAAAAGATCTGCGTGATAATTTCGGTATGGTTTTACAGGACACTTGGCTTTTCAATGGCTCCATTATGGATAATATACGCTATGGCCGTTTAGATGCCACTGATGAAGAAGTCTATGCTGCTGCTAAAGCTGCTAATGTTGATTGGTTTATTCACACATTAGCTGGTGGGTATAATATGGAAATCAACGAAGAAACTACTAATCTCTCCCTAGGACAAATG
>RCNB010001222.1_pt1 | contig 16219 bp, 11 predicted proteins | sample 2041321 | NCBI WGS metagenome assembly RCNB01 (sample SAMN09708232, study PRJNA481090) | Marine sediment metagenome, whole genome shotgun sequencing project. | reverse complement strand
ATGATTTGGTTAAAACAAATTGAGCACAAGGGTATAGGCTAAATAAAATGGCTTTGATTAAGGGAAAGGATAAATCAGGTATATCCATAGTAAAAAGATCCCTGACATCGTGGATTTTTGATGGGAATTTAAAACTTCAGATTGTACTTGCAATAATCATTCTGCTGATTGTTGCCATCAGGGTTGTTCCCCTGGAAATGCAGAAACGGATTGTCAATGAAGCCATAAATTTACGGAAAATTGATCTTCTGATCACTTACTGCGGTATTTATCTTGCTGCGGTTGTTTTGGCATCGGGACTTAAACTTTTTATTAATATAATTCAAACCAAGATCAGCCAGAAAGCAACGGCTGAAATGCGAAAGCAGTTATACCATCATGTTTTAAACATGCCCCTGGGCTTTTTCAGAAACACACAGCCCGGCACGGTGGTCAATTCACTTATCAATGAATTAACTATTCCGGGTAATTTCGTAGGTATGGCAGTGGCCGTGCCTTTAACCAATGTCCTTACCCTTTTGGCCTTCGCCGGTTATTTGATTGTATTGAACCCGCTTCTTGGCATTATTTCCTTTTCCATATACCCTGTCATGCTCTATGTCATTCCGCTTTTGCAAAAATTTGTCAACCGGGACAATAAGAAAAGAGTGAATGCTTCCCGGAAATTATCATCCAAAATAGTTGAGTCTGTTTCCGGTATCCACGAAGTTCAAGCCAATGGTGCATTTGAAATTGAAAATAAGAAATATGATAAAATCGTTGATTACCTGATGAAAATTCGTATAAAATGGGGTGTTTACAAGTTCGCCATTAAGGTTGTCAGCAACTTTTTCATGAATATGGGACCTTTTCTGGTTTTTATTATAGGAGGGTATCTGGCTATTAAGGGGCAGCTTGGATTGGGTGCCCTGGTTGCATTTCTGTCCGCCCAGGAAAAGCTGTATGATCCGTGGAAAGAGTTAATAGAGTTCTATCAGGTGTATCAGGATGGATCTATAAATTATTATAAAACCATGAACTATTTTGATGTTAAGATTGAACACGAACTGGCCCCCACAAACAGAGACCCATATGAACTGGAGGCTTCCATCAACGTGGAAAATATGACTCTGGAAACAGAAGAAGGGGTAAAGCTGCTCAACGATGTCAGTCTCAATATTACCCCGGGAGAGCATATAGCCCTGGTGGGTTTTTCAGGAAGCGGCAAAAGTTCGATAGCTTTATGCCTGGCTCAACTTTATAAATATACATCAGGCCATGCAACCATTGGAAATCAGGAAATTTCTGAACTCACCAAAGCGGATATTACAAAAAATATTGGCCTGGTCTCCCAGTCCCCATTCATCTTTGATGGTACCATCAAGGAGAACCTGATGTATTCCTATGCAGCGCTTTATGGTGAGGAGCATGATCCTGAACTGGACAAACTTGTTCACGTGCTTCAGCAGTCAGGATTGTTTGTGGATGTGTTAAGATTCGGATTGAACGCCATTATTGAAGATTCGGCTGAAGAGTTTATTCCTGTTATCATTAATATGAGGAAAAATTTTCAAAAAGAGTTTGGAGATACCGTGGGTGAGTGGGTTGAATTTTTCGATGAAAAACAATTCCTTTCCTATGAAAGCATTGCAAACAACATTATTTTTGGTACACCCATATCAGTGGATTTTAAAAACCATAATCTGGTTAAAAATCAATTTTTCTTAAAATTCATGGATGACGCAGATTTGACAAGACCTCTTTTAAGCCTTGGAAAAACAATAGCCGATCAGACAGTAGATATTTTGAATAATGTTACCCATGACAAAACGTTTTTTGAATCAAGTCCAATTAGATTGGAAGAATTTGAAAAATATAAGGAGCTTGTAAGTGAAATAAAGAATAAAAATCTCCACCAGATAAACAAACAGCAGACCACAAATCTTCTGGAGCTGGCATTACGCTTTTCCCCGGGAAAACACAGGATAGCAATTATCCCTGAGTTTCTGACCGATCTGATCCTTGAAGGAAGATACATGTTCCGGGAAAGGATTAAGCAAAAAGATCCCCATGCCATCGCATTTTTTAGAAATGACCAATATATTCATTCTCAAACCATATTTAATAATATCCTGTTCGGCATAGTTAAGACAACGAATCCAGGTGACCAGGAAAAAATAAATCAATTCATGGTGGCTCTTCTGATCGGGGAGGATTTTTTTGAAAAAATGATTGAGATCGGTATGAATTTCAAGGTGGGCACCCAGGGCAATAAACTTTCCGGCGGACAGAAACAGAAACTTGCCATTGCCAGAACATTTTTAAAATCACCGCAGATTATGATCCTTGATGAGGCAACTTCAGCCCTTGATAATAAATCCCAAAAAAGAATTCAGAATGTGCTTTCACGATATTGGAAAGGGAAAAGCACATTGATTGCTGTGGTGCACCGCCTTGATATTGTAAAAGAATATGACAAGGTTGCCTTTCTCAAGGCAGGTAAAATTGTAGAAATGGGGACCTATGATGAACTGATGGCAAAAAAGGGGTATTTTTATGAACTCGTTTATGAACACAAGTAATTCGGATAATAAGAGCGAATTTGTGGAAAATCTCAATATTTTCAGGCAGATAGAATTTTTTTCCGGTGTTCCCATTGAGGTTTTAAAGCTTTTTGCATTCCTTTGCAAAAGACAATCTTATAAAGCAGGAGATTTTATTTTTCACCAGGATGACGACGACGGATGTTGCTATTATATTTTATCAGGAAAAGCAAAGCTGATTTTCACAAAAGAGGAAAAAGAGTATTTCATCCGTGAATATGAACCGGAACGCTATTTTGGTATGCTGTCTCTCATGACACCCATGGTAAAACAGTTTTCACTCATTGCAACACAGGATACGACCTGTATGGTCATGACCCGGAAGACTTTTTCAAAGGTTGTTGACCAGTTTCCGGATATTCCGCTTAAAATGACTCGATTCATCGGAGAAAGGGTTTTGCAGACAGAAAGAAAATGTATTCTTGAGTTTGAATCAAAAGGAAGAGATGATTTGAAAAACCTTTTAGGTATCAGTCTGATATAGATGGAATTGAGATTGACAAATTAATTACGTGTCATTACAATATTTGGTATGGGAAAAGTTAACTTATCCATAAAATTGAAAAATCGCCTGAATGAACTTGATAAGATCAAGGCGGCTGTTGCAAAAATGTCCGCAACCACAGACTGCACCCAACGAAATTCAAAAGAAATAAACCTGATTCTTGAAGAACTGTTTACAAATGTGGTAAACCATGGTTTCAACGATGATAAAGAGCATGATATTGATTTGTCTTTATCCTGTGATGAAAAGGCATTGATAATTCGCATGGAAGATGATGGAAAACCTTTTGATTTCACAGCCGCAACCGCGCCTGATACAAAATGTCCCATTGAAAAGCGATATATCGGTGGTTTGGGGATTCACTTTGTAAAACATTTTATTGATGATTGTAAATACGATCGCAAAAAAGGTAAAAATATAGTTGTATTAAAAAAACATATGATAGATCATAAACACATAGAAATCAATTCAGAGTCCAAATTAAAATCGTAAGGGATATCATTTATGGAAATTTTCCAAGAAAATAATAACGAGATAGAAATATTCAGCGTGAAGGGCAGTCTTGATTCCAACACATCAGCAGAATTTGAAACTCGTATATATGCTGCCCTTGAAAGCGGTCAACGAAAACTGATTCTCAATTTGGAAGATCTGGATTATATCTCCAGCGCCGGTATAAGAGTGATGTTAAAAACGACAAAGGATCTCAAGCGCATGGATGGGAATATCGTGCTTTGTGCATTGCAAGATTATGTGAGAGAAGTCTTTGATATAGCCGGCTTTGACGGGTACCTGAATATCGAAAATAATCTTGAAGCAGCAATGGACAGTGTCTGAGAGAGACATTTGCAATTAAGGCTCTTTAATCCCGATCAACCCTTTCTCTCCCAAAGACTTCAGGAAAAGTGTAACAGAAATTTCAGCCTCTTTATAGTTCAAGGTATGGCGAACCGCAAATTCTTTGATAATCGTCCTAACATTTTTTTTCCCGTCTAAAAGGGACCAGACATCAACCCCTAACCCGTCAAGCTGTATTTTTCTTGTGAATGTTTTTTTGGAGTTTTTCCCTACTATTTTTTTTATGCTTAAAAAAAATGGCTTATACATGACCTGATATGTGAGAATCAAATCCCCTGAATCCAGAAAGTTTTCTTGAACCTCTGTGTTCTTTTCAGGAATGCACAAGAGGGCATCATTTTTTTTAAAGTTGTTTTTTTTTCTCAATGTCACCAATAACAGACTCTTTTATTAAATCATGTTCAAATTTTTTCTGGGAATCAACCATAACACCGATAATCCTATTGCCTGTTTTTTCCCGGCATATCCTGAAAACAGTGTAGCGTGAGTAACGGTTGAGGATTGGCAAGGTATGTATATTTTTTAAAATCCCATACCGATACTTCCACTGAAAACAATCTCCACATTTACAAACACCTGATTCTGCAAACCCTTCAAGCTGGCTAAGCCGTTGGGTGGCAAATTCCGTAATACTTGTTTTTGACAGCAAAAATGATGCAGGGCCCCAACTGTAAACAGTCAGCCTTGTCTTCTTATGGCTAAAAGTTAAAATATAGCAGCCCGGTTTAAAACTATAGTCCGTCATGCTAAACCTGTGAGGTGTTGAAAAATGTAACCCAAATACTCGCCAGTATATGTGATCATCGTTGGAATGGTCTTCATATGATAGTAGAATTGACTCCTGCAATGAGCCGGGTAATGTGTTTGATTTTGAAAAAAACCGTATCAAAGAAAGCTTTTTACAGTGAGAGCAGAAAATAAGAGAACCCCTTCCGGAGGAAGATGCGCCTTTCCATGAAAAAAAGAAAAATTCAAAATCTTGGTTGGTTTGTTTAAAAGAACCCGGTGTTGAACGCTCATAAATTTTAATTTTGAGCTTTTTTTGTGTTTGAGATATAAAGTTTTTTAAGTATTTTTCCAGAGTGAATTTACCCGGAGAGTCAGTCCATTTTATTTCCATTCGCGGCTGGGTGTCTTCACCAATAATGACATGGTCCTTATCAAGGCTGTCAACTTCCCAACTCATTGGTACTCTGAGCGAGATGCCATTCCAGGCAAATTTTTTCTGCAAAAGTCCCTCTTGGTTAGGCATCAACAATAACTCACTTCTTTAATAGGGGATAAACAGATCCCACAAGGCTTTTCTTTTTAGCTTGGGCAAAGGCTCTATGATATTTTTGCTGGGAAATTTTGCCATAAAACATGCCCTTTCTTTTTCGATCTGGCTGGTCAGTGTGAGTTTTACTGCATTTCCAATTTTTTCATCCTCAACCATGGTGTTGTGCTGCAGGATAAGACTTATTTTTTCTTTTTTGTCATTTACAAATGACCATTTCCAGGCAATCACTGTTTGGAAGGGATCACCACGGTATTCGCCCGGGGTGCCCAGTTCTTTCTCATATCGGCGTAATAATTTTTTAAAAAAAGATTTTGATGCATCAGCAAATTTTAATTTGATTCTCAATATTTTATTTGGTGCATCACACAATCCGTAGGCGACCAACCCGGATTTGAATCCTGCCCGCCGGATTATCTTGCCTTCACCGAGGTATTTATTAAATGGAATTTCCCCACAGGTTTCCATATCAATGAGATTATTATAGTTGGAAATGTCGTCTCCCAGTTTAAACCCACCAAGATGGACCGGAAATTTTGCTTCTGCATAATTTAGGGAAAACAAAAAAATTGAAAAACAGAAAATAAGTATTTTTATTTTCATTAACTCCTCCCATTATTGACTATAATCCAGTTATTTGGTGCCCGACCGAAAACCGCCAATTTTTCGTTCAAACACTATCTATAGTTTACCACAAGTGTTATTTTTTAAAAAGCAGTACCTCCAAGAGATTTTAATATGAGCGTCAGACCCATTGCAAACATACCTGTAAGCCCTATTCCGCATGAAAAGCCAGCCAGCAGAACCGGTGCATATTGACGCCATTGTTTTCCGTATCGTTTCAGGAAAAAGAATCTGCCCAGAAGTGCACCAATCAATTCAAGGATAAGGCCATGGGGGGTACTTTGACCCAGCCCCCTGACAATACCGTAAATCAGGAGAACAGGCAATCCAAAAAAAGTAAGAATTGCATAAGTGATGATACCAAAACCGATGCCTGAGAAAACGACATTCCCACTTAATGCCTGGTAAAAAAGGGAATTGCCCTCCAGGGTTGAGGATTGCATTAGCAGTGTGTTTAATGCCTGAAGATGCCATAGTTCCTGTGCATAGGGGTAACTGCTGGACGGGATGGGAGCCAGACGCCAAATGAATTGTGAAAAAAGCAGGCTTGCAATCATTACAACCGGAAAAACAATAAATTCTGCTTTGATCACACCTCTCAGGCTTGTTCCGGTCAGCTCAATTTCCCTGAAATTGACGGTTGCTGCACCATAATTATGTATGGGAATCGGCGCATACCAAATCTCAATCCCCTGATATCCGAAGTATTTTGCCCCGGCAATGAAACTGGCTTCCCGAACCAGGGGCAGGCTGACAAATTGTCCGGCAATTCCTTCCATCCTGGCAGTGATATAGGAGATTACCGGGGTATAAACAAATCCGTAAATAAGAAAAAAAATCCATGGAAAGGTAGGAACTAAAATGGTACATAACACCACGTAGGAAAGGGTCGAAAAGATATAAATGGCAATGGCAATCCTGAAATCAAAATCTCCCCTGCCGGGAGGAGGGGTTAAAAGGTCTTTTAAACTGCCTCTGGCTTTGTTCGAAGATCCTTTAAAAGACTTAATAACCTGCCACACCCCAATCAGTCCGATGGAAAGTCCCAGTCCGATACCAAAGCTCATATAAAAATCAAAATTATTGGCAAAAACGGTTTCAACCGTACCCATACCCTGGTGCCAGCTGGTAAGGATTCCCTTGTGATATAATACCGGGTTTGCAACCATAGTAATAAGAAGCCCCACAAGCCCGCCGATCACAGCCCAGAACGGAAGCACCATGCCAAGAAAGATCAGGCCCAGGTCAAGCTGAAGTCCTGTTGCTACTGCCGGAAGGATTCCCTCGGTATGCCTTGTCAGCTCAATCCAGGGGATGGGAATCAGCCGGATGGGTTCGGTAAAAATAAGGCCTGAAACTGCCGGAAGGAGAATATAAACCGCTCCAAACGCAAGCCCGATGACACCGCCAATGGAAAAAACCCGCCATTTCCAGCTTTTATGCCTTTCCTCCTTGGATTCCGCCAGGGCAATTGTTCCCAGTGCACCCACCGGTGCCATGGGAAAGGGCAATTTTTCAACATCAGAAGTAATCCGAAATAATGCATACCCCAGACCAAACTGATCCACTCTCTGGATGATTTGTGAACCGACCAGAAGAAGAATGGGGATTAACCAGTCCTGGTGAAAAAAAGTTCTTTCCAGGATTGCAATTGATTCCGGTTGTGGTGCTATCCATGATGGTATAAATTCTGTCAGCCCAAGCATTTGGGCTGCATCGGATTGAACCAGGTATTGATTCCATAAAAGCCCTTGAAAAGGCGATGCCATGGCCGCACCGGCCATATAGTAAAGGAGGAATATTTCCTGCTGTTTTAAATCTGAATAAGCCCTTTTTGCTATCTCGGCAAACAGGATAATGGTTACCCATCTTGCAGCAGGACCGATTCCGGTCCCAATGACCAATTGGAGATACATACTGCCCGGCATCATAAGAAAACCAATGAAGATGGAGCCCACAATGGTTTTCCAATTAAATCCTTCTTCAAAATGATCAGGTGTTTTTAAAAGATCGCGATACTCTTTTAGCTCTTTATCATCATACATGTATTACAGCCTCGAAATCCTTTGTCTTTATCACTATGAGACCTTTGAAAAATGGTGATTTTCGAAGTCTACGCTTATCTGTTCGAGTTCAAGGAAGGCGAAAATTTTAACCACAGGAATATATTGAATATTTCGAGGATTAAAATTTGAGCCTAACGCAGAAATCGGACAAAAAGTGCCGTTTCGAAGTCTCCGCTTATCTGCAAAGGTCTCACTATGTCGGTAGCACCTGGTATCCATACTCGGTGAAAAGTCCAATAATGGCCCACGTTCCGCCCATAAGGAAATCACCCATAATCAGACCCACAAAGAAATACCGCATTTTTTTATATAATATCACTCCGCCATACCGCATACATAATGCATTAAATACCCATCCGATGAAAAAACTCAACCAGAGAATTTTCATGGCTGAACTGTAAACCATCAGATATCCGATGGGATGAAGGGGCCACCAGTAAAACCTGTGGTAACAAATCACCAGAATGCCCATTACAACTGCCCCTGTGGCTGCAAATATTCTGATGGAATCTCCCTGTTCAATACTGTTTTGCAGAAGGGGAAAAAGATTGTTGTACATGGACACGGTTGTTCGGGTTGCCCAGTCAAGCTGGAGATCTCTTATCCCATACCTGTAGCAAAGCAATATCATGGCAATGGCGGAAACCAGAAGGCAAAGGATCATGGCCATAAAAATAGCAAATGAAATTTTTCCCTGTCCTGCGGCATGTCGGGTTACCCTTCTTGTGTGCAGGATGGAAGGTGCCACAGACTCTCTTAAATCTACAAACAGAATTTTTTGACTGATTCCGGATAGAACCAGCGCCACATTGGAAAATATTTTCAGGCCAAAAATCGTATTGACGGCATCCAGCGGAGCAACCGTCAATGTAAAATATGTTACTCCCCCTTGACAGATCACACGGGTGGCAACCATTGTAAATAAAATAAAAAAGGTGATTAAAACAATGCTTTGAAAAATAGAGACCCCATGAAAGGAAAACCAGATCATAAGTATGATAAATCCGAAACCGGTTCCCCAGAATGCAAATTTGTCATCAGTATGGTTTGAATTATTGTTACCCTGGCCGAATCTTAGCGCGTTTTTTGTCATTTCGATAAAATGAAATCTGGCAAGCCAGATTAGAAACATGGCAAAAACAATAAATGCACCGATCATTTGGGTTTCTTCAGGGCTTGCGAGCGTCGGGCCAAATGTTGTGCCAAGTTCTGATGCCGGGAAACTGTATCCTGTGACAGACAAAACACCAGTGAAAAAAGCACCCAGTATGAAAAAAACCCAGAAAGAAAATGATACCTGTTTTGATGCTAAAAACGCAAAACCGATAAAGGCCGGATAAAAGTATAATTTAAGCTTGATAAATCCTGTCAGGATGCCTTGTTTGGGAAAATAAGGGCCGGCAAGAATCAAGGTGCTAATGTGGGGAAACGAGGGAAAGTAAAAATTCAACCCATTCAGGAGATGAAGACAAAACGGAATCCCAAGTCCGATTAATAAAAATCTATTCCCAAAGAAAGAAGACAGTTTTTTTTGGTCAAGCGCACTTTGCATCATTTTGGGAACGATCAAAAGTGGAAAATTCATCCGCTCATTTTCCATGGCCTGCCGGGTAATCATATGAATGAGACACAGAATTAAAAAATAGCAGATGAATATAAAAACTCCCCAGGATAAAAATGGCAATGCCCATGTGTTCCAGGGAACCTTGGATGCCAGTTCCAGCCACCCCATGTCCTGTCCACCGTCAATGCCATTGTAAAGCATTTCAATGGCTTTACCATCTTGGGGGAAAAGGGTTTTTAGCAGAAACGGGTGAAGGACCTCCTGCCATCGGTTTTCCACACTGGCAAAATAGTATGGCGCTGTCAGGTTGATGAAAAATGTCCTGGCAAACCCGGTATAGGCAATCCCTGAGACGAGAATCATCAGGCCCCACGTAAAAATAAGTTCAGTCCCTGAAAGAAGCGTTTTGATATTAAACATTTTTCGGGTCAGCGCAGTGATAACCGTCAACCAGAATAAAAGGTAAAAGGGTGCCAAAGGAAAGTATCCGCCACCTAAAGGGGTCGCATTCCGATATACATTATTAAATGGTGTCAGGGCACAGATCAGCACAGCAAGGAAAAGTGCAATAATGTATGCTCTGGGTCTGATAATAACCAATTTTTTATCTGTTTCAGGCAATGGTTGTTTCCATTAATATATATTCTTCCTTTTCATCTCCGTCCATGGATCTCCAGATTAAAAGCTGCTTTCTCATGAGATTAACGAATCTTTTATTGATCCGCCACCAGGTGTTCTGTTCCCCTGATTTACGGGTTATGTTCATGTGGATCCCCTGATATCCTTCATAATGTTGTGATGGATTAAATACGATACTAATGTCCTGCATGACACCAAGATCAAAGGGGGCAAGCCAGGCTGTACAACAGATGTTCAAATCATCTTTTTCTGATAATCTTGATGATGCCGGATGTTTATGGACTGAAGGCAGTTTAAGGTTATCCACCGAGAAAATGCCGTGGGATATCTCCTGATGGGTTTCAAGGAACCGGTACAGATAACCTGTAACACTCAGTATCTCACCTGTTTTAATTAAAAAGGGTAATTCAATATTCAGTATATCGCCTTTGGCTTTGGCAAGCTCCCATGATTTTTCAACATCCGGTATGGCAATGGAAGCGGCAACCCGGGAGGGATATATGGATGATAGAATGACAACCAGCATGACCATTGCCATGGCAAACACGCCGCCCAGAGAAGAATAGTTCACGGTGATACCGTTGAGAAGAACGGTTCCTGCAAAGACTTTAACAATGACCTGGGCAAGAAGGTATCCTAAAACCACGCTGAGTACGGCATAGGCAAGGGCTTCGGCAATGAAGATAATTGAAACATGGGAGGGTGCCATACCGATAGAGGTATAAATACCAATTTCCCTTTTTCTTTCCTGAACACTGCCTATCATGGTGTTCAGCACGATAAAAATGGAAATTAGAATTGGAATTAAAATATTGGGAACCCCGGAATAGCTTAGGCTGTCACTTGCATTATAGAGAAAAACCCCTGTTTTTTCTCCCGAGAAAAGCCATAACCCGAATCGATCCACCATTTCATAGGTAGATTCATGATTGTCAGGTTTGGTCTTATATTTTAATGCAATACTTTTAAGATTTCCCCCCAGAGAAATAAGGGTTTCATAGGGAATGATCACGGTTTGGTCAAATGGGATATGTTTGTACCGGCTTTGAAATGCTTTGATATCCTCCCCGGATTCCATAGCCTCCATTTCTGCTTCTGTGGCCATCTGAAAAACCTCATCCGGAAAAATTGCCGGTGTTATTGGTTCTCCATCAAGGTCCCTGAATTTATCAAATGTATCACCGGAAAAAATGCCGATCACTTTAAACGGAATGGACCAAAGCATAATATGCCGGTCCTCGGAATTCCGGTTTAAAAGATTTAGCCGGGTTGCCATTCTTTCGGAAATAATGATCGAATACCGGTCAGCATCTGAAAACCATCGGCCTTGTGTCATAAAGTTTGAAAGACTGCTGATTTCCGGTTCTTTGGGAGATAAGCCAATCATACCATTTGCTTCAAAGGTTCTATTTTCGTAACGTAGGGGAATTCTTGTGGACTGGGTTCGACTTTCAGTTTCAAGCCAGGCCCTTGGTGCTGCAATCATAAGTGAGGCCGTGGTGTTTTCGATTGTTTTGAATGCTTCGGGAGGAAGATCTTTCCAGTTCAACTGTTTCATCAGCAGCCCCTGATAGGGTGTCTGATCATTGTACAACAGTTTGGAGTGCTGGCGAATGTTTTTAACCGAAGTAAAGCTCATGATTGTAAAAGTAAGAATGATAAGTGTCGTACAGGTGAGTACTGTTCTGATTTTTCTTCTCCGAAGATTATTTACTCCCATGAAGAAAGATGCGGAAAATGCTTTTAATAAACTTATTTCTCCTTCGTTTTGCTTTTTCCCCTGTCGCTGTATTCGTTTCATTTCATTCTCAAAATTATGAAAAATGATCCATGTCACCATGGCAGATAATCCAATGATGAAGAATGCGAGGATCACCACGATCGGGCTATAGGCCAGTTCAAAGGCCGGATGAACGTTATAAATAATGGCAATAAGAAGAATTAAAATCGTCAGGAAGCCGGCAATTCTTTTATAAATATTGATAAAGGCAAAAAGAAAGCGCTCCAGGCAAAAAGCAAACGGTGCAAATAACATGATATAAAACAGAACACCATAAAGCACATCCTTCTGGATGGTTTCAACGTGGTCGTACACCCTTCCGGCAAGGGCAAGAGATGTGCCGGCGGAACTAAAAAATTTATCATACTTTAAATTCTTAAAATTCAGTTTTGCATCTTCCAGTGCCTGATTTCCATGGGCTCTTAACTCCCTGATTTTCTGGTTATTAATTCCCTTTTCTTCCAGATTATCAATCCTCGGGTCTAATAAAGACCACATGTCCCTGGCTGCCAGATACTGGGTGGGGGCAATGGTTGATGCCTCATCTATCCGGTATCCGTTGCCCCGGTTCTTGTTCGAATGGTTCTTGTTCGAATTGATCAGAATAAGTTTTTTTGTCAAAAGTGTGTCTGACAAGGCAAGTTTCAGCCGGGTTCCGGGTGGCAGATATATGGAACTGAGCAAGGATGACCTTGTGTCGATGCGGCTGTACCAATGCCGGATGGGTGTGGCATCGGTCCGTGCATCCAATATCTGCAATTTGGTCATATACTGAAAGGTTCTGGGTTCAAGAAGATTGAGTATGGTTGTCTGGCTGCATGGAAACATAACAAGATTGGTTTCCATATACATTTTTGTTACTTTAACACGATATCTTGCCTTTGTGGTCTTTCTTTTATCAATTGCCCAGATGGTGTTTCCGGTTTTTTTATCGAACTTATAACCTTCAATAATCACTTTATGGAGGGTTGTTTTTTTGGTTGCCACACCTTTGATCAGGAATTCTCCTGATTCATCAACGATGTTATAGAATATTCCCGGCCCCTGGAATGAGAGAATAACGCTGTCAGGCGCCGGCGCATCGGCAAATACAGCACCCTGTCTTAAAAAATTAGCCCGCCCTTTTACCGTGGCAAACCCGTTTCTTGGAGGTCTTGTGCCGGCAATATCAGGTACGGAGGCAATAATTTTAATAAGATTTGAGATAAAACGGCTCTGGTTTGCAGCGTTTTTAATATCCACCGTTTCTAAAATATCATATGGGGTATCCCATAATCGTCTTGCATCATTTGTTGTTACAAAACTGAGTCCCAAATAACCTGCCAGCCTGCTGACTTCGCCCCCGAGTGCAGGTGTGTCCTTAAAATAACTTTGCCAGGATCTGTGGAGCGATGGTCTTAATGAATCCTTTAAAATATTTTCCGAATTGAGATTGCCGGCCGCTTTTTTACCGCTGTTAATGAGAATTTCATTTAATTTAACATAGGGTGAAAATGTATTTATGGAACCTTTAATGTCATACAGCCAGCCCTCATTAAAAGCCCCAATGCCGTTTCCATGACTTGAAAGGTGCAATGAAATGATCATCCGGATATTTTTCGATTTAACTAATTTTCTTAATTTTTTAGATGACGTAAGATTTTTTGTGTTTGTTTTTGAATCTTTCAAGATTTTTTTTAACTTTTCAACAGCAGAGGGAATCAACGTTTTTAGCAAATCACTTTCATTATTATTAAGAGTTGTCAGATCGTTCTTACTTTCAAGTCTTTTTAGCGCCATCCTCCGCGCTGCCAGTTTTTTTATCTGAACCTCGTCCGGCTCTTCCTCAAGTCGAAGCTGCATCAGTCTGTTGCTCTGGTCATCAATCTTTGTTTTAATGACATCTAAAATATTTTTTTGAACAAGCTTAAGATTATCGGCATCCAGTTTCTTTTCCCCAAGATAGTCATCCAGCAAATGCAAACTTTTTTCAGATTCATTGATGGCATTATCATAGTTGGAGATCATTTTTTTTAACTGCCTGGATTTCAATTTAAGGCTCCAGATAAATTCCCGCATCCCCTGGAGACTGTTGCCGTGACCGGATGTGGCAATCAACAGCACGGATCTTTTCGTAGGGTTTGTTTTAAGATATGCTGCAAGATCCATGAGCGTTGCAATAGAGCAGGCCTGATCAGCTCCGGGTGACCGGCCGGGTATGAATGCGGCTGTGTCATAGAAACTTTCTATGATAATCAATTCATCTTTCAATTCATGGTCAGTGCCCGGTATCATGCAGTAAATATTTTCAGCAGTTGTTCTTTCCCATTTTATATCTGAAATGAGGGTAACTTCGGGTGATTTTTTAAGGGTATTGATATTTTTAAAATCACCGAACAAGACTTTTGCCTTTTGAGTTGAAATAACAAATTTTGGAAATTGCACCGGGGATAATTCTGTTTTATCTTTGAAAAGAAATTTATCCGGGTTCGGGCCTTGAATGTATATCAATGCCTTAGCCCCCAGTGAGAGCGCATTGATCCAGTTATTAGCGGAATCAAGATCCATTAAAACAACGGCATTTTTTATAGTTGAATCGTTAAAGTCTTTCAACTCTCCTTTGCCCACATAAACAACATGTGCGGTTAGACCGGGCTTTGGGATTGTTCCCGGTGAAATGGCATTGGATAGAAACGGATCAAGGGCCAAAGGTTGCCCCTCATTGCCAACCTTGATTGTGCAGATTCCTTTTTGACGAACGGGCAAATAAAATGTCTGTGACCCGATGGTGGAATAACCTAAATTTTTTAATTGGGATTTTATAAATTCAGCTGTCTGGATGGCGCCAATTCTTCCAGGGCTTCTGTCTTTAACGTTTGAAAAAGAAGTGATTAATTGAGCAAATTTATTCTGATCATAAGGCTCACTCACAATCAGTGCCGAAAGGCTGGCCGGCAATAATAAAATCAAAAAAAATAATAAAAAGGAAAAAAATAGCGTAACTCTTCCTTTTTTTTTAATCATTTTAGGTACCGGCTTATGCAATGTGAATGCTACCCTCATTTTCCATCGATTTGACCCAGTGAAATAGAAAGTTCTTCTCTATTTTCTATTTTATCAACCCGGCCATCGCTGACCCAGATGACCCTGTCTGAAACATTCAGCATTTTCAGGTCATGGGTTGCCGAGATAATGGTAACCCCTTTTTCCCGGCTCAGCAGTTTTAATAGTTTGATGATCTCCTCTCCTGTTGTCAGATCCAGGTTGCCCGTAGGCTCGTCTGCCAGAATGATGGCAGGATCATTGGCAAGGGCTCTTGCCACGGCGACCCTTTGCTGTTGACCGCCGGAGAGTTCAAAGGGTTTGTGCTGGAATCTTGTTTTAAGTCCTACAATATCCAGAAGTTCCATTCCTTTATCTCTTGCCGCATCATCTTCGATTCCGGCAAATATCATCGGCAGTGTCACATTCTCCAAAGCGGTCATCACCTGGATAATATTAAAGGTTTGAAAAATATATCCGATTTTCCTGCAACGCAGCCAGGCTAATTCATAAGCATCAAGCTGAGAAATATCAATTTCATCGATGAAAATAGAACCTGCCGATGGTTTGTCCAAACCGCCGATCATATTAAAAAGGGTTGTTTTCCCGGATCCTGAAGGACCCATGATAGAAATATATTCACCGGTTTTTATTTCAAGGTCAACCCCCTTCAAAACATGGACAGTTGATTTTCCCATTATAAAATCTTTGGTGACATTGGATACGCGGACGATATTAGTTAAATTTTCCAAAAATCAGTCCCTTCCTTTCATTGCCTCAACCGGTTGCATTCTTGCTGCCAGCAGTGCCGGGTACAGTACACCTAAAATACTTAAAAAGCATCCCAGTAAAATAGAAGATGCAAGGGTTATGAAAATATTATTTAAGGTGGCATAGGTAATTGCCAATGTGCCGAATTTTACTAAAGAGCCGCTCAAGGCAATTCCGGCTCCTGTCAGAGCGCCCAAAGCTGCACCGATGAATCCCTGCAAAAAGGCTTCAATTAAAAAAAGTCTTAAAACAAACCTGTCCAAAGCGCCTAAGCATTTCATAGTGCCGATTTCCCTGAACCTGTCCGCAACAGCCATCAACTGGGTGTTTACAATGCCGACAACGCAGACAAGTAAAGACAAAAACAGAATCCAGCGTTCCTTTGGTGTGGTGCTGTATTGCTCCCCGGCGGCTGGAATTTCATACCCCTCTTGTGAAAGTGCCTGTATGGCAATTTTGTTTTCAGAAAAAACAATCGCAGATATAATATGGGAATTGGTTTTGATATAGCTGTAAAATGAAATGGCTAAAAT
>RCNB010001221.1_pt1 | contig 16219 bp, 15 predicted proteins | sample 2041321 | NCBI WGS metagenome assembly RCNB01 (sample SAMN09708232, study PRJNA481090) | Marine sediment metagenome, whole genome shotgun sequencing project. | reverse complement strand
TCTTCAAAATCTACATCCTGAACATCATCCTGAGCTGCTTCACCACCTTCAGGTGCTGCTCCAGCATCTGGTCCTGGTTGTGCACCTCCAGCTTGAGATTCTTGTTGTGCTTTATAAATCTCTTCAGAAGCTGCCTTCCATGCTTCATTTATCTTTTCCATAGCTGCATCGATCAAAGCCAAGTCTTTTGACTCATGTGCTTTTTTCAACTCTTCTAATGAAGATTCAATTGGCGCTTTTTTATCAGCAGAAAGTTTTTCACCAAATTCTTTCAATTGGCTCTCTGTTTGGAAAATCATGGCATCAGCACCGTTGATCTTTTCTGCAGTTTCTTTTGCTGCTTTATCCGCGTCAGCATTTGCCTCAGCATCAGCTTTCATTTTTTGAATATCTTCATCTGATAATCCAGACGATGCTTCAATACGAATATTGTGCTCTTTTCCTGTTCCTTTATCTTTAGCAGATACATTGATGATACCATTGGCATCTATATCAAAAGTAACTTCAATTTGAGGAACTCCTCTTGGCGCTGGTGGAATACCATCCATATGGAATCTACCAATGGTCTTATTATCTGCGGCCATTGCTCTTTCTCCTTGCAACACATGAATTTCAACAGAAGGTTGACTATCTGCAGCAGTAGAGAATACCTGAGATTTTTTTGTAGGAATCGTTGTATTAGCCTCAATAAGCTTCGTAGAAACATTACCCATAGTTTCAATTCCTAAAGAAAGTGGCGTAACATCAAGTAACAAAACATCTTTTACATCTCCAGTTAAAACGCCACCTTGAATTGCAGCTCCAATTGCCACAACCTCATCTGGATTCACTCCTTTTGAAGGTTTCTTTCCGAAAAACTTTTCAACTTCTTCCTGAATTTTTGGCATTCTTGTAGAACCACCAACTAAAATCACATCATCAATATCAGAAGTACTAAGATCTGCGTCTTTTAAAGCAGCACTTACTGGGCTCATTGATCTTTTTACAAGTGTGTCAGACAATTTTTCAAAATTAGCTCTTGTCAATGTTTTAACAAGGTGCTTAGGTCCTGAAGCTGTAGCCGTTACATATGGTAAGTTTATTTCAGTTTGCGTACTTGATGACAATTCAATTTTAGCTTTTTCAGCCGCTTCTTTTAATCTCTGAAGTGCCATTGGATCTTTTCTAAGGTCCAGATTCTCTTCTTTCATAAATGCTTCAGCCAACCAATCTATAATAACTTGGTCAAAATCATCACCACCTAAATGCGTATCTCCATTTGTAGAAAGTACTTCAAAAACACCATCTCCAATTTCTAAGATAGAAATATCAAATGTACCTCCTCCAAGGTCATAAACTGCTATTTTTCTGTCTTCACCTCCTTTATCTAATCCATAGGCAAGAGCTGCAGCAGTAGGCTCATTGATGATTCTACTAACTTTTAAACCAGCAATTTCACCCGCTTCTTTTGTAGCTTGTCTTTGGGCATCATTAAAATAAGCAGGAACTGTTACTACAGCTTCTTTTACTTCTGTACCCAAATAATCTTCAGCCGTTTTTTTCATTTTCTGTAACACCATAGCAGAAATTTCCTGAGGTGTATATAGTCTTCCGTCGATATCAACTCTTGGTGTATCATTATCTCCTTTCACAACTTTATAAGGAACTCTTTCAGCTTCCATTTTGGATTCTGAAAATTTATTTCCCATAAATCTTTTGATAGAATATACGGTATTAACAGGATTGGTAACAGCCTGACGTTTTGCAGGATCTCCAACCTTTCTTTCACCACCTTCAACAAAAGCAACGATAGAAGGCGTTGTACGTTTTCCTTCTGCATTAGGAATTACAACAGGCTCATTTCCTTCCATTACTGAAACGCATGAGTTGGTTGTTCCTAAATCTATTCCAATTATCTTACTCATAATATTATATTTTAATTTTTATCAACTTTCATTTTAATAACTGTTGCTGTATATTCAATCATTATGCCATTGCCGAATTTTCAGAAAAATGTCACGTTTTGACATTAATTAATGACATACTGACATAATTTAAAGTCAGGTTAACAAAATATATTAACCATTCTAATAGATTATTCGCAGAATGTTTTTGGATTTGCAATAGAAGAACTTACTTTTGAATAACAAATCCATAAGCCACAACTCAGTGAGATTCATTTTATTTATTCTCGTTTTACTTATTCAAATTAATCGTGTTCATTCCCAAGAATCTTTGCCAAGAGAATTCAGAGGTGTGTGGATAGCAACAGTTGGGAATATTGATTGGCCTAGTTCTAAGAATCTTAGTTCAGAGCAACAAAAAAAGGAAATCATAAACTTATTGAATCTTTTTAAGGGAATGAATTTTAACGCCGTGGTGTTTCAAATACGACCAGCTGGAGATGCTTTTTATAATTCGAAATATGAACCTTGGTCATTTTATCTGTCCGGGACAAATGATAAAGCCCCTAACCCATATTATGATCCATTAGCCTTTATCATCTCCGAAACGCATAAAAGAGGTATGGAATTTCACGCCTGGCTGAACCCCTATAGGGCCGTCGTAAATTACATGGAATACCGTTCAAACCCATTTCCTCTCACTTATGAAAAACCAGAATGGTTTATCAATTACGGGAAGAATAAATATTTCGACCCGGGTTCCCCTGAGGTCAGGGCCTATACAAATAAGGTTGTTTCTGACATCGTACTTAACTATGATATAGATGCCATTCACTTTGATGATTATTTTTATCCATATAAAATCAATGGTCAGAACTTTGATGATCAAAGAAGTTTTAAAGCCTTTGGGGGTGACCTTTACCCTGATCAGTTGGACAACTGGCGACGGGCTAACGTGAATACTATTATTCAAGAATTGCACCATACAATTAAGTCAACAAAACCCTGGGTACAATTCGGAATTAGTCCCTTCGGAGTTTGGCGGAATAACATAGATGACAAGAGGGGTTCTAATACTGATGCGGGCCAAACTAATTATGATCATTTATATGCTGACATCCTACTTTGGATGAAAAATGGATGGCTTGACTATGTGCTCCCTCAAGCTTATTGGCATATTGGTCATGACAAGGTTGATTATAAAACTATTGTTCAATGGTGGGCTGACAATTCGTTCGGAACTAATCTATATATAGGACATGCTCTTTATAGGCTTGGAGGAAAGGATGAAGCACCCGCCTGGAACGTTCAGAGTCCGACCCAAATCGAAGCTCAACTCGATTTTAACAATAGTATATCTCAAGTAGACGGCAGTGTTTTTTTTAGTGCCAAATCATTTCTGAACAACCCTCTTAAAATAAGTCAAAACCTAGAAAAAAAACACTTTCAAAACCCAATACTTCAGCCGATTGTCAATAAAAAAAAGAAATTCACACCACAACCAGTTAAAAATATAAGATTAACCAAGTTAAAAAACAAACAGTATCAATTAAAATGGGAAGTGATGCCTGACCACATAGAATACCAGGCAGTTAAATTCTTAATTTATCTTTTTCACGAAAACGAGACTCACAACATTTACAGTAATTCAAATCTAATTAACATTACAGGCGAATCAAGTCTCATCCTCTCCAAGAAAAAAATTCAATCCGGAAAAAGTATTTTAATCATTGCAGTAAGTAAGAACAATGACCTCAGTAACCCTGTTAGCATTAAAATATAGTTTTATCTCGTGAAGACCAGATCAGTATCTGTCGATAAATTTTCATCAAATGCATAGCCATTCACATTAAATCCTTTTAGTCCGTCTATGCTGTCAATTTTATGTTCAACGATATAACGGACCATAAGTCCTCTTGCTAACTTAGCAAAAGTCATTACTATCTTGTAATCTCCATTTTTAAACTCCTTGAATATGGGCGTAATAACAGGTGCTTTTAATAATTTTGGCTGCAACACCTTGAAGTATTCATTACTTGCAAGATTCACGAAAAGTTCTCCTTCTTCTAATTCATCATTAAGGGATTGGGTAATTTTGGTGTTCCAAAATTTATATAAATTTGGTTTGACACCTACTTTTAGACGCGTACTCATTTCTAATCTATAGGCCTGCATCAAATCAAGTGGCTTCAAAATGCCATATTGTCCTGAAAGTATCCTAAGATTTTCTTGTAAAAAAGATAAATCCTCAAAAGGCAAACTTGTTACATCTAAGCCTCTATAAACTTCTCCTGCAAACGCATAAATGGCTTGTTTGGAATTTTCCTGATTAAATGGCAACTCCCAATTCTGATTTCTTTCATAGTTAAGTTGCCCTAATGCTGGTGAAATTGACATCAATTTAGATAAAGATCTTGCAGATTTCTTTTTTAAGATGTTATTCAGTCTTTCTGCCTCCTTCAAAAAAGTTGGCTGGCTTAGCTCACTCGTAGGTGCTTCTGTTTCAAAATTAAGTGACTTGGCAGGGGATATGACAATTTTCATTGGATATAATTTTTAAAATAAGATCAATTATCGTTTTGATGTACTGTATAATTTCTCCATTTTTCAAGACAGTTTCTCATGTCATCTGGCAATTCTGAATTGAAAAACAATTGTTCTTTAGATTCTGGATGCACGAACCCTAGTGTTTTTGCATGCAAAGCTTGTCTTGGTAGTATTTTAAAACAATTGTCTACGAATTGCTTGTATTTAGTGTAAGTGGTTCCTTTTAAAACTCTATTACCTCCATATCGTTCATCATTAAACAAAGGATGACCTAAATATCTAAAATGAGCCCTGATCTGATGCGTCCTTCCGGTTTCTAACTTGCACTCAACCAAGGTCACATAACTAAATCGTTCCAAAACCTTGTAGTGAGTAACCGCGTGTTTCCCGAAATCACCATCAGGAAAAACACTCATTTGCAGTCTGTTTTTCAAACTTCTTCCAACATTGCCGGTAATCGTACCTTCATCTTCTTCAACGCTTCCCCAAACAAGGGCGAGATATAATCTCTCAGTAGTTCTGTCATAAAACTGCTTGGCTAGATTCGCCATGGCAAATTCAGTTTTTGCAACTACAAGCAAGCCGCTCGTGTCCTTATCTATCCTATGAACTAGCCCTGGTCTGTCAGAACTGTTCTTAGGCAAATGCTCAAAATGATAAATAAGACCATTGACCAAGGTCCCGCTGTAATTTCCATGTCCTGGGTGAACTACCATTCCTGCAGCTTTGTTTACAACTATGACGGATTCATCTTCATGAACAATGTCTAAAGGAATATCCTCTGCAACCAATAAATTTTCATGTGGTGGATGCGCAAGAACAACCCTGACAACATCCTTAGGTTTTACTTTGTAATTAGCTTTTACAACTGCCTGATTAACCAGTACATTACCGGCTTTAACAGCTTGCTGGATTTTATTTCTGGTGGAGTTTTCAATAAAGTTCATCAGAAACTTATCCACCCTTAAAGGTTCCTGACCTTCACTTGCAACGAACTTAAAATGTTCGTATAGATCATCATCAGTATTGATATGTTCTTCTTGCTCTTTCATTGAAATAATTAATTTAGTAGTTTGATCTTATTAATTAATTGAATCCCGCTTTACAAGACCATCGCCTAACACCAGATCAATCACAGTATTTTTTGGCAACTTTTCGCCTGGTTTAACTTCCTTGCTTTTAATTTCAAGTTTTCGAACTACATCTCTACCTAAATCTTTAATATACCTTTCCTTCCCTATTCTAAACCCAAGTGATTTCAATTGAATGACCACCTGTCGTTTGGTTTGATCCAGTACATTTGGGATGGTTATCTTTCTATAGTTAGACGGATTTAATGTCAGGTAAATTTTTCTGTTTTGTTTTACGAAATCTCCGGGTATTGGGTTTTGCTCAATGACAGATTTAGCAGGAAATTTGGGATTAAAACTTGCTGAATCCATTACAACATAGTTCAGTTTGTATTGTTCAAGAATTTTTTCAGTTTCATCGAGACTCAACATTTCTAGATTTGGAACTTCAATTTTCTCATCATGCTTGGTATGGTGATGCAACCATTTAAACAATCCAAACAAGAATATCAGTGAAATCGCGATCACTAGGATAATTGTCCTTAAAAATTCCTTACTTTTCAGGTACTGCAATAAATTCATTTGTCAAATAAAATTTGTCAAATATACTTTAAATATTGATAACAAATTAGGGCATAATGAGTCATTTAAAGTCTTTTTTGTAAGTTTGTTCGTACAATTTGCAAGGCCCTATAAATAGCATTAATGAAAAAAAATATCGCCATAATAATGGGAGGATATTCCTCCGAAGCTGACATCTCTATTCAAAGTGGAAATGTTGTCTATAAAAATCTCGATAAAGCAAAATATGATCTTTATCGTATACTTATATTTAAAGATAAATGGGTTTATCAGGATGAAAATGAACAAGAACATCCCATGAATATGGCTGATTTTACAACCACAGTTAATGGTTATAAAATTAAATTCGATTTTATATTTAACGCAATACACGGTCATCCTGGAGAAGACGGAACCCTTCTTGCATATTTTGATCTCTTAGGACTTCAGCATTCTTCTGCACCCTTCTATCAAATGGCAGTCGCCTTTAACAAAAGAGACTGTCTCAGCCTATTAAAACCTTATGGAATAAAAAGCGCCTCTTCTATTTATTTAAACCGAGGAGACGATATCTCTATCGAAGAAATAGAACAAAAGCTTGGTCTGCCATGCTTTATCAAACCCAATCGGGCCGGATCCAGTTTTGGCATTAGTAAAGTATATCGAGAAGAAGAGTTGATCCCAGCCCTTGAAAAGGCTTTTCGCGAAGACCATGAAATTCTTATTGAACAATTTCTAGATGGCATAGAAGTTTCTGCAGGAGTCATCACCTGGGAAGGAAAAATAAGGGTTTTACCCATCACTGAAATCGATACGGACAATGACTTTTTTGATTATGAGGCCAAATACATGGGGCAATCAAATGAAATCACTCCTGCCAGAATATCAGAAGTTCAAAAAAGAAACGTTACTGAAATGGCAGCTAAGATCTATAAAACCATGGGACTTAAAGGCCTATCCAGAGCAGATTTTATTTTCGTTGGTGACCAAGCTTACCTTATAGAATTAAATATGGTCCCCGGGTTGTCAACTGAGAGTATAATACCAAAACAGGCTAAAGAAGCCGGTATCTCATTAGCGGCACTTTTTGAAAGTACTATTCTAATAAATTAATAGGGTTAAAAATAAAATAACATGAAAAAAAGAGCTGTTTTCCCGGGATCCTTTGATCCTCTGACCCTTGGTCATACCGACATCATTGATAGAGCAATTCCTCTTTTCGATGAGATTATTATTGCCATAGGTACAAACTCTTCTAAAAAATATATGTTTAGCCTGGACGAGCGCCGTGGCTTTATTGAAAAAACATATGTTAATCAGCCTAAGGTAGTCGTTGACACCTATCAGGGATTGACAATTGATTATTGTAAAAAAGTTAATAGTCAATTTATTCTAAGAGGGCTTCGAAATCCAGCTGATTTTGAATTTGAAAAAGCTATTGCTCAAACAAACAGGAAAATGTCTGACATAGAAACTATTTTCTTATTGACCAGCGCAGATACTTCTTATATCAGTTCAAGTATTGTAAGAGACATCATTGTGAATCACGGTGATGTGTCTATGCTAGTCCCTAAATCCGTTAAGTTATAAAGTAAACACTTAGAATTCCTATAAGTGGTATTCAGATAAACTTTTTGGGAACTCTTCAGGATTTGCAGCCAAGTGATACCTAGGATCATCAATATCATTAATAATCACCTCATGAAATATTGGATCTGATTTATACAGCAAGGCCTTACATTCTTCACTTAAATGCTTTAAATGAATATTTTTGTTTTCAGCTCTATACTTTTTAACCAAATTAAGAATGGCTTCCAGCGCAGAATGATCACTCACCCTTGATTCTACAAAGTCAATCTCTACATTTTCAGGGTCATTCTTAATGTCAAATTTTTCATTGAACGCTGAGATAGATCCGAAAAATAATGGCCCCCAGATTTCATACACCTTGGTTCCATCCTCTTTCATCCTTTTCCTTGCTCTAATTTTTTTTGCATTTTCCCATGAGAAAACCAAGGCACTCACGATTACACCAGCGAATACTGCTATGGCCAAATCAAAAATTACTGTAAGCGCTGAAACCAGAATGATAACAAAAACATCAGTTCTAGGTACTTTGTTCAAAATTCTGAAACTACTCCAGGCAAACGTTCCAACAACCACCATAAACATCACACCCACCAAAGCCGCAATGGGCACTTGCTCTATATAGGAAGATCCAAATAAAATAAACGCCAGCAGTGTTAATGCTGCAACAATACCTGATAATCTAGTTCTACCACCTGATTTAATATTGATAATAGATTGCCCAATCATGGCACAACCTCCCATACCTCCGAACAAACCAGTCACAATATTTGCGCCTCCTTGGGCTACACATTCTCTGTTACCATTCCCTCTGGTGTCTGTCAATTCATCAATTAAATTCAAAGTCATTAATGATTCAATCAGACCAATTGCCGCCAAAATCAGCGCATATGGGAATATAAATTTTATAGTTTCCCAGTTAAATGGCACTTTTGAAAAAAGTTCCCACTGAAACATTGGAAGCCCTCCCTTAAGTCCTTCACCTCCACCATCTCTAATAAAAGATCCAACAGTAGCCACATCAAAATTAAATAGTATTGCAAGGGTTGAAACCGTTAAAATTGCAATCAAAGCTTCAGGTAATTTTTTGGTCAATTTAATCTTAGGTAATCCCCACATCATCAACATTGTAAGCCCAACAAGACCAGCCATAAGGTATAATTCTGAGCCTTGAAGCCAAACTTTTTCACCCTCAAATGTTTTTTTAAACATCCCTAACTGAGACAAAAATATAACAATCGCCAAACCATTTACAAACCCCATCATTACAGGGTGAGGTATTAACCTAACGAATTTTCCAAGCTTTAAAACACCTGCCATCATCTGGATGAAACCCATCAATATAACAGTTGCAAATAAATAGTATAAACCTAGGTTTTCCCCAGGAGCTCCCATGTCATTGCCGCGTGCCACCAGACTGACCATTACAACAGCCAAAGCTCCCGTAGCCCCTGAAATCATACCAGGTCTTCCTCCAAAAATTGAAGTAATCAAACCTACCATAAAGGCTGCATAAAGTCCCACTAAAGGATCTACTCCTGCAACAAAAGCAAAAGCTACCGCCTCCGGAACCAAAGCTAGTGCTACGGTAATTCCTGACAATACATCATTCTTAACATTGGGTAATCTCTTACTAATAAATTCAGTCATGTCTTTGGTTTGAAAAAGCGGCAAATATACTATATCTTCAATTACTATCTCAACATAATCCTTTATTGTTGAACACTAGGCCAATACATACCCACTAGCAAGGCTATATTAGGATATGTATTTTGAAATACGCTTGAGACTTCTGATTTTGGTACCCAAGCTAAATCAGTAATGCCCTCTTCTATCTGTGGGGCCAACATAGTATCATTCGAATACATTTCGTACCAGTAGGATACTTTCAAAACGTCCTCCATATTTTCAGTATAAATATGATAAGTCGTTCCTATATAATCCACAAGTCTTAGATTCTTAAATCCACATTCTTCCTCAACTTCTCTTATTGCAGCCTCTTCCTTGCTTTCATTTAATTCAATTTTCCCTTTTGGAAGATCCCATTTATCATGTCTAAAGATAAATAATACTTCGTCTGAGTCGTTTTTCACAATGCCCCCAGATGCTTTAATTACTTTAAACATTTCCTGAAATGAACCCCACATGCTCTCTAAATCAGAATCAAATAAATACAGTCTGGCTTCAGATTTGAAAATCAGTTCATTAACCGCTTCAATTCTATTAAAATCAATCCACAAATAACAATTATCATCAGATAGCATATTTCTCTTATCTGTTAAAATAATTGATATATCATTCTTAAAAATTGTATACATTTGTACTATGATTTTTGACAAAAATACAGCAAAAAAGACAGCTGAATTGCTTTTACAGATAAAAGCGATAAAATTGCAACCTGACAAACCTTTTACTTGGGCCTCTGGATGGAATTCTCCTATTTACTGTGACAATCGAGTTACGCTGTCTTATGTAATGATAAGAAATTATGTTAGAGAAAATTTGGTGAAAATCATTTCAGAAAAACACGGGCAACCTGATGTTATTGCAGGAGTCGCTACTGGAGCAATAGCCATTGGAGTTCTTGTTGCTCAAGAATTAGGGGTTCCTTTTATATATGTAAGACCTGAACCAAAAAAACATGGTCGACAAAACCAAATTGAAGGCTTTTTAGATAGCGGCCAAAGTGTAGTTGTAGTTGAAGATTTGATCAGTACAGGTAAGAGCAGTTTGAATGCTGTTAAGGCTTTAAAGGATGCTGGCGCAAGAGTCATTGGAATGGTTGCCATATTTAATTACGGCTTTCCTTTAGCAGAAAAGAACTTTAAGGAATATCATTTAGATTTGACAACCTTAAGTGATTATGAGAATTTGATTGAACAAGCTCTCGAAACTAATTTTATAAGTACTAAACAAGTTACAACCCTTAAAGCTTGGAGGGAAGATCCAGGTGAGTGGAACGCAAAATAAGAAATGAATTTAGAAAGCCCTAAAGTTACCGTACAAAAATCAAGCGAAGAAATTTTTGAATATCTATCGAATGTTGAAAACTTCGAGCACATTATGCCTAAGAACATCGACAAGTTCGAAGCTGGAAAAGATTCTTTCCTTTTTGCTCTAAAAGGAATGCCAGAGATAGAATTAAAACTGGAGGAAGTTGATGCTCCAAAAAAGATTGTTCTTGGTTCTGCAAGTGAGAAGTTCCCCTTTAACCTGACGGCAGATATTGAACATGCGTCAGATTCATCAAGCAATGTACAGCTGTTATTTGATGGCCAATTTAACCCGATGGTGGCAATGATGGTAAAGAAACCATTGCAAAAATTCATTGACACCCTGATTAGCAATATTGGCGAAAAATAAATTTAGATTTTATTCTTAAAGGTATATAACTTCTTTAAAGTTATACGATTTAATAGATTCATCCTCCTTTTCCAGGCGCAGCATGCCTTGTTTTGATACGCCACGAATGATACCTATAAAAGGTTTTCCAGTTACTTCTTTAAACATTCTCACCTTATCTTTTCGATAAAGAGCCGATTCATATTGATTCCATAACTCATCATATTTTTTATCAAAAACAAAATCAAATTTATTTTGTATCGAATTTAACAAGTCCTGAAGAAATATTTCACGATCTACTTCTTGTCCATTAATTTGCTTGATAGAAACCGCCATTGGAAGATCTACGGGGAAATATTCTTGATTCAAATTTATACCTACTCCAATAATGCATTTGGTAATCTTGTCAGCTGACAGCGTATTTTCTATTAAAATACCGCCTAGTTTTTTTGACACTGACATTATGTCGTTTGGCCATTTAATAGCTAATTTTGGCAGATTATAGCGTTGCAAATATTGATATATACCTAGCGAAATCGCACAATTTAGCATAAACTGATCTTCTGCCTTCACCCCTTCTAACTGCACCAATAAGCTGCATATCAAATTTTTACCCTTTTCAGAATGCCATAAAGCTCCTTTTTGTCCTCTGCCTTCGTTTTGAAATTCAGCGGTAACCGCCGTCCATTTACCCAATCCCTTATTTTTGGACATTTGTCTTAAATAAGAATTTGTTGAATCTGTGGCATTAAGTTTGAATAGATACATCTATATAATTGCAATTATCAGTCATCTAAAGTGGCAAAAATGTGATACATTTGCAAGGAATTTTGAAACAAATTAATGACAAATAAAATAGTTAATTCGGATCTTTTGATCACTGAAATAATAAAGGGAATTGAAGAAGTAAAAGGTGAAAATATTTCTATAATTGATTTAAGAGAAATTGAAAATACTGTTTGTGATTACTATATTCTGTGTGATGGGACTTCCAACACTCAGGTAAAAGCCATTGCAGCATCCATTCAAAAGATTGTTAGTAAAAGTCTTAAAGACAAGCCCTGGCATGTAGAAGGAGAGGCCAATGCCGAATGGATATTACTAGATTATGTAAATCTTGCTGTTCATGTTTTTCAAAAACAAGTAAGAAATTTTTACAACCTTGAAGAACTATGGGGAGATGGTAAAATCACAAACATTGAAAGTGCTTATTAATTGAGCAGCAATCGTTAAATTTGACACATGAAAAAAGAAAATTCAAATAAGGAGAATAATAACCCGTTTAAGCAATTCAATTTCAAATTCAATTTTTATTGGGTTTATGGGATCATTTTTGCACTATTGATAGGTTATCAGTTACTTAATAGTTCGGACCTTGCAAGTAATAAGTTAACTCAAAATGAGTTCAAGGATATTCTGAACGAAAATGACATAGATAAAATTCTTATTGTTAATGGAGATATAGCGCAGCTTACAATCAAAAGTGAGGCTCTTAATACCAAGGATAAATACAAGAAGTATAAAAACCCTTCGATTTTTGGCCAGACTACTCCAGTATACATTTATGATTTTGGAGATCTTCAGAATTTTGAACAAAACCTTGAAAGTGCAAAAGGTGAATTTGGCTTAGATTTTGACAAAGACAATACAACCAGAACGAGTTTCTTTGATTCTTTTCTAGTATGGTTACCATTTATTTTTATTATTGGTCTTTGGATATTCTTTATGAAAAGAATGTCTGGTGGTGCCGGTGGTGGTGCGGGTGGCCAAATCTTTAACATTGGTAAATCCAAGGCTAAAGTATTTGATGAAAACACGAAGGTAAGAACATCTTTTAAAGATGTTGCAGGCCTTTTAGGTGCTAAGGAAGAAGTGCAAGAAATTGTTGATTTCCTTAAAAATCCTGATAAATATACCAACTTAGGTGGGAAAATTCCAAAAGGAGCTCTTTTGGTAGGACCTCCAGGAACGGGTAAAACATTATTAGCCAAAGCCGTTGCAGGAGAAGCAGGTGTACCCTTCTTTTCTTTATCAGGCTCTGATTTTGTAGAAATGTTCGTTGGTGTTGGTGCTTCTAGGGTAAGAGACTTATTTAAACAAGCCGCCTCAAAATCACCTTCAATTATTTTTATTGATGAGATTGACGCCATAGGAAGGGCCCGTGGAAAGAACAATGTTACCGGTGGAAATGATGAAAGAGAAAACACCTTGAATCAGTTACTTACTGAGATGGATGGTTTTGGTACCGACGTAAATGTAATTGTTATCGCAGCCACGAACAGAGCGGATGTATTGGACAAAGCGCTAATGCGTGCCGGAAGATTTGACCGTCAGATTTACGTAGACCTTCCGGATAGAAACGAAAGAAAACAAATCTTTGATGTGCATGTAAAGCCTCTTAAAATGTCGAATGATGTTGATTTGGAATTTTTATCAAAACAAACACCAGGATTTTCAGGAGCTGACATCGCTAATGTTTGTAACGAGTCGGCATTAGTAGCCGCCAGAAAAAGCAAGAAAAGTGTTCATCACCAAGACTTCTTGGATGCTGTTGACAGAATTGTTGGTGGTCTTGAAAAAAAGAATAAGATTATAACAATCAAAGAAAAGAAAACTATTGCTTATCATGAGGCAGGACATGCAACGGTTAGCTGGATGCTGGAACATGCTGCACCCTTAGTTAAGGTTACTATTGTACCTCGTGGAAAATCACTTGGGGCTGCCTGGTATTTACCAGAAGAAAGACAGATTGTAGAAACTGATCAAATGCTCGATGAAATGTGTGCTACATTAGGCGGCAGGGCTGCAGAAAAAGTAATGTTTGATAAAATATCTACTGGAGCTTTAAACGATCTTGAAAAAGTTACAAGACAAGCAAGAGCTATAGTGAGTATTTATGGACTTAATGAAAAAATAGGGAACATTACCTATTACGATTCAAGTGGACAGAATGAATATGGCTTTACAAAACCTTATAGTGAATTGACGGCTCAAACTATAGATGAAGAAATTTCAAAAATAATTGAAAAGCAATATGTAAGAGCCATCCAAATACTTAAGGATAATAAAGATAAACTTATAGAACTTGCTGAAATTTTGACTGAAAAAGAAGTGATTTTCGAAGGAGATCTTCACAAGATCTTTGGAGAAAGGCCATTTGCTAAAGAAATTGAAGAGTCTAAGGAAGTAGATCCGCCTAAAGTTAAGGTTGAAGATGTGCCGGAAGTTGAGCCGGAAGCAAGCGAAACAGATAGTCCTAAGGAGGAAATTACAGAGGAAAAATCAAAATAATCAAAGTGTTTTTGTACATTTGATCTATACTATTTGATTATGAGTTTTTTTAATAAATTTTTTAAAAATATAGTTAAAACTTCTCAAAAAGAAGAAGGCAAAGAGTCAATTGACCAAGATGGTGATCTTTCCATCGATGAGTTATTTGTTAAGAAATTCATCCATAAAGGTGGTAAATTTCTGTATTGTTCTGATGCTGAAGAAGTAGAGAAGAATTTGGTGCAAGTACTCCAGGAAAACCAGTGGAATAATGTAGTTACGTTTAGTGATGAAGTAAATAAATTACTCACTGTTATTAAAAGCGCCAAAACGAACAAAATCATCCCTTCCCTTCCCTTTATGACTCAATGTGAATGCCTAATTGCCAACGACGGAAGCCTTATGTTTTCATCTAAGCAGTTAAAAGACAAAAAGCTAAAGGACCTTCCCAGTAATTTTATTGTTTATGCCAAAACAAGCCAGATTGTTAAAGATTCTCGGGATGGAATTTCAGGGATTAGGAACCGGTCTGAAAAGAACTCCCCCACGATTATTAGTTCTATCAAAGATTTCATTATAAACAAAACGGAGACTGATTTTATGAGTTATGGAAACACTAATTCCAAAACGCTATATTTGCTGCTGCTAGAAGATTTATAAATTCATGAACAATTTTACCAAACGCATAGTTTTTGGCCTATTATACGTGGGTCTTGTCATTTCTTCCTCAGCGCTGGGGGCATTGTTTTTTTATAGTTTGTTCCTTGTTTTCATGATGATCTGCATCTATGAATTCATAAAAATTATTGAACTTAAAAGTATATTTCCTTACCTTCTTGGAGCCACTTGCTTTTTTACAGCAGTTATTTCAAACAACAACCTTGTGGTTTTTGAGGATGATTTTTCAGAAAAACTTATTTTATCAATTTTTCTTGCAACCATATATTTTTCATTTATTCTGGCACTTGTCTCTTCCAGAAAAATAGGCAGACAGTACTTGGGCAAGAATTTTTTAACTTTAATGTATATAGCCATACCCTTTTCATTATTAATCAAAATCCCATATTTGAATTTTGAAGGAACTTTTGACACTTCAATCATCATTGGTATTTTTATATTAATTTGGAGTAACGATGTTTTTGCATTCTTAATTGGAAAGAATTTTGGTAAGCATAAATTAATTGAAAGAGTTTCTCCAAACAAGACTATAGAAGGTTTCTTAGGAGGCTTCATATTTACATTTATAGCAGGATATTTTGTGGCAAATTACTGCAGTAGTATTCAGCCTGTGCAATGGTTTACCATTGCCATCATCGTTAGTATTTTTGGTGTTTTAGGTGATCTGATTGAATCAATGTTCAAACGTCAGGCTAAAGTGAAAGATAGCAGCAACCTTCTTCCCGGTCATGGAGGCTTTTTAGATAGGTTGGATAGTATTATCTTTGCAACACCTTTTATATTTATTTATTTATTCCTTACTACATAATGTTTCATAAAGAAGGCTTTAAAATCATATTAATAACTGCACTGATTATGGTTAGTGGCCTATTGTTAATAGATAATTTTATCGGTATTTACTGGCTACAGAAATCATTGATGATTATATTATTAGTGTTTTTCATTTTGGTATTGCAGTTTTTTAGAGACCCTAAAAGAAACACAATTTTAGACGATGATCATATAATAGCTCCCGCAGACGGAAAAGTGGTTGTGATTGAAGAGGTTGAAGAGAAAGAGTATTTCCAAGGGAAAAGAAGGCAGATTTCCATTTTTATGTCTCCTTTGAATGTACATATCACGCGCTACCCAATTTCTGGGAAAGTAACTTATAGCAAATATCATCCGGGTAAGTATCTAGTTGCCTGGCATCCAAAATCATCTGAAGAAAACGAACGCACAACTATAGTTATTAATAACAATTCTTTAGGGGATATTTTATACCGCCAAATTGCCGGGGCT
>RCNB010001220.1_pt1 | contig 16219 bp, 16 predicted proteins | sample 2041321 | NCBI WGS metagenome assembly RCNB01 (sample SAMN09708232, study PRJNA481090) | Marine sediment metagenome, whole genome shotgun sequencing project. | reverse complement strand
CTATACCAACTCTCTATGAATGTGCCAAATGCCATGGCGGTAGCAAAAACAATGAAAAGGACCGCCATTAAACGGGTAGAAAAGAAAAACTTCTTAAACAGTTCTTTCATCTTATAGAGATAAATTTGTAATCCGGACGCAAAAGTAAGGCCTTTTTGTGATTTAAAATTGCACTTCCAACCTTAAAAAGTTAAACAATATTGTTAATTTTTTAAGTGAGGTTAACACCATAAATATTGTATTTTTGAACATGCTTTCAATAGTACTTATAGGCACGGGAAATGTTGCTCAGCAGCTTTTTACTGCTTTGGATAACAAAAAAGAGGTTAAAATAATTCAAGTCATAGGACGCGATAAAAAGAAGTTAATCCCTTTCAATAATTGTCCTAATACCGCGACAGGGTATGAACATATTTTGGACTCAAATATTTATATTATCGCTGTAAATGATGATTCCATATCTGCTGTTTCACAACATTTTAAAAATAAATCAGGCCTTGTGGTTCACACTTCTGGTACCATGGCCTTATCGGCACTACCAGATTCGGTAAGAAGAGGTGTTTTTTATCCTTTGCAGACTATCAGCAAAGAGAGAAAAGTTGACTTTAGTGAAGTTCCAATCTGTATTGAGGCCGAAAGTAATGAAGACTATGATGTTCTTAAGAATCTTGCAAATACCATTTCAGATCAGGTACAAATAATGACATCAAATCAGAGAAAGCTAATGCATCTGGCGGCGGTATTTGTAAATAACTTTACAAATCATTTATACCTTATTGGGAATGAAATCTGCGCTGAGGCTCAGGTTCCTTTTAATATTTTAAATCCTCTTATTCTGGAAACAGCTAAAAAAGCTACCCAAATGTCCGTTCTCAATGCCCAGACGGGGCCTGCAATACGCCATGATCAAATAACCATAGAACAACATCTGGAAATGCTAAAAAAGGAAAATCATAAGGATATCTATTCTGTATTAAGTAATTCAATCCAAAAAACCCATGGGAATAAGCTATAAACAAATTTTAAAAGACATTACAACATTTGTATTTGATGTAGATGGGGTATTTACAGACGGCTATGTGCTAATTACCTCAGAAGGAGAGTTACTTCGTAAAATGAGTGTAAAAGATGGATATGCCCTAAAAACGGCAATTCAAAAAGGATATAATGTCTGCATTATTACCGGAGGCACTAATGAAGGCGTAAGAGTAAGACTAAAAGGACTAGGTGTTACCGATATATATCTTGGAGCAGCTCATAAGGAAGAGCCCTTGACAAAGTATTTATCTAAGTACAACATCGATTCCAAAAATGTGCTTTATATGGGTGACGATCTTCCGGATATTCCAGCCTTGAAACTTGCCGCTATCGCCGCTTGCCCTCAAAATGCTGTGCCTGAAGTTAAAGAAGTCTGTAATTATATTTCGCATAAGAATAGTGGTGAGGAATGCGTTAGGGATGTAATTGAACAAGTCCTGAAGGTTCGAGGAGATTGGTTAAAAAATTTCAGTGCGGCTAACGACTAATCACATGCTAATTGAAAAGATAAAGAAATTCCATCTTATTCTTGCTTCTTCATCTCCGCGAAGGCAAGAATTCTTTAAAAAATTAGGCCTCAATTTTGAGGTCAGACTGAAGCCTGTAGAAGAAATTTTTCCTGAACATTTAAAGGGGGTAGATATCGCTAACTTTCTGTCCAAATTAAAAGCAGAGCCTTTTCTATCAGAGCTTAAAGCAAATGATTTATTAATTACCTCAGATACCATTGTTTGGCATAAGGATACGTTTTTAGGTAAACCAAAAGATGAGGAAAAGGCTTATTTAATGTTAAAATCTATGTCTGGTGACTGGCATGAAGTAATTACATCGGTTTGTTTCTCCCGCACTAAAGATCAAAGATTAGTAGATAGCAGTACGCGGGTTAAATTTAAAAATTTGACGGACGAAGAGATTAAGCACTATATAAATAACTATAAACCCTTTGATAAAGCTGGTGGTTACGGTATCCAGGATTGGATAGGGTTAATTGGAATCGAGGAAATAAAAGGATCGTATACCAATGTAGTTGGCCTGCCTACACATTTAGTTTACAAAACGTTAATGGACATGGCGAACCAGTAGTTTTTAAGTAGTTTTGGTGAAAATTTAATTCCTATGAAATTATTTATCAGTAAACTTATTTTGGCTTTTTTAGTCTTATCTACTCCATTTATTTTCGTGTCCTGTGAAGTAAAAGCAAGCTCTAAAGAGAATGAAACTGTCAACGCCGAAAGCCTGAAAAATAATTCTGAAACAGTAAAACCAAATCTTCTTTCCGGGGAGTTTAAGGATTATTGGTATTCAGGAGAAGCAGAAATCACCTCCTATAAACTCGAACAGGCCAGATATGGGGAAATTAGAAATGGACATGCCGTTTTAATTTTTGTTACGGAGCCATTTTTGGCAGATAAACAAGTTAAGGCCGATAGAAGTAATCCTGGTAATATTCCGGTACTAAAATTAAACAGCACTAAAAAATACTTTACAGGTATTTACCCTTATTCTATTATGAGCAGTTCATTTTATCCGGTTCAAGACAATCAACATGCGATAAAAATATCCTCATCTATTCAGGAATGGTGCGGACATGTTTATGCTCAGTTGAATAACAGGGAGGATTTTGAGTATGAAGCACACTCTTATTTTGAAGGTGAGGCAGATCAAGAATTTAAAATGAAAAAGGATATTTTGGAAAACGAGTTGTGGAACAAATTAAGAATAAACCCTAATGGGCTTCCCCAGGGCGAGCTGGAAGTTATTCCTTCATTAGAATATATCAGGGTAGCTCATAAAAAGATTAAACCATATAGAGCGATAGCTTCTATTACAGAGAAAGATGGAATTAGTTCTTATTCCATTACCTATCCCGAATTAGATCGAACACTTACCATTAATTTCAGTACGGCTTTTCCTCATACCATAGAAAGTTGGTCAGATGAATTTAAAAGCGGTTATGGTTCAAATGCCAAAATACTTAGCTCGAAGGGCACAAAAATTAAGCTTATTAAAACTCCTTACTGGCAGCAAAATGGAAATAAAGATCTAATTCTAAGAGAAAGTTTAGGGCTATAAAATAAATGGAAGAAGACATTAGGGCATTTCATATTCATTTGCGAAATGATAATTCCGAATTATTAACGTATCCCAATAACCTTATGCTTCAAAAAGTAATTATGATCGTCAATGTAAAGGTAAATGAGAATCTTAATGAAAGTGAATTATTTTAAGTTGTTAAAGAAGTTTTAAATATTGTCGCAGCGCTGCTAATATATCTATATTTGAGCACCACCTTATAAAAAAACTATGCGTTATTTTCTGGTAATCTGTATTGGTTTATTTTTTGGACTACATACTGCTTTAACCCAGGTACCAAAAAAAAGCTCTTCCTCTGATATCTATCATTCTTTACAAAAATTAAATTTTTTGGGTTCTGCACTATATATTGCGGCACATCCTGATGATGAAAATACAAGACTAATTTCATACCTCTCAAACGAAGTTAAAGCCCGAACCGGATATTTATCTATTACTAGAGGTGACGGAGGGCAAAACCTTATAGGTTCGGAACTTAGGGAGCTACTGGGCGTATTAAGGACAGAAGAATTACTGGCCGCCAGGGGAGTTGACGGTGGAGAACAGTTTTTCACCAGGGCAAATGATTTTGGGTATTCCAAACACCCGGATGAAACTTTAAAAATATGGGATAAAAAGGCCGTTTTGGGCGATGTTGTTTGGGTCCTTCGAAATTTCAAACCAGATGTTATTGTAAATCGTTTTAATCACAGAACTCCCGGTTCAACCCATGGACATCATACCTCTTCGGCAATGCTAAGTGTAGAGGCCTTTGATCTTGTTAATGATCAAAATGCATATCCTGAACAATTGGATAAAGTAAGTCTTTGGCAGCCCAAAAGATTGTTTTTTAATACATATTGGTGGTTCTATGGGAGTCCTGAGAATTTTGAAAAAGCAGATAAATCCAATATGCTGCATTTAGATGTTGGGGTTTATTATCCCATCAAGGGGCTTTCCAACAACGAAATTGCATCTATAGCAAGTAGTCAGCATTTGAGTCAGGGTTTTGGCAGATTGTCCGACAGAGGTAGTCAGGATGAATATATAGAACTGCTGGCGGGGGATCTTCCCAAGGACGAATCAAATATATTTGAAGGGATAGATACGAGTTGGTCCAGGATCAAAGGAGGTGAAGCTATTGGGAAATTATTATATCGCATAGAAGAGGATTTTGACTTTTTAAATCCTTCAAAACACCTTCCTGAATTACTGGAAGCACATAAATTACTTTTTAATATCGAGGATGATCATTGGAAACAAATCAAATTAAAAGAACTGCAAGATATTATTCTTGCTGTTTGCGGGCTTTATCTTGAAGCTTCATCTGCAGTGCCTAATGGGTATCCCGGAAGTACTATAAAAATAAATATTGAGGTTCTTAATCGAAGTAATGCTGCTATTTCATTTAATTCAGTTTCTCTTGCCTCGGATTCTTTTAACCAGAACAAAACACTTTTAGCTAACAATCAAAAAAAGAACCTTGTTTTGGATCTCAAAGTACCTGAAACTGAACAATACACAAGTCCTTATTGGTTAACAGAAAAGGGAAGTCTTGGCATGTACAAAGTGAATCAACCAGAACTAATTGGGAGCCCCGAAACTATACCTCCTTTTTACGCAATATTTGATTTGGGATTCGATGGCTATTCTATAAAAATAGAAAAACCAGTTATTCACAGATATTCAAAACCTGATAAAGGGGAGCTTTATGAACCCTTTGAGATTATACCGGAAGCTACTGCGAGATTTAGTGACAAGGTTTTGATTTTTGCCGACAGAACTCCCAGAAAAATACCAGTAACTATTACCGCTCATAAAAACGGGCTTAAAGGAAATGTGCAATTGGGCCATAATAAAGGTTGGATGGTAGATGAGGAATTTATAGAATTTGAAATTGCAAACAAGGGTGATGAAAAGACGGTTATTTTTACTTTGACCCCGCCATCCCGGGAAGATGAAAGTTTGATAACACCCATACTTCGAATTGATGGCAAGGAATTAGATAGAGAGTTAATAGAGATTGCCTATGACCATATTCCTACGCAAACAGTTTTACTGCCTTCCGAAGCCAAGGTTGTAAGACTGAACATTCAGAAAGTTGGCGAGAATATAGGCTATATAATGGGAGCCGGAGATGAGGTGCCCGAGAGCCTGGAGCAGATAGGTTATACTGTTCATCTTATTGATCCAATGGAAATAGAATCGGGTAGTCTGGAGAAATATGACGCCGTTGTTACTGGAATAAGGGCATATAATGTAATTGAAGAACTTAAATTTAAACAACGTTTTTTACTGGAATATGTAGAGCAAGGAGGAAACCTGGTAATACAATACAATACTGCCGGGCGCAGAGACGCCGCTTTTAAGGATCTGGCCCCCTACCCTCTTAAATTATCCAGAGATCGCATTACCAACGAAGATTCTGAAGTGAAGATTATTGCAAGTGACCATGCAGTCATTAATTTTCCAAATGCTATCACCAAATTGGATTTTGAGGGTTGGGTCCAGGAAAGAGGACTTTACTTTCCGGATGAATGGGATCCTAAATTCACACCTATTCTACAAATGAATGACAAAGGGGAATCCCCAACCAATGGAGCGCTTCTTGTAGCACCATATGGCAAAGGCAATTATATTTATACCGGAATAAGCTTTTTTAGAGAACTTCCTGCCGGGGTTTCCGGAGCTTATAAGATATTCGCTAATATTTTATCATTGGGGAAAGAACAAATAGATAGCACTACAGATATTAAAGGTAAATGATGCTTGATAAAGTTACCTGGAAAAAAGAATATACACTCGTATTGGTACTCAATACTATTTACATTCTCATTTTTTATTTTATAATGATCTCATATAGTTGATATGGGGAAACTAGACTGGGTTATACTTGGTGGAACCCTATTATTTATAGTTGTTTATGGGGTCTGGAAAACCAGAGGGAATAAAAATGTAAATGATTACGTACTTGGGGGGAATAAGTCCAAATGGTGGACGATTGGCCTTTCTGTAATGGCAACTCAGGCCAGTGCTATTACTTTTCTCTCCACGCCCGGACAGGCTTTTCATGACGGAATGGGTTTTGTTCAATTCTACTTCGGACTGCCATTGGCCATGATAATTATATGTATTGTATTTATTCCTCTATATCACAAATTAAAAGTATATACTGCCTACGAATTTCTTGAAAGAAGATTTGATCTTAAAACCCGTACTCTTGCTGCCATATTATTTTTAATACAACGAGGCCTTGCAGCAGGTATTACCATCTTTGCTCCCTCTATTATCCTTTCGGCTGTCTTGGGATGGGATTTAAAAACCCTCAATATTATTATTGGCTCCTTAGTAATAATATATACCGTCTCCGGTGGTACAAATGCAGTAAGTGTTACGCAAAAACAGCAAATGTTTATTATTATGACCGGGATGTTTATTGCATTCTTTTTTATTCTGGGCTTTTTGCCTGCAGATATCACATTTACCAAAGCCCTCAAAATTGCAGGTGCGAGTGATAAATTAAATATTTTGGATTTCAGTTTCGATCCGCGCAGCAGATATACATTCTGGAGTGGGATAACCGGAGGTATGTTTCTTGCCCTTGCTTACTTTGGCACAGATCAGAGTCAGGTTCAGCGCTATCTCTCTGGAAAATCCGTTCGTGATAGCCAATTAGGCCTCATATTCAACGGGGTTTTAAAGATTCCTATGCAATTTTTTATTCTCCTGGTTGGGGTTATGGTTTTTGTATTTTATCAGTACAATCCTTCACCTTTAAATTTTAATCCTGCGGCTACGAATGCAATAATGGAATCTGCTTATGCAGAAGATTACAAATTATTGGAAGAGGGTCATAAAGCATTGGAAACGGATAAAAAAATAGCACAAAATGAGTTTTCGGAAGCGCTCAATTCTAATGATCAGACCTTCATTTCTACAGCAAAAAGTCAAATGCAATTTATCATAGAAAAAGAAAAAAACAACAGAGCAGCGGCAAAAGCCCTTATATCCAAAGCAAACGACAGTGTAGAAACCAATGATAAAGATTATGTGTTTATTCACTTTATATTAAATTATTTGCCAAAAGGACTGGTAGGACTTTTATTGGCGGTAATCTTGTCTGCCGCCATGTCTTCCACGGCTTCAGAGCTCAATGCCTTGGGCACAATAACTGCTCTTGACCTTTATAAAAGGAATAAAAAAGAAGAATACTCCCCGGAACACTATGTGAAGGTTTCCAAGTTATTTACCTTGCTTTGGGGTATAGTTGCTATTCTAATTGCCTGCGTGGCAAACCTCTTTGACAATCTAATTCAATTAGTCAATATCATTGGGTCTATTTTTTATGGAAACTTATTGGGCATGTTTTTACTAGCCTTCTTTTTCCGGTTTGTAAAAGGGAATGCTGTTTTTATCGCGGCTCTTATCACCCAGGTGGTTGTGGTACTTGTATGGTATTTAGATTGGATGGGGTATTTGTGGTTAAATGCTTTAGGCTGTCTATTTGTTATTCTATTGGCTGTTATATTCGAATCATTTGACAGGCTTCATAAGAACCCTCCCATTAAAACCTAATAAAATCTGACATCCGGAGATAGCACATTTAATAAATGATACTTGTTCTTATATGAAATAAAAAACCCCAACCAATTAAGGTAAGGGTTTTAGATAATTATTATTTTGAAAGAATTACAATGCCCCCCATTCTTTAAGAGAGTCTTTGTTCATCTTTACATAATCTGCATTGCCCGCTGTCTCTGCCGCCGTCATAGATTTCTTGGCCGCTTCGATAGCGCCTTTAGTATCACCCATTTTAGCGTAAATTAGGGATTGTCTTCTCATCATCCAATACGCTTTATCATTCATTGATACAGCTTTATCAATCCATTCCTTTGCTTTAGACAGGTCTTTTCCTTCGTCAAAATAAAAAGAAGCTGCTGCAAAATAGTCATTAGCTGAAGGCCCATTCATTACACTCTCAATACTCTTAACCGCTTTTTCAGCGGTAGGTACTTCAAAGGCAACTCCTACATAGGCTTTTTCCCAAAGTATACCCAGTGTAGCTCCGTTATTGTGTAAAGCATCAATACTCATGGTAAAGGATTCCACGTCAAATGGTAAAACCATTACCTCTGCTGTGGTCTTTGCCGCTACTTTTGAATCATCCCAATTTTCAGGAGTTCCCCAGTTATTTGTATCGGAATAGAAAATTACTTCCCAGGAGGTTAGTCCCGGTTTCGTAAATACGGCATAGGAACCTGCTTTTACTTTTTGACCGCCAATAGTAACATCATCGCTAAAAGTAACCATGGAATTTTTATTGGCTCCGGTTCTCCATAATTTGTCATAGGGAACAAGATCTCCAAAAATGGTTCTACCCCGCATGGAAGGTCTTGAATACTCTACGGTTACATCGGTCAATCCAACCGTTTGCATAATCTTTGCTGATGGGCTGGGCGCCGGTGTTGTTATCTGTCCGTTCATAGAAATAGATCCCATAACGACGCAGATTAATAGTGTTAGTTTTTTCATTATTTACTAGATTTTATAGTTGGAACAAATCTAAATATAATGGTGTATTTACCTTGTTAACAAATCCTTAAATAATACCAAAGGCTATGATCAGTCCAGAATAAATGGTTTAGATATTGTTACGCCCTGCAGATAAAAGGTAAGGTAATATACGGCACTGCCTAATCCGCTTAGATCTATGCTGTTATTTTCAATTAAACTTCCATGTGTATGTCTAACTCTTTTCCCGGTAATGTCAAAGATGGCTCGTCCAAACAATGGCGCGGTTGAATTAAGATCATACTGAAGTTCATTTGATCCAAAGGTTCTGTAAATAATCAGTTCATTTTCTACTTTTTCTGTATCTATCGGAATTTCTACAGGTGGTTCTTCAGGTTCCTGAGGGGCATCGTCGGTATCAAAAGTATAGAGTTGAGAAGCAAGAGTTATAGGAGGTGAGTTATTTTGGAAACGTTCCGAAGAAATATAGTAAGTATTTGAATCTGAATAGGTGATTCCCTCTACCTGCGAAAACCCAATTCCCAATCCCGTCTTTTCTTCCGTCCCGTTAAATAAAAAACTTGTAGCAAGTTCATCTATCCGAACAATAAAAGGCTGTAATTGAATCGAATATCCCAATAACATCAAGACATTTGAGAATTTATTGTATGCTGCTCCCGTAACCAGACCGGAGACATTATAAAATCCCAAATTCTTTGCTGAATAAGACCCTGGTATTTTAGGAATGGAATATGCAACCGTTCCATTTGTTTGCCATTGCTTAGTAAATATGAGAAGCTGATCATTAAAGTCAACTAAAGCTTCTGCATCCCAGTCAGAATTCTGCACTTCTAAAAAATCCGTTTGATCTTCGTACGAGAAGTCGATTTTATCAGCGCTTATTGTAGTCGAAATATCATACTCAGATTTAGCTATTCTATAAATGGTAAGATCTTGTCTGTTGCCGGTATTATTTCCGAAGTCCCCAATATAAATATAGGATTCATCCTGAGTTATATCTTCCCAATCTATATTGGCAGCATTGTTTATAGTGATTGTCCGGATGATCTGCAAGCTTAAGGTATCTACTTCATACAATCGGGGAAAATTTCCCGAATCATTATGAGTTATAAGTTTGTTGTTGTAATAAATAAGCCCTGAGGATTCCAGTACATCTTCCGGTAAAGTCCCGACAAGCGTGGTACTCACCTGGGCATTTAAGAAAACGACAGGAAGGAAAAAACTTAAAATATATAACTTGGAATTCATAACATTTAGCTTTAGAAATATACAAAAATCCCACTTTGGACCACAAATTTCCCGATCATAAGACGTATTGCTCTATTATATGGGATTATCCCACCTAAATATACTAAGATAAAACAGCGCGACATTTACTATTTGTTTAACATATTTAATTTTTTATTAAACAGTATTGGTCTTAATTTTGTTAAAAAGTTTCTAATGAAGTTATATCAACTACATTCAAGGCAATACTTACCCATTACACAGGATGAAGCATGGACCTTTTTATCAAATCCCGCAAATCTTAAAGTTATCACACCAGACCATATGGGATTTCATATTTTAAATGGCGCCGATCGGGATATGTTTCCAGGCCAGATTATTCAATATACCGTTTCCCCGTTTGCCGGAATAACAACAAAATGGGTCACCGAAATTACTCATGTAAAGGAAGGTCAATACTTTGTAGATGAACAAAGGTTTGGTCCATATGCGCTATGGCATCACAAGCATTTTATAAAACCTGTTTCAGGTGGGGTGGAAATGGAGGATATTATTGACTACAAGCTTCCATTTGGCATATTAGGCCAAATAGCACATCCCATACTGGTTAAAAAACAACTCGAAAGAATATTCGCATACCGCGAAATGAAACTTGAAGAACTTTTCGGGCATATGAATGGCCCTTCTAATGTGTTAAGTATAAAATCCAATTGATAATGAAAAAAAACCTATTATTAATCGGAGGATCGTATTGGATTGGTTTATCTACCCTCAATATTAACTAAATGCGTGAAAAAGTAAGTGTTTTTTGGTTTCGGAGAGACTTAAGGCTGGATGATAATACAGGGCTTTACAATGCCCTAAAAGGAAGTCATCCTGTATTGCCCATATTTATTTTTGACACTGAAATACTACAATCTCTTCCGGAAAATGACGCCCGGGTTACGTTCATTTACGATTCTTTACAGGAATTGAGAGAGAAACTGAAAGAGCATTACCAAAGCTCTATTGGTGTCTATGTAGGCAATCCGTTGGATATTTTTAATACCCTTATCAATCAATATGACGTACAAAATGTATACACCAACAGGGACTATGAACCCTATGCTCAAAAAAGGGATAGTGAGATTGCACAGGAATTAAAATTATCCGATATCGAATTCAAAACCTTTAAAGATCAGGTAATCTTTGAGGAGAACCAGGTTGTAAAGGACAATGGTGAACCCTATGTGGTTTATACGCCATATATGCGCAGGTGGAAACAAAAATTCAATACAGATGAGCCAGTTATGGTTTATGACTCCGGATCATTATCAGACAGAATGTTCAAGCAATTAGATTTGCCTAATCCGTCACTGGAAGAGATAGGGTTTAAAAGATCTGATATTGAGGTTCCGGCTTATGAAATTTCTGCATCATTACTGAATTCGTATGAAAAAATCAGAAACTTTCCGGCCATAGAAAAAGGCACTTCCAAACTAGGCCCTCATTTACGATTTGGAACTGTTTCTATACGACAGATACTTTTAAAAGCTCTGGATGCTACCAATGAAACTTTTTTAAATGAATTGATTTGGCGCGAATTTTTTATGCAAATTCTATGGCATTTTCCACACACAGTCCATAAAGCCTTTAAACCAAAATACGATAGGATTCCATGGCGAAATAATGAAGAGGAATTTGAAAAGTGGAAAAATGGGGAAACAGGATACCCTTTGGTTGATGCAGGAATGCGGGAACTCAATTCTACCGGGTTTATGCATAACCGGGTCCGAATGCTGGTGGCAAGTTTTCTTTGTAAGCACTTATTAATAGATTGGCGTTGGGGAGAGGCTTACTTTGCTTCAAAACTTTTGGACTTTGAACTTAGCAGCAACATTGGTAACTGGCAATGGGCTGCAGGGAGCGGTGTAGATGCAGCTCCGTATTTCAGAATCTTTAATCCCATAACACAAGTAGATAAATTTGATCAGCAAAAAGAATATATTAATAGATGGGTTCCTGAACTTCAGGAATTGACTTATTCCCAAATGATGGTAGATCATAAAATAGCACGGGAACGCTGCCTTCGAATATACAAAGAAGCACTCAGCTGAATCCTTTTGGTTGCAGCTTGCAAATTAACATTCTCTTAAAAGATTTAGGCGTTTTAATTCTTTAAATTTATAAGATATAAATACCTAAAAATCAAAAAATATGACAACCAGGGAAGTTGCAGACAAATTAGTTGACATGTGTCGTCAAGCAAAGAATCTTGAAGCAGTAGAAGAACTTTATGCTGATAATGTGGTGAGCAAAGAAATGCCGGGATATCCAGTAGAAATAACATCCGGTATAAAGGCTGTTCACAAGAAAAGTGAAGATTGGTTAGCGAATGTACAGGAGTTTCATAGTGGTGATATTGCAGATCCTGTGGTTGCTGGTAATCATTTTACAACCAGAATGTCTTTCGATGTTACATTTAAAGATCGTGGACGTCAACAAATGGATGAAGTTTGCGTCTACGAGGTAAATAATGGTAAAATCGTGAATGAGCAATTTTTTTACACGATGTAAACAAGGAATTATCAAAGTGCACATATCTTAAAAGTCATTGGCCCGCAGGCGAGTGACTTTTTATGATTGGACAAGACATTAAACATTTAAAAATAGTATTTTTATTGCATTGATGACTAATCCTAATACAATCGCAAAAAAAAATGAAAAAATTAATACTAAGTTTATTGCTGATCTTCACCTTTGCAGCCTCTGCTCAAAAAATAAGCAACAACAAAAAAGCAATTATCCAATCTATAGAAAAACACAACTCGGAGTTAATAACTATTAGCGATTCTGTGTGGGCCCTTGCCGAAACAGCCTTTAATGAAAATCAATCTTCCGTGATTTTAGCTGACTATGCAGAAAAGAATGGTTTTTCCGTTGAACGTGGCGTTTCCGGAATGCCCACTGCTTTTATAGCAACTTACGGATCCGGAAAACCGGTAATAGGCATTTTAGGTGAATTTGACGCCCTACCAGGAATATCTCAAAAGGCGCAACCTACAAAGGAAGCTTTAAATGAAGGAGCGGCCGGACATGGTTGTGGTCATAATTTATTTGGAACAGCAAGTCTTGGTGCTGCAGTGGCCGTAAAAGAGCTCATAGAAGAGGGTAAAATTAAAGGGACCATTAAGTTTTATGGCACCCCGGCTGAAGAAAAGTTTTTTGGGAAAGTCTGGATGGTACGCGATGGCTTGTGGGATGATGTTGATGTTAACCTAAGCTGGCATCCTGGTGACAATACTGAAGCCGATGCTCAAAGTACGCTAGCACTTGTTGACTTCAAAGTTGAATTTTTTGGTCAGGCTGCACATGCGTCCGCGGATCCCTGGAATGGAAGAAGTGCTTCCGATGCCTTAGAATTATATACCACAGGAATTAATTACTACAGAGAACATATTAAACCAACAGTACGGATTCATTACCATATTCAGGATGGTGGACAAGTGGTAAATGTGGTGCCTGATTATTCCAAACTTTGGGTTCGCGTAAGAGACACAAAGCGCAGCGGAGTTACGCCTGTATACGAAATGGTTCAGAAGATGGCTGAAGGGGCTGCAATAATGGCAAATGTGGATTACAAAATTTCCCTGATTTCAGGAATTTATGAAGTATTGGTGAACAGATCGGGTGAGGAGATCATGCAAAAGAATTTAGAATATTTGGGTGATATCACGTATACAGAAGAGGAACAAGTCTTTGGAAAAAAGATTCAAGAGATTACAAAAAAACCTCAGGTAGGAATGGATAGTAAAATAAATCCGCTAAAAGCAACTAAAGAACACCCCGGCGGTGGATCAACAGACGTGGGCGATGTAAGTTGGAATGTTCCTAACATAAATTTAAGTGTAACTGTAGCGCCAAAAGATACCCCTTGGCATTCCTGGGCCGTCGTCGCATGCGGTGGAATGAGTATAGGCCATAAAGGAATGACCTATGCGGCTAAAGCACTCGGAATGACTGCTGCAGATCTTTTCGAAGATCAAAAGTTGATCGAAAAAGTGAAGAATGAGTATAAAGAAAGGAAGGGTGAAGAAATCTATGAGGCCAATATTCCCCCCGGGCCACCACCGGTTGGCGACAATAAATAAAAACTATATCCTATGTCAGAAAGAGAAATAATAAAAGAGTATTCAAAGGATGACTTCACCGTAGTATGGAAACCAAAGAAGTGTATCCATTCCGCTATTTGCGTGGATGCCTTGCCAAAAGTGTACGATCCGAAGAAGAAACCCTGGATTGAACCAGAAAATGCATCCGTTGAAGAACTAAGATCACAAATTGAAAAATGTCCTTCAGGGGCACTAACTTATACTATGAAAGGAGAAACAAAAAATTCGGAAGAAGGGAATAATAATACCCGAGTAGAAGTAATGGCCAATGGCCCGCTTTTGGTGCATGGCGCTTTAGAAGTAAAGGATACCAGTGGTAAGACTGAAGGTAAAAGCGGGGTAACTGCATTGTGCAGATGTGGTGCATCAGCTAACAAACCCTATTGTGACGGAGCACATAAGAAAATAAACTTTGTGGGTTAAAATAACTGTTGTGCATTCATAATTGAGGTATCTAGAATTGAAAGTCATTGTCTTAACTAATCTCTGAGTGTTATGAATACTATATTTAAAAAAACTCTAATATTTTTCTTTATTATGGGTTCGGGACAAAATTTTGGACAATCATCCCAGCTTAAATCAATGCTGGAAGTTTATTCGTTGGAAACCGGGGAACGAAAAGTCATATATGAAGAAAGGGCACATTTTGAAGCTCCCAACTGGAGTCCGGATGGGAACTATTTAATTCTGAATCAAAATGGCCTTTTATACAGGATAAAAACAGATGGAAGTTCTAAGAAGCAAATAGATACAGGGATTGCTGTTAAATGCAATAATGATCACGGAATTTCTCCGGATGGCACAATGCTGGCAATTAGTAATAATGATCCAATAGAAGGAGTACAATCCGGTACTTCCAGGATCTATACATTACCTCTTGAAGGAGGTACACCTCAACTTGTGACATTAGAATATCCATCTTACTGGCACGGGTGGTCTCCCAAGAGTGATGCTGTTGTATATACCGCTCGTCGCAATAATAACTTCGATATCTATAGAATTTCAATTCAGGGAGGTAAGGAGGAACGCCTCACCAACAGCCCGGGACTGGATGATGGCCCGGAATATTCCCCGGATGGTAAATACATTTATTACAATTCAATGCAATCTGGTAAAATGGAGATTTGGAGAATGAAACCCAATGGTAGCGAAAAAGAACAATTAACTAATGATGCGTATTCAAATTGGTTTGCACATCCTTCACCTGATGGTAAGTATTTTGTTTTTATTTCCTATCTGGAAGATCAGGGAGACCGTCATCCAGCATTAAAATCTGTGGCATTGAGACTCTTCGATTTAAATACAAATGAAATTAAAAGTCTTTGCCTTTTTATTGGCGGACAGGGAACAATTAATGTCCCCTCCTGGTCACCCGATAGCAAACACTTTGCTTTTGTATCCTACAACAGTCAATAATTAATTGAATACAACGACACGAATAATTCTAAAAAACAATCCCGTGAAAAAACTGATACTCTTATTATCCATATGCTTTTTATCCTATTCATACGCCCAGGATTTTGATTTTCAATACGACCATTATTCTTTTGTAGTTACAGATCTCAAAAAAACCGGAGACTTCTATGCTGACATATTGAAATTAAAAGAAATCCCCCACCCTTCTGCATCCAAGGGTTTTCGATGGTTTAGTATCCATGGCAATTCTCAACTTCACCTAATAGGTAAAGATTCGGTGATTAGACAAAATAATAAAAGTATACATCTCTGTCTGGCTACTAAAAACCTGGATGGGCTCATTTCTTATCTGGAAGAAAAAAATATTCCCTATTGGGATTGGCCTGGAAAAGAGAATGCCGTTACAGACCGCGCAGATGGAGTGCGGCAAATTTATATCAAAGACCCTGAAGAGAACTGGGTTGAAATTAATACAGCAACCCACAAATAACGACTAATTGAATTCTTTGGATTTAAAACTGGAAACCGATTTTGAAAATTGACAAGACATTAAAAAATAAGAACATGAGTAACTCTATTAAACAAATTTTTCCTTTAGGCTTCCCATGGGAAACACAAGACCCGTTTTTGTTCTGTGTTTATCATTTAGATCATTACCCAAAGGGCAATAGTGCCATGGAACCGGCAGTATCACTTGACGGCCGTAACCTGGGCAACGATTTCACAATAAAAGATGGTTGGAGAATGTATCACGGTCATACCATTCCGGGGTTTCCCTATCA
>RCNB010003079.1_pt1 | contig 16240 bp, 17 predicted proteins | sample 2041321 | NCBI WGS metagenome assembly RCNB01 (sample SAMN09708232, study PRJNA481090) | Marine sediment metagenome, whole genome shotgun sequencing project. | reverse complement strand
GACAAATGAGGATTTGTCCAATCTCCATAAATCCTTTTAATGGTTGGGTTTCCATACTTCGCAATTTCCTCCATCATCTCTTTTACATGTGCAGAAGGTATATTATCTCCATCAATAAGTACTGCTAAATTTAAATTCATAGTATATTTTTAATCTTTAAAGGCTCTTTATTTCTTAAGCGTTTATATTTGAATAGTTGCGCTCTTAAGCACCAAATTTAGTGAACTCAAACCAAAAAGAAAATTCGCGAGAGACAAAAGTTATGAACTGACCAAAGCAATTTTCAGAACAAGTTCCTTATTTTTTTCTCTATCTTGTTTGTTAACATATAAAAGGGTCCTTGATAATAGCCTGTACCCTTTACTTCCAGCGATATTCGGACCTGCCTTTTAATTCATGTTCAATCTCTAATAAACGATTGTATTTGGCAATGCGTTCTCCACGACATGCTGAACCTGTCTTTAAATGTCCTCCATCCATGGCAACGGCAAAATCAGCTAAAAAAGTGTCTTCAGTTTCACCAGAACGATGCGACAGAAAATATCGCCAACCAGCTTCTCTACACATTCTTACAGCCTCGATGGTTTCAGTTACTGAACCTATTTGATTTAGTTTAATCAACGCTGAATTGGCTGTCTTTTGTTCAATTCCCCTAGAAATATACTTTGTGTTAGTCACAAAAATATCATCTCCAACTACTTCTATCCGATCTTTATATTTTTCTGTAAACTTAGAAAACCCTTCCCAATCACCTTCTGACAAAGGGTCTTCCCAAAGAATGATTGGGTATTTATCTAACCATTCGCCCGATAAATTTATCAATTCATCACTTGACATTTCACCTCGTCCTGACCACGTCAAGTCATAGGAATTGTCCAATTTTGGAGAAATTGAATTTGCCGCACTATCAATGGCTATAGACATATCTTCACCAGGCACATAATTGGCCTTGATTATCGCTTCAATGATTAACTCAATCGCTGCTTCATTGCTCTCACAATTCGGTGCGAAACCGCCTTCATCTCCAACACTTGTGGCAAGCCCTTTACTTTTTAATATCCCTTTAAGGACATGAAAGGTTTCTGCCACATAGCGTAAACCTTCTTTAAATGAAGGGGCTCCATGCGGTACGAGCATAAATTCTTGAAAATCTACGCTATTATCAGCATGCTCACCTCCATTGAGAATGTTCATGCACGGAACTGGAATACGCACTGCATTAGTTCCTCCGAGATACTCATACAAAGGAAGGTTCGCTGAGCTCGCAGCTGCTTTAGCAACAGCCATTGAAACTCCTAAAATCGCATTAGCTCCTAAACGAGATTTATTCTCTGTTCCATCCAATTCTATCATTGTATAATCTATGTCTTTCTGGTCAGAGGCATTTTTTCCAATCAAGGCCTTGGCTATTTCAGTGTTCACATTCTCAACGGCCTTATGTACACCTTGTCCATTATAACGTTTTTCACCATCACGTAATTCTGCGGCTTCATTTAGCCCCGTAGATGCTCCAGAAGGAACTGAAGCAACAGATTTCGTACCATCTTCTAAAGTCACATAGGTTCTTACAGTAGGATTGCCTCTTGAATCCAAAATCTCCAAAGCAGAGATAGCAGTAATAGTTGATTTCATATTTAAATATTGTTTAGGTTAATCAAATGTTTTAATTAATAGATACCAAGAACCTTATCAGAGTAAATAGCGAATAATAAGTCTAAATATTGGTAGTTTTAGTCTTTTCATTTAAGGTTCAAAAGTTATTTAATCTAAGTCTTTCTAAAGATAATGACATTGGTCAAAACTAGCAACAAATAAAATAGGGCTTTGGTATAAATTGGTTTATAGCATTCATTTCATTCTTAATTAATAGAGGGTTTTATCTTTTCTACACCCACTACTAGGTCACTAAAATCAAGATTAAATTCATCCATAAATCGCAAAACAATCATTTTAATACTGTTTATTCTGTGTGATTTTCCGTTTTTCTATTCAAATATTTTCCAGGAGCATTCTCAGTCATTACTTCATTTAGTAAAACCGGAACCCCATTTACAAAAACATGAACCACCCCGCTTGAGAATAAATTGGGCTGTTCGAAAGTGGAATTATCAATAATTGTTTTCGGATTAAAAATTACAATATCTGCGGGTAATCCGTTTTTAATCCTACCTCTATTCTTAAAACCAATTACGTCAGCCGGAAAAGATGTCATCTTGCGTATCGCCTCTTCCAATGAAAGCAGATTCAATTCGCGAACATAATGCCCCAATACTCTAGGGAATGTTCCGGTGCTCCTGGGATGCCCATCTGTTTCAGTCGACTGCTCGGCATAAAAACCATCACTTACAATCATATTCCAAGTTTGAGTCAGAAGGGTCTGAACATCATTTTCATTGATTCCACCTAAAGTAATTGTTACACGCTCCTTACTGGTGATTATCAATTCACAAACTAAATCAAAACCAGTCATGTTTTTTTCATTAGCAATTTGTGACAGGTATCTCCCAACTAGTTCAGGGTAATCTTGACTATTTGTTATTCTCATACTAGAATAACCTGTAGCTTTTAACCAGGCAAATTTGTCATTTTCACCTTGCTCACTCGTTTCTTTTATTAAAGCTCTTTTTTCAGGATCTGCTAGTGTAGATTTCATCAAATTAATTGCCTTTTCAGATTGTCCATAGAACCAGAATCTCTCAATAGTTAAGCCTTCCTTCATATCAGAAGGAATAACTATAATATTTTCCAAAATTTCTGTCTGAGCGCCATCATAAGGATATTGATCTGATACAATATCATATCCATCGGCTCTTGAACTTTCAACCATTTTTATTATTTCTGACATCAAACCTTCATTATGAAGACCGACTGCTTTCAAGTGACCTAACTTACCCGTAATATTTGCAGCAGTGGAAATTTCAATAACCTCCCTATGAGATTCAACGAAGGCATGCACCGGATTTCGAACATGAGAATCATATATTCCATTATAGGGTTCAACTTCTTTTGCGAGAGCAATTACTTCTTCAGTATCGCTGTACGACCCAGGATTATACATTAAGCCAGTTGAAAGACCAATAGCCCCCAACTCCATTCCTTCTTTCACCAATGCTTTCATTTGATTGAGTTCCTCAGATGTCGGAGCTCTTTGCTGATCCTCCATCACTTGACTTCTAATGCCATTGTGTCCGACATAAAATGCTACATTAGTTCCAATACCTTGCGAATCGTATGCTTTGATAAAATATTTTAATTTGGATGGTGCCCAGTTACCGTCAGGTCCGCCGACAATAGTTGTAACTCCTTGCCGAATAAAACCTTCATTCAATCTTTTGGCAGGATCATTTATGCTCCGGTCAGAATGATTATGAACATCAATAAATCCAGGGGATACAATTAAGCCAGTGGCATCTATGGTTTTTAAAGCATAAACCTTGTCTCCTGGTTTTACTAATTCTATTTTGCCGTTTCGGATCAATAGATCACTATCAAAGGCTGGGTTTCCAAGGCCATCAATAATAGATCCGTTTTGTATCAAGAAATCAGCCGGTGACTTCTGATTAAAAGAAATTAAAATTGCAGAGGCAATAAGAAATAGTAAATATTTTTTCATGACCAATAAAGATTTGAACCGTAGTTACATAAATGGTAAGGTAATAAAACATACTTGCTTTCAGGTTTGGCATTAATAGGAAGCACTAAAAATCCTTACTATTCTCATCTAAATTATGATATTTTATTCATTTTCAATCTGCTGCTGTATTACTTTAATATTTTTCAAAAGAGGCTTTATATCTCTTTTTGCAGCTCTTTTATTAATCCAAATAGTGAAGCCGTAAAAGAAAGCCAGTCCTATCAACATAATTATTTTAAAATTGACCGTTAGAGGCAACACCATGTTTGCTAAACTATTTGTCCAATTGTAATCCGTCGGATTTTCTAAGCCAATTATGAATATGAAATTTGTAACAAAAGATGGGATAGCATACCAATATGCTGCAGAATCAAGAAAGTTTGCTTGTTGTTGCATGGTTATTTCTTGGTGCACAAGTTGTTCGGTCATTGACAAAGACAAGTTAGTTATTGAATTTTGTTTTTTCGATTTTCTGGATTTAATAATAACAAAGACAAACCATAGAATTGATAAAGAGCAAGCAAACTTGGTAACAGGAAACGGGATTTCATACAGTAAATAACCAAAAATAAGGATCCCAATTAGCGAGGCCGTAATTTCCCTGACATCTCTACTTCTTATCTTTTTTTGTATGCTATCTACTTTTGTATTTAACTCTTCTACCAATCGGTTCGTATCAATCGATATTTTGGCTGTTCGAGAAGAATTACTCCAGATGTCTTTTATTTCTTGTTCTAACATTTTATTCGATTTTTGGCGTAATACATTCAAATAATTTTTTTCGAATTCTTTTCATTTTTACGGCTATATGGTTTTCTGATAATCCGGTGATTGCCGAAATCTCTTTGTACGATAAATCATCCAAATAGAGAACAATAAGCGATGTTTCTACACCATTTAAAGTGGCAATGCATTCTTTTAGGTATTTAAATTTTTCTTGCTCAGAAGTGTCAATTTCTTTTTCTACTGGTGTAAAATGAATGGATTCAAACCGATCTGTTTTGATATTGCCTTTATCAAATTTCATTTTTGAGCGGAGGCAGACATTAATAGCAATTTTATAAACCCAAGTATCGATCGATGAATTACCCTTGAAGTTCTCAAGAGATTTCCAAATTTGAAAAACAACTTCTTGAAAAAGATCTTGAGGTTCTATAGGAGAAACTGCATAAATTTTACATATCCTATATATTTTCTCTTTGTTTTTTTCAAGAATCTGTTCAAAATCTTTTTTCGATTTTTTTCTCATCTCATACTATTTCTATTTGTTTTTTGAATTCGTCAAAGAGCTAAGTTCAATAAATTTTAATTGCAAATTGATTTTATAAAAATTTTTATAACCTTTTCTTATTAAAAAAAACAAAGGCGAATTCTAAGGCCTTAATTCACCTCCTCATCATTGTCTTTTTTTACTGACTTGTTGAATGAAGATATTCTAAGGAATTCAATAAAAAATCCAGAAAGGAGAATATACATTATTTGCTTATTTGAGCTTCCCGGATTAAGAGAACACCCAAGTATTACAGACGCCCATACGATACTGCTGATAATTTGATTTCTTGTTAAAGCTTGATTCATTTTCTTTTTTGTATTCATCTTAAACTAATTTTAGATTTGACTTTTAATTGTTTTAGAGCCTCTATTAATCTTAGTGACATGAATTAAAAAAATATGACAGAAAAAAAGGAGTTTTTTTTATTTTATTGCAATTAGAGAACATACTTCCGGCAATTCTGATGTATTCCCGATGGTATTATCTACTCTGCATATTGGATAAGGATTAATAGTTATTTACAAATAATTAAAAAACAGTTCTACTGCATTGCCGAGAATAAAACTAATTACGGCGCCTATAAATGAAATTCGTCCAAGGTTGTAAGTATTAGAAAAAGCTAACCAAAGAGACAATAAAGCACAACAGATAAAAAGAATCGTTGCGTAAACTGGCATCATGCTTGTAAAAAGACCCAGTAAATTAAAAACAACATCTAGCAAAACTGTAAACCCAAATAATGCTAATGTAAAATTGACTTTTACATGTTTATTAAAGAGATAAATCCCTGCAATCAAAAGTTCAATACTAATTGCTAACGGGCCGAATTGACTATAATACTCTTTTTTAAAATAATCTTCTAAACCCATAGGGAATTGAATTTCTAAATAGAAAACAACACCAAGTATAAGTGCCAAAATTATAAATAGCAGGGCGATAATTTTTCTGGTTTTCATACATATATAAATTGAAGATACCTTTAAAAATATTGCCAGCAGGGTTTAGTCTATACAGAGTACCTCCCTTAGGAAACTTTATGCATATAAGTTATTCTTGTCCTTTTATCATTACTAAACACAAGCCAAGCTCCTTCTTAGCCTGTACCTTTTAAGCCACCAGACAAGGCATTCACTATTAATAATAGCATTAGTAACAATTCATTGTTTTCTTGTGGGGCACTCTCTCTAACTTTTCGCCATTTTTTAAGTGTTTGTATTTGAATCTCATGCAAGGCACTTAATGCTTCTTTTCTGAGTTTGTTATTTTCTAACCTGGAAATTCTCCGATTTTCTACAGAAGTACCCATTACCCATTAAATTTTCAATCTGTTTGAGGCACATTTCATAATCATCCAAAATGAGCTCCATTAGCTCGGTTTTAATCGCAGGATTGTCTACCAAATCGGCAAATACATTCATGATATCAGTATCCGAATTCAAAAGATTTGTTTCGATTTGAATCAGGCCGAATTTTAGAAAGGGCCATTCTTGTGCAGCAGTCTTTAAATACTCAAAATCCTCCGGATGCTGTTCCTTAAATTTACTAAGGGCGGTGCCAGTTCCAAACCATCCAGTAATGTTAAATCTTGATTGGTTCCAACTAAACACCCATGGTATGGAGCGCAGATCATTGAGTGACCGCTGACCAGTTCTACGTGCCGGTCTAGAACCAATCTTGCTATGCTCCAATACATCTATTGGCGTGGCTTGACTGTAGAATTCTATAAACTTTGGGTGGTCTAACAATTGTCGGTAGTGATCTCTGGACATTCCAACAAGACGGTCCATGATCTCATACAATTTTTGATCTTTAACTTTATTCACTGACAACATCGCCTGTCGGGCTGTGCCAGAAATCATCATCTCCAGATTATAACAGGCGTTTAGGCGATTGGCAAATTGATTGGCAATGGTCTCACCCTGTACGGTCATTTTTATATGACCACTCATTGATCCCGGTGGCATGCTCTCCAAAAAACGATGAATTTTTCCACCTCCCCTACTTATGGTTCCTCCGCGGCCATGGAAAAAACGAAGTTGAATCCCTAGTTGATTTCCCACTTCTGTGAGATTCTCCTCTGCCTTGTAAATAGTCCATCGGCTTGTCCATATACCGCCATCCTTGTTACTATCACTATAGCCTAGCATCACTCCCTGTACGAACGATTTTTCATCCTTTATCTTTCCCTGAACAGTAGGGTGTGTTAAAAATGCCTCCAATATTTCTGGTCCGGCTACTAGATCATCAATGGTTTCCAAAAGTGGTACAACAGGAAGATGCGCTTCCTGCAGGCCTACCTCACGCAAGAATAGAAAAACAATTAGTAGGTCACTCAAACTTCGGGTCATGCTGACAATCACTGAACCAACCCCATCTTCTCCATAAAGTTCTACATAATTTTTTACTTCTTTAAAATACCCTAGCACATTATCTGCTTCAAGTCCACATGAAGTACCCGCTACAAGGAAAGGGCGATTGCTTAACAATTCTTGATTAATAAAGGACAGTCTTTTTTCCTCATTCCAACTTGCATAGTCAGCATCTGCAAAACCCGAGGCCTGAAGTATCTGACTAATGGCTTTTTCATGATACTCGCTGTTTTGCCTAATATCCAGTTTGGCCAAATGAAAGCCAAAACAGCCCAAGGCCCTCTCAATAGGAAATAGGCATTCTTTGGCAATTTGATTTGCCTCCAAGTAGGTTAAAACTTTTCTAAGTTTATTTAATTCTTCCCTTAAATCATCCGGTCGGCGAAAATGGCATTTTTCAACAAGGTCAAAACGTTCGTCCAAGGTGTTGTCCATACGAACAACCAATAAATTGATGAACTGTCGCAAAGGTTCGGAAGGATTACGTTCTAAGGCCCACTGTCCAGCCTCTCCCAAAACTTCGGCACCTGCCTTTAAATCATCAAGGAACACTGATGGAAATTTATTTTGGTACACCGAAAAGCTGAGTTTTTCAGCTAATTGAACCAGTTCCTTTCTGATAATTTTCAATGCTGCCTGGCGGTGTAGTTTAAGAGTATCACCAGTAAATTCAGGTGTTACGTAAGGATGTCCGTCTCTGTCTCCACCAACCCAACTTCCAAATTCTATGTTAGGATACTGTTCTGGCCGTTCGAGGTTTTTGGAGGAAAACCCCATGTATTGCCAAGCATCAAACAAACGCTGATCTGTTAAACGCAAGGCTTCCGGGAATACATTAACAAAGTAATGCATTATGTTACTGCGTTCATCCGCCAAGCTTGGCTTTTGTAGATAAATCTCACCTGTGCGCCACCAACGCTCTAATAAGCTTTTGATTTCCTGCCTGATCGCTGCTCGTTCTGAGGTCGACCAAAGTGGGTTTTCGTTTTTCACTAACAGCACGTAAAGTTCACGATGAATATCCAATACTGTCAACCGTTTTGCCTCTGTGGGGTGGGCGGTCAGAACCGGCATTACTTTAATTTTGGGTAATAAGTCTGCTATTTCCTGCTCTTTAATCCCTGAAGTTTTCCATAATTTCAAAGTTTCTGCCCATGATCCACGAGTGGTCTCTAATCCTAACTGAGTTTCTGTTTTACGGCGAAATTGAGTGGCAGCATTTTCTTCTACCGCATTGAGTAATTCAAAGGAAATTCCGATAGCCTGTGCCAGTTTCTCATCTGGAACCTCATCATGTTTTTCGTGAGACTGATTATTATCCATGGGAATCATGGCCGCTAGGTCATCTTCGCCTAGAGATTGGAGCATCTCTTTGAATGTCGAAATGAGATAGGTGAAATCTGTTCTGATTTTTTGCAGCCCTTCGAGCTCAAGTGTTTTCTTCTGCATAAATATTTTATCTGTTTGTATTTACTTAAATATTCTCTTTTAATGCTTAATTTCTATTTTTCGCAACATTTGTCAAACCTAAAATAGCAATTATTTATAACCTTTGTTATAGCTTCGTTCCTTCTTTTTTTTTATAGTTGAGTCAATAAATACGTTTACATTCGAGTCTTTTAAATCACCATAAAGCCTTTTATCTTGTTTTGCTTTAACCGCCAAAGAATACTTCATTTCTTGATATTTCAACCTTGCTCACTCATTTTTTCTTAAAAAATTACGAGAAAGAATATGCCTTCCTAGCGTTTTGTTATTATTCGAATAAACATAAAGATGATGTGTAATCGTATCTATAACTCCATTTATGGATTTATCATTTCGTTTAAAAATATCGCATTTTTCAATTCCTCGATTCTAATTGTAAAAATATCCAATTTTTATCAGTCCAGATTTTATTTTTTCAAATTCCGATTTGTTTTATACACAATAATGATGTCAATAATTGACTTTGAGTCCAATTCAGGTAGAGATGTACTCCCAACATGCTGAATTTCATATGTAAGCCGGCTCAAACCTTTATCAATCTCAGGTTTTAAAATTGTGAAATTTTTAACCTGATGAGATGTGTATTTTTTGATTAGCATTCGTTTATTCACTGGCATATTCATTTTTTTTATTCCGCCATTAGACTATGGATAACAATTATCTATAAAAAATTGAAAACGAAAAGGCCAATGCCGCGAATCTGAAGAAACAGAACTTTGAGTACTGACAAATAAATTCTTTAGCTTAACAGAAATATTTATATCAGAATAGTCGAAGTTTTTGCGCCATGCGCTAATAATAACTGCTTGTTTTAAAGATGCTTTTTTTCTAAATCAGGAAAAGGCCTGTACGCGTAATATTGTAGAACTTCTTGCAAGGCCATTTCAAGTGCTTTATTTATGCTTAGTATTTTGTTTCCTAAGTTAAAATCTATTTGATTTAATTGCATATAATAATCTGTAAACACAGGCACATACAACCCTTTGTTTATTGCTTCGGCAGCAGAATTATAGCTCTCCGATTGGCCTTCTTTTATAATTTTACAAGTAGCCAATCTCAAATTTCCATATTTATCTGTATTGGCCGCAAATCCGAACAAGCGACAGATTAATCCCCGATATTTGTAATTGCTGCAGCTACCTTGATCAATAATAGATAAGGGTTTGTAGATTAAACAAGTTGAACTTTGAGTTTTAGCAAGCGCAAGGAGCGTTTTTTCTGCTTCTCCATTTAAAAACAAGTGAAAGGCCCAAGGTAAAAATTCTAAAGGCGATGCTTCTATATCCGGGTAGGTACAGCATTTTCCACAACCAGAAACACAACTAATTCCAGATGATTGTCCAAACTGAACGTTTTCTTGCTCTAATTGATAAAAAAGCTTTTCTACCAATTGCACTCTTCGCTCTATCGACATTATTTTTTTCCGAAGTTAGACTTAATAAGACTAGGTCAAGTAATTTTTCTCAGAAAAGAAATTTAGATGCTTTTAGACCGTTCAGGGATTTCATTATCATAAAATCCTTGATAGGACATTTTCAGCAGGTTTCCTATTCAAATATTCGTTTGGAATTCCGTTCCATAATTTTATGCTGCGTCTTCTGATTTTGGAAAAATTTAACAAGACAATTCCGCTTGAATTCACTTAATTATAGCTATTATTTATACCAGTTTATCGTTTTTTTATCCTTCATTCTTAACGTTTAATTGCTCTGGTCGCTATAAATGACGGAAAAAATTCATTTATTTTATTTTCTACATCCCAAATATCTTCGAACATTGTTGTTATTGTAAATCCAGCGTCTAGTTGTCCGCCAATTTGATCTGTCAAACTATGCCCAAACACCAATGGTTCATTTTTCTTTTTCAATTCCTCTAATTCTTCATTCGACAATGAATGTAGATCTGAAAATGGTTGCTTATAAATTAGTTTTGAACTTTCTTGATCTAATTGAAATGAAATTGGATTGATCAAACCGGTCATTAAAATTCCGTTTGGTTTTAGGACTCGATAGCACTCTTTCCAAACCGGCAACACGTTGTCAACAAAGACTATTGAACAAGGATTAAATATTAGGTCAAATGAATTGTCCGCAAATACTGAAAGATCTTTCATATCCCCTTGAACTGTTTTTATGTCAAGGTTATATTTATCACTTAAAATTTTGTCTTGTTGTAACTGCTTTTCCGAATTGTCAAAAATGGTGACATCTGCTCCCAAAGTTGCCAGGATTGGACCTTGTTGCCCACCTCCAGAAGCAAGTCCTAATATTTTCAAACCTTTCAAGGCTGGAAACCAATTTTGAGGAACAATTTTTTTAGGCGTCAAAACTATGCCCCAACTTCCCTTTCTAACGTTTTTCAATTCTTCTTCTGTCACAGGGATTGTCCAACGATCTTTTTTGTCAACGTAATTGTCCCAAGCTGATTTGTTATGTTTTATAATGTCCATTAGTTATGATAGATTATTTGTTAATTGGTTTTAATACTTCAGTTATTGCAATTGTATAAGGTTTGTCAGAATTAAAAACAAACCCAAGCCTTTAAATTTAATGCTTTATACGCTATTTGCTATAGGCATTGTAAGTAAATATTCCATCCTGTTACCAACTTCCTTTATCAAACAAGTCCAAAAAGGCTGGTGATGATAAGCTTAAAAAATCTACCAAAAAATGCGAAAATACAAGCCACCTGACACTTTTTGTTTTCTTGTAAATGAACGCCCATACAAGTCCCATAATCAGCGTGGAAATCACTAATTCAAATCCACTATTTACTTTAGAATTGATTCCGAATGCCGCGTGATTTCCGGCAAAAAGCAAACTTGTAAACATAATTGAAATCCAACTTGGCCAATTTTCTGTGTAGTCCAATAAAAGTCCACGCCAATAAAATTCCTCTATCCAAGGATTGATTGCCGCTAATAAAAACCATGGAATAATAATTTCCCATCCGGATAAAGTATCAAAATGAAGCAAGAATATTGGTAAAGGAATTAGTCCAATGATCAAGGCAAGCACACCCCAACCAAATCCTCCTTTTGGTCTCTTCAACCATTTTTTAATAGATTCAACTCCTGCATATTTTAAAATGAAGAATAGCCAAAGAGCCCAACCAATAAGCACCATTGGTATAAATGCCCATTTCTCGATAAATTCTCCGAACGTAAATGCAATCCCAAAATTCACGGCTATTATTAAAAACGGCGATGCAATTACAATATTTCTTTTGGTCATTCCCATTCGGATTGAATAGTTTCTATAAATATTTGCCAACGGTCTCTGCTATACTACTTCCTTGGTTAAATACTTTCCGGTTTCACCTGCCCCGTTGGAAGCGGGGTTCTTCATCATTAGGTCGTAGCGCGTTTTTTAGAAGAATTTTATCATTGTTTAGTGGTTCATAATTAAGGTTAACGGTTAGCTATGATTAGTTGTAGTTAAATTTACTTATTCTTACTCTTTTAGTAATTACCCAAACCCTTGTTGCTTTTAAAAATGATGAACTGATTTATTTTAATTTCACAGCATAAAGGTTACCATCAGTACTTCCAAAATAGATAATACCCTCATCGATAACAGGGCTTGAAAGGATCGAGCCTAATGATAAAATTAATGCCTCCGATTCTTTGAAATTATCACCATACAGTTCAAATCCGTCCTTGAATTCTCCTTTCTCGTTATATATCGTTCCGTAGTTTTTCTTACTCTTTTCCGTTTGGAAATTCCACTTTATTTCTCCCGTCTGATAATCAACACCTAATACTTTACCATCAAAGGTTCCAAAGAATATGATATCATTGAATGCAACAGCAGTGCCATATACTCTCATATTGAGCGGAATGGTCCAATTGACTGTTCCACTAACTTTATCCATACTATAAAAATCGTGAGAATCTGAGGTTCCAAAATAAATATTTCCTTTATATTCAATTGGCGTAGCAATAATCCAACCTTCTGGTTGTCTAATATTCCATTGGGCCTTTCCTGTTTTTGCATTTAAAGCATATAAATTATAATCTCTGCTGCCAAAATACACGATATCATTTTCAACCAAAGCCCCTTTCTGAATTTCACCCTTTGGAAAATAAGTGTCTCCAATAGTTTTAAACTTCCATTCTAATGATCCACTCTCTTTTTGAATAGAATAAAAATTACCGTCGAAACTACCAATTAATATATTTTCATTGTAAAGTACCGGTGAAGCATGAACAATATCTTCTGTCTTAAATTTCCATTTTAATTTTCCATCATTGTTATGAATTGCATATAAATTTCCATCACCACTAGCCCAATATATTGTCTCTTCATCTCCTTTAGGTGACGAAAGGTAATAATCCCATATGTCATACTTTTTTTCGCCTTGAGATTCAAATTTCCAACGCAGCGCACCGTTTATTTTATCAACTCCATATAGATTGCCATCTGCACTTGCAAAACAAATAATACTTTTTCCAATATATGGAGAAGAGTGAATGGCATCTCCTGTGTGAAACTGCCATATTTTTTGTCCGGTGTTTTTATTAACGGCATAAAAATTAGCGTCACCACTTCCAAAATAAATCATATTACCCTCAACCATTGGTGATGAATAAATATGACCCTTTGTTTTAAATTTCCAAAGCACATCTTCCTGTGCCTTTAGCATGCTATGATTTAATAGGATCAGGAAAATAATTATCAACTTTTTTACCATAATAGTGTCTTTTATAATTTGAGCTATCGCTTAATGTGTTATTCCAGTCTGAAGACCGGATGATATGAATTCACTCACAGTATGAGTAGTTTATTTTTTAGATAGAAAGGCTTTGGACTTTATGATAAATTCTCCTTTGGTTTCACCTTCATGCGCCCCATGAGCTACATTTGGTAATATCCATAAATCCGAATTAGGTAGGTTTTTCTTAACTCGAGCTACCTCTTCAAGGTCCATACCTTCATCATCATCGCCAATCATAATTAATACTTCAGGTTTTATTGTTTGTAATTCTTCATTAGTTACACTCACCGTATAGTTATTAAATTGTTCCATTAGGGTTTTTATTTTATCATCTGTACCATGATTAGTTAATAACCATGGGAAATTGGCCCTGTTTTCAAATGTAAAAGCTTTCTGGTATTCAGGAAAATCATTACTCGTCCAGGTTCCCACAGCTCCTATTGTTATCATTGACTCTATTAATGATGGATTTAGCAATGCAAGCTGATAAAGAACGTCACCTCCAAAACTAAATCCAATAGCTTTAATTCTTTCTAATTTCAAATATTGAGCCAGAATATTAAGATCCAATGCCACTGATTTTATGGATAATTTTTCTTTAAAAGCGTCAGATTTTCCATGTCCTGTTAAGTCAATTAAATATACTTCATATTCATCTTGAAAGTCTTCAACATAAGGCAACCACGATTTGGAAGAAAGCGTATAGCCGTGCAAAAGAAACAAAGGTTCACCTTTACCATAAACTTCGTAATAAATATTCTTTGCATTGACCAAAACAGATTCTGATTTCTTTGGTACTTGAGAAAAACCAAGAGCTGAAATTAAAACTATTAAAATAGTGCATTTTTTCATTTTTATAAGTATTCTATTTTTAATTATTGATGCCAGCTTTACGAGCATGTCAAGTAGTGGATAAATCTAATTCTATTTTCTCTGTTATTTAATAAATCTTTAACCTGTTTAATCTTCACTATCTCACCGTGACACTGTGCCACAAATAATGCCACCCAATTGTAGCCTAGCGTTACTTTCTAGTTCCTTAATCTTAAAACTTTTTCACCGCTCTCTTCATGCATATATTCTTTAATTATTTTGAATCCATATTTGTTATAAAACGACCTACCAATTTTATTCTTTTCAAACACTTCAACTTCAAGTTTTTCATGAAGTTGACTCACATAATTCAACAGTTTTGTTCCAGTTCCTGAAGACTGATTTTGTGGTAAAACAAATAAGCCTCCAATTTCATCGTCTATCATACTTATAAACCCTATTATTCCTAAGTCATTTTCATACACCCAGGTTTCAGAATTAGGAATATAAATTTTTCTCATATCATTTTTTACCTTTTCTACAAATGCTGAAGGCAAAAAAGGATGTGCCAAAGTTGATGATTCATCCCATACCTTCATTATCTGTTCAATATCATTTTCAACATGTTTTCTTATCATAAATTGTATATTTTATTACTTGCGTTCAAGGTACTTATGTATGAACATTAGCTATCTAGCAAGAGTGTTTTCATTGGTCTTGTGCATGCCAATTAGCCTATAAAAAGACACGTAGCATTCGATTTAGGACTTATTCGCCTTGAGCACGCGTTGTTCTCATTTAGTTATTCAAAGTTCTCCATTAGAATGGACTTTCACCATTATTTATGACTACCCTATAGCCATCCAAATCTTCAAAAGTCTGTGCACCTACATCCCAGTATGGGTTAAAAGATTTTACTTTTTTAAAGCCCGAATTAGACATTCTATTTGTTGTATTTTTGTATTCAGACTCGTCTTGAATATAAAACACAAGTAAATTTTCCAATGAGGGTGCACGTCCGGCTTTTTCTTTGGTGTGAGTAGTAAATTCCAAGTGATAATGATGTTTTGGGTGCCCAACCATTCTCCCACTAAAATCACTATGACCATCAAATCCACCTATTACTTCAAAGCCAAGTCCTTCAACATACATTTTCGTTATTTCTTCCAAATTATCAGTTGGTCTGCCAACTCTCATCACTGTATCTCTTGTTATCATATTTTATTTTCTTAAATAAGTATTTTATATTAAATACTGACTTTGATTAAATTCCAAAATAAATGTCAGCGATCTTGTATATCATATGTAGCTTATTTCCAAACATCCATTTTTAGTTTATCACTGCCCTTAAATTTATAAATTAAATTTTGTTTTAGCATAAAACCGTCATTTTTGTATAGGTTGTAAGCAACGGTTTTTATTCTGGTATTCAATTTCAAAACTTTTAGAACACTTTTCCAATCAAAAGCCCTGTCCTTTCTGTTTTATATGTCAATAGACATTACTTTGGGATTATTTTTATAATGGGTTTTAATAGAGTACCTTTATCTTAGTCTCATTTATCTGTTGGTATTAATTAACCCTTCGAACCATTTCAGCGAATTGCTGAGGTTTTCTTTTTTAAGTCCTTATGCTGATGAATGAAACACTAGCAGCCAACTTAATGCCTGATTGCTAGAAATTAACTATCTCATAGTAATCTTGGGTATTGCTAATTTCATTACTCAACAATTCATTTCAATTCTAAAAAAATATGGCTTTATTAAAAATGGGTATTATTGGAACCTCAAAAAAAGAAGATGAAAGACGCGTGCCTATTCATCCAGAACATTTAATCAGATTACCTGAATCAATGCGGAAACAACTCATATTTGAAAAAGGATATGGCAAGCCTTTCAATATGGATGATGAGTATATCGGAAGTCTAACGGGCGGGGTCGCTTCTCG
>RCNB010001219.1_pt1 | contig 16245 bp, 13 predicted proteins | sample 2041321 | NCBI WGS metagenome assembly RCNB01 (sample SAMN09708232, study PRJNA481090) | Marine sediment metagenome, whole genome shotgun sequencing project. | reverse complement strand
TGGTTCATGTGTCGGGGCAAAGCTGAGCGACTTGCATATGGTTGCCCAGGTTCTGCGTGGTCGCAAAGTAAGTGCTGGGACGCGATTGATGGTTGCACCAGCCTCTACCCTGGTCATGACAGATGCCGCTGCCGATGGCACGCTCGCGACCATTACCGCCGCGGGCGGCATTATGCTGCCCACCGGCTGTGGTGCGTGTGCCGCATTGGGTGCGGGCATACTCGCCGAAGATGAAGTGTGTCTCTCAACCACTAATCGTAATTTTAAAGGGCGTATGGGCGCCAACTCGGCAAGTGTATATTTGGGGTCTCCCTATAGCGTTGCAGCTGCCGCAGTTGCCGGTGAGATTGTTGATCCACGTGAAATGCTGGAGTCTCGCTCGTGAGCGGCAAGGCTTGGGTCTTTGGCGATGGTGTCAACACCGATGTGATGGCGCCAGGCCTATATTTTAAGAACTCCATGGAAGAGATGGCGAAACATTGTATGGAGGCGCTGGACCCGGATTTTGCTAAAATGGTTCAGCCGGGCGATGTTGTCGTTGGCGGCGAAAACTTTGGCGTTGGCTCCGCTCGTGAGCAAGCGGCTCTGGCATTTAAGCACCATCAAGTTGCTGCAATTCTGGCACCGTCATTCGGCCGTATTTTCTATCGTAACGCTCTTAATTTCGGGGTACCGGTCTTGCGATTCGATGAGTATGCTGAGATTCAGGCTGGCGATGAGTTAAGTGTTGATGGGATTGCAGGAACAGTGACGAATCACACGCAGAATAAAGAGTATTCGGTACCCCCGATTCCTGAATATCTGATGGATATGATAACGGCCGGTGGCTTGATGCCCTGGTTGAAACAGCGTTTAGCGGCAGGAGAATAGACATGGGACCGGCAGCAAAATTGCGTGCAGATTTGGCGAACAATGCACCGGTAGTAGCACCCGGCGTTTACGACGCACTAACGGCATTGATGGTTGAGCAGGCAGGCTTTGGTTGCGCTTATGTGAGCGGTGCGAGTGTGTCGTTCACTAAGTTAGGGCGCCCTGATCTTGGGCTGACCACAATGAGCGAAGTGGCGGACAGTATCGCGCGCATGCGTGAACGGGTTGAGTTGCCTCTGATTGTCGATGCAGATACCGGTTTCGGCAATGCGCTAAATGTGCAGCGCACCGTAAAGCTATTTGAGCGCATGGGCGCTAGTGCCATTCAGCTCGAAGATCAAACGTTGCCAAAGCGTTGCGGTCATCTTGCCGGTAAAACTTTGGTTAGTACTAATGAGATGGTGGGCAAGTTAAAAGCTGCCTTGGATGCTCGCGTTGATGCCGATACCATGATCGTGGCTCGCACCGATGCGCTCGCCGTTGAAGGTATTGATGCGGCGCTCGACCGGGCTGAGCAGTATGCTGAGGCCGGAGCGGATTTGCTGTTTGTTGAAGCGCCAAGAGATGAGGCGCAACTGCGGATGGTGAGTGATAGATTGGCCAGCAAGGTGCCGCTGCTCGTTAACATGGTGGAGGGTGGGCGCACGCCACTCATGCCCGCCGATAGGCTTGGGGATTTGGGTTTTAGTCTGGTGATATACCCCGGAGCTATGGTTCGCGTGATTACCAAAGCGGCTCAGGACTATTTGACTGTGCTAAATACGGATGGCACGACTGCTAATATGCTCGACAATATGCTCGACTTTAGTCAGGTTATGGAGTTGGTGGGTTTGAGCGAGATGGTTGCTGATGGTCAGAACTATTCCGGCAGTTTGAAAAGCGCCACCGATCATGCCGATGATCAATCCGGCAGCTAGAATTATTTGAGGAACAATGATGAGTGAACAACAGGTGCGCGGTCCGCTGACCGATGAACAGGTGACGTTTTTCCGTGAGCAAGGTTATGTGGTTGTGCCGGGTTTGTTCAGCACTGAAGAACTGATTCCAATTACTGAATGGGTTGAAGACGTCGAAGCCTGGCCAGAAACTGCTGGTAAGTGGATGATGTATTTTGAGCAGACAGAAGATCAGCAGCGCTTACTCAATCGAATTGAAAATGTGCTGCCATATCATGAGCAATTTAATGCTCTGGCTGTAGGTGAAAAAATGCAGGGTGCCTGCGGCCAACTATTTGGTGAGCCCGCAAACTTGTTTAAAGACAAGATTAATTTCAAGAAACCCGGTGGCGGCGGTTTTGAGTCTCATCAGGATGTTCAGGCTGGTTGGGCCAAGTACGCAGATCTGCACATCACAGTGTTGATTACGATCGACAAGACAACGATTGAGAATGGCTGTCTTGAAATGGTGGGTGGTTATCACGACAAGGGCTTGCTTGGTGACGAATGGACGCCGCTGGACGATGGCTCCTTGTCTGAGTTGAAGTACGAAAAAATTGAAGCCGAGCCGGGTGATGCTGTATTTTTTGACTCGTTTGCCCCGCATCGTTCTGAGCCTAACCTCAGCGATAGCCCGCGCCGCGTGCTGTATTACACCTACAATAAAGCGTCGGAAGGCGATCACTTTGCTCAGTATTACATCGATAAACGCAAGAGTTATCCACCTGATATCGAGCGTGATGACGATAAAGAATACGTATATCGGGTGTAGTTCCTGTCGTTAGTGGCTGTAGTTGGGCGTTGAGTCCGGTAAACTGTCGCCATCATGAAACGAACTACACAATTCAAGCAGTTACTGCAGTCCCCCGATCTCGAGTTTTTGCTCGAGGCGCACAACGGTATTAGTGCGAAAATCGGTGAAGAGGCTGGTTTTAAAGCACTTTGGGCAGGTGGCCTTTGCATGTCCGCCCAGTACGGGGTGCGCGATAGCAACGAGGCCAGTTGGACCCAGGTACTCGAAATGCTTGAGTTTATGGCGGATGCAACCACCATTCCCATTCTGCTTGATGGCGATACCGGCTACGGCAATTTCAATAATGTGCGGAGGCTTGTCCATAAGCTCGAGCAGCGAAATATTGCGGCTGTCTGCATCGAAGACAAGCTGTACCCGAAAACCAATAGCTTTATTAATGGTGAGAAACAGCAGCTTGCTGAAATCGATGAGTTTTGTAGTCGTATTAAAGCGGGCAAAGACGCTCAGTCTGACGATGATTTTTGCATCATTACCCGAGTTGAAGCTTTTATCGCCGGCTGGGGATTGAGTGAGGCGATGAAGCGTGCCGAGGCTTATCATGAGGCCGGTTCTGATGGCATCTTAATTCACAGCGCGTTGCGCGATCCGAGTGAGATTCTGGCATTCAAAAAAGAATGGGCCGACCGTTCTCCCGTTGTGATTGTGCCGACTAAGTATTATTCAACCCCGACTGATGTGTTGCGCGAGGCAGGTTTCTCAATCGCAATCTGGGCAAATCACATGCTGCGTGCGGCAATTGTTGCTTACCAGGAAACCGCCGAAGCACTCAAGGAACACGAAACTCTCGTTGTCGTAGAAGACAAGATTGTGCCGGTTAAAGAAATTTTCCGTTTGCAGGGTGCTTCTGAATTACAGGAAGCTGAAGAGCGTTACCTGCCTCAGACGGGTGAGTTGGCAAAAGCGATTGTGCTTGCAGCATCACGTGGTTCAGCATTGGGCGATTTGACTGCGAATAAGCCTAAAGCCATGGTCGATATTCAAGGGCAGCCTTTGCTGGGCCATATTATTTCGGCTTACAACGGCGCGGGCATTAAGAACATTGCAGTAGTGCGTGGCTATCTTGCAGAGAAAGTTAATTTGCCATCTGTCGATTACGTCGACAATGAAGACTATGCGGATACCGGTGAATTGGTGTCTCTAAATAAAGCCTTACAGGCAGATGCCGACATCAAAGGCGACTTGTTTGTGTCATTTGGTGATGTGATATTTAAGCGTCATATTCTCGATCAGCTTGCAGAGCCTGAGGAAGATTTCGTCATTGCGGTCGATACCAACTGGGAAGAGTCTGGCAACCGAGGGCGTGCTGCCGATTACGCGACTTGTTCTGAGCCGTATTCCCGACAGGTCTTTAATCGCAGAGTTTTACTGACTAATGCGAATGAACAAATGTCAGATGCTGATATCAACGGCGAGTGGACTGGTCTTATACGCATTGCGCAATCTGCTGTGCCACGTTTCAGAGAGAAGGTGGCTGCACTCGCTGCAGAGCCTGATATGCAAAAGGGCAAGTTGCATCATTTACTTGCAGCATTAGCTACCGATGGTGAAGAGATTCGCGTGATTTATACGACCGGTAACTGGCTTGATATCGACAGCCTCGATGATCTGGTTGCAGCGGGTAGTTTTTCGTAAGTTCTGAATATTGATCGTTTGCGGTCCAGTCGCCGCTAGTCAAATGAGTAAGCATTATGATTAAGGCGCAGAGCTTTATCGAAGCTGCACGCAACATGGGTTTCGGTTTGTATACCGGTGTGCCGTGTTCCTATCTCAAGCCCTTTATCAACTACGTTATCGATTCTGATGAGCTGCGTTATGTGGGCGCCACCAATGAAGGTGATGCCGTCGCAATTGCAGCGGGCGCGCAACTCGGCGGGCAACGTGCTGTTGTCATGTTTCAGAACTCCGGGCTTGGCAATGCCGTCAGTCCCTTAACCTCGCTCACATTTACTTTTGAGCTACCAGTATTAATTATTCCTACATTGCGTGGTGAGCCTGGCGGTGCGCCTGATGAGCCTCAGCATGAGCTGATGGGGCAGATCACTACCGAGTTGCTTGAGTTGATGCGGATTGCCTGGGAGTTTTTCCCTGCTGAAGAAGATCAAATCCAGCCCGCACTCGATCGAGCAGCTACTTATATGGAAGAGACCAGCCGACCGTATGCACTGGTCATGCGCAAGGGCAGTGTTGAGCCCGTTAAGCTTAAGTCTAAAGCGACCGTGCAAGTCATTGATGGCGACATTGTTGAGCCGGAGAAAGCCATAGCAAGTCGTCGGGACGTACTGCGAGCTGTGCAGGCAGCAGCCGGCGAAAACGATATTTTGATCGCTACCACGGGCTACACCGGTCGTGAATTGTTCGCCCTCGATGATAAGCCTAACCAGTTGTACATGGTTGGCTCGATGGGCTGCGCCACTACTCTCGGATTGGGTTTAGCAATCGCCCAACCTGAGCGCCGCGTGTTTGTGCTTGATGGCGACGGCGCCGCATTAATGCGTATGGGTGGTATGGCGACGGTAGGTTACGAACGCCCCGCTAATTTGGTGCATGTGCTGCTGGATAATGGCTTGCATGAATCTACCGGTGGCCAATTTACTGTCGGCAAATCGATAGATTTTTGTGGCGTTGCGCGCAGCTGCGGTTACCAGAATATTGCGAGTGTTGCCGACCCGGCGAAATTGCAGGCGATTCTGGGTAACTTGAATCCAGGCGTGTCTTTTATACATGTGCCCACTTTGCCGGGTGTTCCCGAGGATCTTCCGCGTCCTGATGTGACACCGGTAGAAGTTGCACGACGCTTAGAGGCTTTTATCGCTAGTTGATGCACTGCTTCTAATAAGTATGTTTTGAGGAACAATTAAGTGAAACAGGTTTTATTAAACCCGGGCCCGGTCAGTTTGAGTGACCGTGTCCGCGAAGCGTTAACCCGCGGTGACTGGTGTCACCGCGAACCTGAATTTGCCGCGCTGATGCAAAGTATTAATGAGCGCTTGGCTTCAGTGTATGCGGAGACAACAGCGGATTTTGAGGCGGCAACCTTGACGGGTTCCGGTACTTCAGCGGTTGAGGGTATGGTGCAGAGTTTTGCACCACGGGATTCGAAAACCTTAGTTGTTTCAAATGGCGTTTATGGTGAGCGTGTTGCCACCATGCTGGCCAAACAGGGCAAGCCTTTCATCTGCACTGACGGCGCCTGGCTTGAAGCAATTGATATAGACCAGGTCATCACTCTGCTTGAGAATAATGATGACATTTCTACCGTCATTACCGTTCATCACGAAACCACCACAGGTCGTTTGAATGACTTGCAGGCATTAGGTGAGCTTTGCAAAGAACGCAATCTTGATTTATTGCTTGATGCAGTGAGCAGCTTCGGTGCTGAAGCTATCGACTTTGATGGCTGGAATGTTGCTGCAGTTGCTGCGACCGCTAATAAATGTCTGCACTCGGTTCCCGCGTTATCGTTTGTGCTTGCACGCAAGGCGCTGTGGCAGCGCGAATCGCATGCAAGCAGTGTATATCTTGACCTGCACAGCTATCACAAAGCACAGCATGCGACCGGTTTTTCGCCGTTTACGCAGTCGGTGCAGCCCGCATTTGCTCTTGATGAAGCATTGAATGAGCTGCAAGAGCAGGGTGGTTGGCAACAGCGTGGTGAGAGCTATCGTGCTCGTGCAAACAAGATTGCGGCAGAACTCGAGTCTCTGGGTGTTAAAACGTTATTACCATCGGTCGAGTATTCCTGCGTGCTATGGACCTGGGTGTTGCCTGAGGGCTGGAGCTATGAGCGTTTGCACGATGCGCTGAAGAAGCAGGGTTTTGTTATCTATGCGGGCCAGGGCGACCTTGCAAGCAGCGTGTTTCGCATAGCTCATATGGGTGACATTGATACAGACATCGATCGCTTGTGCGATTTGCTAAAGGAGTGCTTTTCTTGAAGCCGGATACCGCCGTTATTCTTGCCGCAGGTATGGGGACTCGCTTGCGCGATTCACATACCGGCATGCCGAAGGGTTTTCTGCAGTTAGGCGACAAGCCGATTGTTGCCGAGTCTATTGACCACTTGCGTGCTGCCGGTATCGACAGGATTATTATTGTTACAGGACATCTTGCTGAGTTTTACGAAGAACTCGCAGCATCCGATGAAAATATAACGACCGTGCACAATCCTGCGTATGCCGAGTCTGGCAGTATGTATTCATTGTGGTGCGCGCGCGATCAAATTGATGGCTCTTTTTTGTTGCTGGAGTCTGATCTGATTTACGAGCAACGCGCATTGGATGCGTTGATGAATGGCCCTGAAGAGGCCATCCTCTTGTCTGGTAAAACGAATGCCGGTGATGAGGTCTATGTTGAGACCGAGGGTGATTTCGTTGCGGGACATTTGTACAACATGTCAAAAGATGCGGATGCGTTAGGTGCGGACCCTTCCGGTGAGTTGGTTGGCATTACTCGCATTTCGCCGGAGTTGTTTCGCTATATGCGTGAATACGCCGAAATGGAGTTTCATCAGGATAATCTGCGGGTTGATTATGAAACAGATGCATTGGTTCATGCCGGCAGACAGATGCCAATTATATGTCCGGTGATAGATGATCTTATCTGGGCCGAAATTGATGACCCTGCGCACCTTGAGCGCGCCCGGCGGACGGTTTACCCCGCGCTTGCAGCTGCAAGTTAGTAGATTGCAGTTGTAGCACCAAGATTGACGCCAAATGACCAATCGTCTTCTGTAAAATTACAGCATAAATAGCAGTAGCTGCAGAGGTAAAATTATGAAGATGAACACCGAAAACAAGGTATGCAGAGACGACATGACTCATAAATCAAACAAAGCCAAGAGCCGCACTACTTTTAAGCGAGATGCTTCTTTAGCGCTGATGCTGGCAATAGCGGGCTTTACCCAGCCGGCATTCGCGTACCTTGATCCAAGCACCGGCGGAATGATCATTTCTGCGATACTTGGATTGTTTGCCACAATTGGTCTTGCGCTAAAGACCTACTGGTACAAGATTAAGAACTTCTTTGGCGACAGCAAGGCTGAGGCTACGACTGTCGAAGCAGATCAGGATAAGCCCGAAGCCTGAGCAAAAACCTTGTTTCAGGACTTTAAAACCTGACCTTTGGCTTTATCACTATTACAATCCACCTGTCAGAGGTCTGGCAGGTGGATTTTTTGTGTCTGGTGATCTGAGCGCCGATTAGGTGCCGGGGTGTTACAGCGATGTTTGAAGGATTTAAGTACTGGCAGGCGTCACGTGCGTTTAAGCAGATTCCGCGTGAGCAACGGCGTATCGTGATTTATGCCGAAAGCGGTCAGGACTGGCATCATTTTAAGCCTGTTGTTGATTACCTCACTAAGCACTTAGATGAGTCTGTAATCTACGTTACCTCAACGGCAGATGACCCGGCCCTGGTGTTGAATGATCCGAAGATCACCGCATTTAATATCGGCTCGGGGGCTATTCGCACAGCTTTCTTTCAGTGGCTGGATGCAGATGTCATGGTGATGACCATGGTGGATTTGCACAACCTCCAATTAAAGCGATCTATCCACTCCGTCTATTATGCGTTCATGTTTCATTCGCTGATCAGCACCCATATGGCTGACCATGCCAATACCTACGACCACTACGATGCCATTCTTTGCGGGGGTCCGCATCATGTTAAGGAGGTCCGTAAGCGTGAAGGGCTGCATACGCTTCCGGCTAAGGATTTATTCGAGCACGGTTATCATCGTGTTGAAGAGTTGATGGCGCAGCGTCGGGATCCGGAGCCTATTGATGCAGCAGGCGTTCATGTTTTGCTGGCACCATCCTGGGGCGATGACACCATTCTCAATGTGTGTGGTGTCGAACTTACCGGGTCGCTATTGGAGGCGGGTTATAAAGTTACATTGCGGCCTCATTTCCAAACCCGCTGGATTACGCCTGAAGTAATTGACCGCATTTCTGATGAATATCTTGACCATCCTCAGTTTTCATTGCAGGAACAGATGGGTGAAAACGATTCTCTATTTGACTCGCATATTATGATCACCGATTGGTCCGGTGCCGGCATGGATTACGCACTGGGGCTAGAAAAGCCGGTGCTGTATATCGATGTTCCGGTAAAGGCGCGCAACGATGCCTGGCCTGAATTAGGTCTGGAACCATTTGAGTCTTATATCCGTGACAAGATCGGGGCCATAGTTGCTCCCGATGACCTGAGTAATATTAGTACGGTAATCGATGAGCTGGTGACTGAGTCCGCCGCATTCAGTGATAACATTCGTAGCATTCGCGAAGAGTGGGTGTTTAATGTCGGGCATAGCCCCGAGGCAGCAGCAAAAGCGATACAGCAGATGGTGGTGCGTGCTGCAGAGAAACGTGCTGCATCTGATAATGCTCCACAGTCTTAATTAACAGAGCCAACTATTAAGTGCGGAACATACCATGACAGATAATCAGCATTCGCCTGCGCCATTACCGGAGCAGGTGTCGCGCGGCACCTTGCTGCGCTGGGTCGGTTGGTTTGGGATCGTTAATGCTGCCATTCTGACACTGATAGGTATGCGCTACATTTTTGCATTCGCATTGCCTGACAGCGGGCTTGCACTCACCTACATGGCTTTGGCTTCTTCGAGTCAGTTTGCACTCTTGGGCACATTGCCGCTGTTGCTTCTGTCGCTGCCATTGGTTCTGATTTTTCCTCGTCGTCGATGGGTATCATTTTTAGGCATATTGGTCGCTGCGGTATCGCTGACCCTGTTGATTCTCGATACCAATATTTTTGATCAGTATCGATATCACATGAGCGCGTTGACGATAGCGATATTTGAAACATCGACCTGGATGCTTGCCGGAATAACCTTGGTTTCGATGCTGGCATTTCAAACCTTGCTTGCAGGGTTTGTCTGGCGGATGTGCATTAAACCGAAGCAGGGTCGTTCGGGAGTCTGGCTGGCCATTACTCTGGTCATGGTTACGTTTGCGGGGCAGGGTATTCACGTATGGGCCGACGCCACATCATTTGTACCGGTGACCCAGTTTACGCGGGTGCTGCCGTTGTACTACCCATTGAAAGCTAAGCGCTCGCTGGTGAAGTACGGTTTGATGGATGAGGCTGAGATGGTGCGCTCGCGGGCGGTCAATCAAGCTCGTGCACCTGAGGCAGGGCAGCTACTGTACCCACGTGTAGCGTTGCAATGTGATGCCTCCCGTGAGGATTTGCCCAATATATTGTTTGTTGTTGTGGACGCTATGCGACGTGATCAGATCGACTCGGACCTGACTCCCAATATCTACAATTTTGCCGGCGAGAGCCTCGATTTTCAGAATCACTACAGTGGCGGGAACTCGTCACGTATGGGCTTCTTTTCAATGTTTTATGGTTTGCCGAGTACCTATTGGCAAGCTTTTTATAGTTCGCAAACGCAGCCGGTTCTAATGGGACAGTTGCAGGCTCACAATTATTCGATGGGGCTCTTTAGCGCAGTGGGGTTTGGAAGTCCGTCGCAGATTGACCGGACAGTATTTGCCGGCTCTCAGAGTTCTCTGAAAGGGGTGGAGGGTAACGGCGATGCTGAGCTCAGTCAGGCAGTAACCAATGAATGGGAGAACTGGTTGACGTCGTATTCAGAGCCGGAACCGTTTTTTGGCTTTCTTTACTACGACCCGGGCTCTGATTGGGAACCGCCGGCAGACATCGATGAATCAGCATTGACCGCGTCTGAGAAACTGCAGGCGGGATACCGTCGCGGGCTCCAGTTTATTGACGGTGAACTTGCTCGGGTATTGGCAGCACTTGATGAGTCAGACTACGCCAAAAATACGCTGGTGATTATTGCCAGTGACCATGGTTATGAGTTTGACGAGTTGGGCCTGGGTTATCTGGGGCATGCCAGTGATTTTAGTCGTTGGCAGTTGGTCTCTACGTTAATGATGCGTTGGCCGGGCAAGGATGCCGCTGCATTTAGCCATCGCAGCGCCCATCAGGACTTGCCGGTCACACTGCTGCAGGAAGTTTTTGCATGCAGCAACCCTCCTGAAGACTATGCCAGCGGCAAGAGCTTGTTTGATACGACCGACTGGGAATGGATTGTTGCGGGTAGTTACAATTCCCACGCTATTGTGCAGCCGGACAAAGTTGTTGTGACCTATCCTGGCGGGTTCATCGAAGTCCTGGGTGATGACTATCTACCCGCTAAAGGGCTGGGTGTTGACGGCGACCTCACTCAGGAAGTCATGCTTGAAATGCGACGTTTTTATCAATGAGTAAACTAATAAGCAGGAAGGCAAATCATTTGCGAGTTCTCGCGCTATCTCTACTTGTTTGCGTGCTGCCGATAAAGGCAGCATATGCCGAGATACATCATTTGACGGTTGGCTCACAGGAGTTGAGTTTTTCGACACAAGGCGGGGTAATAGTCAGTTGGACAACCTGCTATCCCGATTGCGAATCAGAGTCGGCGGTTAAGGCGCAGTGGTTTGATACCGATGACGGGTTTCTTCGCTGGAGCGTGCCCGATAGTCCGATGCTGACATCGAGACTGCAAGCGAGCATCTTTGATTTCCAATTAGTTGATAGCGATGAGCATATAAGCATAGTTGCCCGTTCCCGCGAGAGGTTTGCCGGTGAGCAATTGGAGTTTATATATAAGCTACCCAAACAAGGCTATCGCGGTCAGATGACTGCAAAGGGTATTGAGGGCCTCGCGTTAACATTTACATCGGGTGATTCATTTGTGCCTGAACAGTTGCCTGGCTTTGGCAGTATCTACAGCAAAGTACAGCCGGTAATGCTGGATCAGGATGAGTTTTCCTATCTGGAGCCAGAAGGCGCCGAGTTTGTGGTTAGCGATTTGCATGTTGCCGCGTCAATTGGTGTGCGGAATCGTTATTGGCTGTGGCTTCTGTCACCCCAAATTCAGTCGGTTGGAGAGTATTCCATCGTCGCACCGAATCGCCCCCTTGTGGCTGTGAGGGCGCCCACCGGCGGCAAAGAAGTTTTGCTGGATATCTATACGGGGCCCACAGAACTGGATTCTTTAACCCAGGCAAGCCCCCTCTTGAAGGGCGTGTTGTTTTCGGCAATCTGGGATTGGTTGCGGCTGCTTAGTTTTGGCTTGTTGTACTTGCTGAACTGGCTTTATGGCATCGTTGGCAACTATGGTGTGGCGATTATTCTGCTGTCATTGTCGGTTAAAGTTCTGATGTTTCCGCTCACCCATGTGGCTGATAAATGGCAGGCACAGGTGAATGCCACCAGCAGTATGCTAAAGCCTAAGCTCGATGAGATTAAGAAAAACTATAAGGGTGAAGAGGCTCATAATAAGATTCTGGCAGTTTATAAAGACCACGATATTTCTCAGTTTTATACTTTGCGCAGTTTGTTCGGTTTTCTAATTCAGATCCCTATATTTATTGCGGCGTTCGATATGCTGGCCGAGAATTTCATGCTCGGCCAGGCTGCATTTCTGTGGATCGAAGATCTGGGTAAACCGGACAGTTTGTTTGCTTTGCCGTTCACGCTGCCATTTTTTGGCGGGCAGTTCAATTTGCTGCCGTTCGCCATGACCCTGCTTACTATTCTGTCGGCAATTGTTCAGGAAGAGGCTGACCTTACCCCGGACCTTATGCGTCAGCAACGAATAAAGCTGTTCCTGATGGCGGTAGCATTCTTTCTGTTGTTCTACACATTTCCTGCCGGAATGGTTCTTTATTGGACCGCCAACAATCTATTTCATTTGCTAAAAATACTGCCAGCCCGACTCAGCCGAACTGTTGCTTAAGTTGGTCTTGCCAGTGGTTCACTTTATTCTCAGGAAAACAGGTATTTAGCTTGTAATACCGCGAGAGTTTGTCAAAATGAATGTCACTATGCGGATTAACATAAAATCGTCGTTTATATCGATGCCGGAGCGGGTTTTTGGTTGATCAGACCTCTACGCTTACGGGGCTGCAACAGGCTCTGAACGGCTCGCGTACTGGTGGCGGCATCGATGTCGTTTACACCAAAATCGCTGTTGATTTCCAGAATATCATTTTTGAGAATGCGGCCGAAACCATAGGTGATGGTGTTCAGGGGCTGCTCGAAGGCACGGGTGCCGGAGCTGTCGTGCTGACGTTGCTCGATGATAAAAGCGACGTGTTTGAATGCGCCCATGTTGCCCGTTCTGAATTTAGTGCTGCAAACCCATCTCAGTTCGAGGGCGGCCGCTTAAGTCAGTGGCCTTGGTTGCAGGCTAATCTTCGGCATCTTTCACTACTAGAAATTCGCGATACCTTGAAGCCGCCAGTGGGTGCCGAGGTTGATTGCAAGCGTTTAGCCGAGTTGAATATTGCCTCTATCCTGATGATTGGTTTCCATGTACGTGGACGACCCGCAGGTTTTCTTGCGCTTTGTTTCGGGCAACCGCATGACAGTATGGATGTCGACCATCAGTTATTGCTAAAACTGATTGGCTCCAGTTTTTCATCCGGTTTGGAGCGGGTGTGGACCACCCGTGAAATTGAGGATGCAGCTGAGCGACGAGAACTCGTCACGCTAACAGCTAATGATGGCCTTTGGGATTACGATGCTCTGGAAGACCGGGTTGAGTTTTCACCCCAGTGGAAGCACATCATGGGTTATTCCGATGATGCGCTTGCCGAAACTCCGCCTGACTGGCGTCGTCTGATTCATCAGGATGATTTGGCTCGCGTGCAGACCGTATTGCGTGCGCACCTTGCCGGCGATACCCCATTGTTTGAAAGCACGCATCGTATGCAACGCTACGATGGTGATTGGCGCTGGATGAAGTGTCGCGCGAAGGCCCTGTTTGATGAAAACGGCAGGCTCCGTCGTATCGTTGGCGTAGAGACAGATATAACTGAACAGAAAGTGTATGAAGAGGCTCTGTTCCGTGAGAAGGAAAGTGCCCAAATTACGCTGCAGTCGATTGGTGATGGCGTCATTACTACCGACGAAGCAGGTGCTATCGAATACCTCAATCCGGTAGCTCAGGAGCTAACGGGCTGGAAGATTGATGATGCACTCGGGCGCGCTCTTGATGAGGTGTTTCGTGGCTTTCATGAAGAAACCTGCGAGCCGCTCGAAAACCCGTTATCACAGGCGATGGATCGGAATCGTTCGATTAAATCGGTGCGCCCTAGTTTGTTGATTCGCCGGGATGGCAATGAGATTTACGTCGAGAGCACCGCATCGCCGATTCGAGATGATCGTGCCAATGTTACCGGTGGCGTCCTCGTGTTTCATGATGTTAGTGAGGCCCGTGAGCTCAATCGTCGTTTGAGTTATCACGCGAGTCACGATTTGCTGACAGGTTTGGTTAACCGTCGCGAGTTTGAATTGCGTATGGATCGGGCGCTAAAAAGTGCCCGTGCCGGCGAAACATCTTATGCGCTTTGCTATCTGGATCTCGATCGCTTCAAAATTGTGAATGACACCTGCGGTCATGGCGCGGGCGACTCATTGCTTGGGCAGATCGGTGCTCTCTTGAAGTCTAAGATACGCTGGCGCGACAGTCTTGCTCGTCTTGGTGGTGATGAGTTTGGTGTATTGCTGGAAAGCTGCACGATGGATGAGGCTGTGCATGCCGCCGAAGGTCTGGTCGAAGCCATACAGGATTTCAAATTCACCTGGGAAGACCGTAATTTCACGCTTACCGCCAGTGTAGGTGTTGTTCCCATAACGGCAGAAAATGAAGATGCAGCCGCACTTCTGACCATTGCTGATAGTGCTTGTGCGGCCGCCAAAGAAGCGGGTCGCAATCGTATTTACACCTATCAGGAAAATGATATTGATATGATGCGTCGGCGCCGCGAGATTCAATGGGCTGCCCGTATCAATAACGCCTTGGAAGAGGGGCGTTTTGAGTTATTCCGCCAGACAATTTTGCCGTTGAATGTCGATGAGCATGGCGAACACTATGAGTTGTTGCTCAGGATGCGAGACGAAAAGGGCGCATTGGTTTCGCCCGAATTATTTATTACTGCAGCAGAGCGTTACGGCATCATGCCGAATGTTGATCGTTGGGTGGTAGAGAATGCACTTGCTTGGCTCGTATCTGAAGCCGATGAACGCGATCGTTTGGCGATGTGCTCAATCAATTTGTCAGGCCAGAGCTTTACCGATGACAAATTCTTGCCCTTTGTTATCGATCAATTCCGGCGCAGTGGTATTGATGCATCAAAAATCTGTTTCGAGATTACTGAAACTGCCGCAATCGCAAGTTATGCTCAGGCCAGCCGCTTTATCAATGCGTTAAAAGAACTCGGCTGCATGTTCGCCCTCGACGATTTCGGGACAGGTCTGTCATCATTTGGCTATCTCAAACACTTCCCGGTCGATTATCTGAAAATCGATGGCAGCTTCGTGAAAGAGATGTTGCATGACCCGATTGATCGGGAAATGGTGCGTTCAATTAACGAGATCGGGCATCTGACAGGCAAGAAGACAATCGCTGAGTTTGCCGAAAACAATGAGATTATTACCATGCTAAAAGGCATGGGGGTCGATTATGCTCAGGGTTATGGGGTGGATGAGCCGAAGCGTATCCTGAGGGCGCAGAATGTTGATTACAACGACTAGGCTAAGGCTGAGACTTAATACTCAATATTAAGACTTAGTACTAAAGTAAGGCGGTCTGACTTTACTCTTCTTCCAATAGCTTGAAGCGCATCGAAAGGTCTACCGCTCTTATATCCTTGGTAAGACTGCCAACAGAGATGAAGTCGACTCCGCATTCTGCTATCGCGCCTACCGAGTTGAGGTTAACGCCACCGGATGCTTCCAGTGAGACGGTTGGTGCAATATCGTTGCGCAGAGTGACTGCATCCATTAGTTGAGAATTGCTGAAGTTGTCCAGTAGCAAGCGGTCGGCTTCTGCACGCATCGCCTGTTCGGCCTCATCCAGATCTTCGACTTCAACTTCACATAGGACGTCCGGACTTTGTTTTCGTGCGATAGCAACTGCATCGGCAATAGAACCTGCAGCAACGATGTGATTTTCCTTAATCAGAATGGCGTCATATAGACCGACCCGATGGTTTGCAGCCCCACCTGCGGTGACAGCATATTTTTGTGCGAGTCTAAGTCCGGGAATTGTTTTTCGAGTATCCAGAATTTTGGCATCGGTGTGAGCTACAGCAGTTGCGTATTCCGCCGCGTAGCTAGCAACCGCTGACAGGAGTTGCAGAAAGTTGAGCGCGCTGCGTTCTCCACTGAGTATCGGGCGGGCAGGTCCGGTAATAATGCATAGCTTGCTATCGGCTGAAACCCGCTCGCCCTCAGCGGCAAACCATTCCACCTTTACGGATGGGTCAAGCTGACGAAATACTTCGTCAAACCAGGGGCGTCCGCAGAGTACGGTATCTTCACGCGTGATTACTGTCGCTTTGGCTTGCTGGCTCTCGGGGACTAAAGCAGCGGTCAGGTCGCCAGAACCTATATCTTCGGTCAGAGCCAGGTTTACGTCGGCTTCAACGGTTGGTTTGTAGCCTAAGCTATCGGGGAATTGATCATTTGCAGTAGTCATAGGCCCTTAGTATATATGCGTCTGAAAAATACGCAGCAATAAAAAACCCGACCAATGGCCGGGCTCTCTATTGTTACTGCTTGCTTCGTGCTTACATGAAGTAGCCGTGA
>RCNB010001218.1_pt1 | contig 16252 bp, 15 predicted proteins | sample 2041321 | NCBI WGS metagenome assembly RCNB01 (sample SAMN09708232, study PRJNA481090) | Marine sediment metagenome, whole genome shotgun sequencing project. | reverse complement strand
ATTGACCACATCATGACGAACAAAGCATAACGACTGAGCGGGTCAAATCTCGGTGACAATACCGGGTCAGTTGTGAGTGACATTCAACAATGCTCCTTGCCACGATGCAGGCAAAAGCACGATTTCATCAATCGTTGACCGAAATTCAGAAAAACCTGGAAATGGGTCATCTTGCGGATTGGCGCGAAGTTCTATTATCGGTTTAGGGCGTTTCGCTGGCCATTGTGACCATGCGCGAGTGCCTGCACCCCAATCAATCAGGACCCTGCCAACGAGGTCTTCGAAGGGTTCGTAGCGCCAGATCATACCGAAGGTGCTCCCAGTCGTCCTCGTCGTGCTCTGTCGTCGGGTCGTAAAGCCGAGGCTGACGGAACTCAGGAGGCGATGGCCACTCGTCTAGAATTTTGTGTGCGCCAACAAACAAAGCTCCGGTGCTACCGGTCGGGACAAACTGAAAAACTATCTCTGCTCCGCGATACGGGGTGTTACTACCGGTACGTTGGTAGCTTACAAAGTGCTCGAACCTGACGCGCGAGTGTCGCCATGACTCCAGACCACGCCAGTCGTGCCTGATAATCCGGCTAGTGTGCAGGTCTACGTCTCGGCGATCAAGTAGTTCGTTGAATGTGAAGTCGGTCATTTAAGAATGCATCCAATCAGCCGAGGTTTTTTGAAATTGTATCGTCCCTAAGACGGCGCGACCATAGTTCTTTCCAGCACCATTAGGTAGACGGTCACTCTGCTGCCAAAACTCATACTGAAGCAGCACATCTGCCGGACCAATGTGAGTGCCTACCATCACCGGTCTTAAGTGAGCTCAGGGGTTGCGACGTTGATTTAAGTGTACACTGAGTGTAAAAACTTCTGCCAAAATCGTCATTTAGTTGAACAAAGTTAAATACTTAAAGTTTTATTGCATAATGCCATTAATCTTCACAAAAACCTCATCCGGATGCCACTGCCAATTGGAGTAAGCGCGCATCTTTTGGGTACGTTTTTTTCCGGATCTCGGCCGCGAACATCAGGCCTAATCTGTTCCATCAGAAGCGGACGGTATCGTGGCTGATCTCGATGTCAAGTTCGTGCAGCAGCTCCTTCGCATTTCGAAGAGAACGCCGAAACCGGAAGTATAGCATCACCGCCAGGCGGATGATATTTGCGCACGTCTTGAAGTAGCCAAAAGGGCTGCTTTTTGTCATCCAACGAAGTGAAGCTGGTTCTCTGCCCGCCTCACCCAAGTTTCCTCTAACAGGGCCCGCCCTATCAAAATCCTGCTGCTAAGCCGTCCTTGCGCGGATCTGAACCAGCTGCATAGCCTGTATTAACAAGTCGGCAGATCAGCTGAGCACCGCCAAAGCCAAAAGCGTTATCTGGTGCCTCGAGCGAGATAACATGACCAAGCGCTGTTAATGCGTCGAGCGTCGCGCCCGGCATCGTATCCTCACAGGCGATATTCAGTCCCTCTGTCAAGCGCCAGCGGGGTGCATCCACGGCCATTTGCGGGTCTTGGCCCCAGACTTGCGTCCGCAGCACCATCTGAACATGCCCTTGCGCCTGCATCGGGCCTCCCATGACGCCAAAGCTCATCAATGGGCCGTCTGGGCCCATCAAAAACCCTGGAATAATCGTGTGGAAAGGGCGCTTGTTCGGGCCGACGTGGTTTTGACTATCGGGATCGAGCGAAAACCCTGCGCCGCGGTTTTGCATGCTGATGCCGGTGCCGGGGATGGCAACGCCAGACCCAAAGCCCGCGTAATTCGACTGGATGAAAGACACCATCATGCCGGAGGCATCTGCAGTAGACAGGTAGACCGTGCCCCCATTTTTTGGGGCACCAACTTTGAAATCCTGCGCGCGAGTTTCATCGATCAGACTCGCGCGGCTCGCCAAATAGGCGTCATCCAGAAGTGCTGCCGATGTGACATCCGTCATATGGTCGCCATCGGCAACATAGGTCTCTGCGTCCACAAGTGCGAGCTTCATGGCTTCGATCTGCAGGTGGTACGCAAGCGGGTCGTCTGCCTCTAGGTCGCGTATCGCTGTGTGGGACAGGATGCCCATAGCCATAAGGGCCGCGATGCCTTGGCCATTGGGTGGGATCTCATGCAATTCCAGATCATCGAATTTCTTTGATATGGTGCCGCACCAGTCCACTGTATGTGCGGCCATATCCGCGAGATTGAGCGCGGCGCCGTGTTCTGCTGCAAAGGCGCAGATCGCTTCGGCCAACTCGCCCTCGTAAAAGGCGACCCCTTTCGTTTCGGCAATTGAGCGCAGGGTCTTTCCCAGAGGCGCATTGACGAACCGATCGCCAGCCATGGGTGCCTGTCCTTTTGGCAGAAAGGTCTCGGCGAACCCTGGGTAGTCGCCTAGGGTTTCTGCCGCCCGTCGCCAAAGCTCGGCGATCTTAGGCGTGACGATGAAGCCACCTTCCGCATAGCCGATGGCCGGTCCGAACAGATCGGCGAAGGGCAATTTTCCAAAGCGCTCTGATAGAGAGACCCAGGCAGATACTGCGCCAGGCACCGTCACGCTTTCCCACCCTCGAAATGGCATGGTTTCATATTGGGCAAAGCGCTCCGGGGTCCATCCAGCGGGTGACCGGCCGGACGCGTTCAGGCCATGCAGTTCCGTGCCATCCCAAACGATTGCGAAGGCGTCAGAACCGACGCCATTGCCGGTGGGCTCAACCAAGGTCAGCGTAATCGCTGTGGCAATGGCCGCATCCACAGCATTTCCGCCGCGCGCCAGCATGGACAGTCCTGCTTGGGCTGCCAGCGGCTGTGACGTGGACACGATATTGTCTGCCAAAACAGCCGAACGGCGGGATGGGTAATGATGAGTGGCGCAGATATCCATGGCACGTCTTCTTTCTTGTCTGAGGTGTTTGATTGCCGTTCGGCGGAATTAAAGGCGGTGCTGTGGGTTAGGCGGGGGGAACCGCGAAGGATCGCGAAGCGATGCCATGCTCTTTGCGATGCGCCTCATCTTTGGCAATCGCCTCATCCAGCGGCTGCCGGTCGACCATGCCCGAAAAATTGTCACAGGTCGCCATAGAGGTTGCGAAAATCGCGTAGCGTTCCTTGCTGACCGCGAGAAGTCTGCGCAATTCCCAAAGGGGGTCAGCATGGTCGTCTGCGCGGATATCGATTGTCGGATAGGGCTGGCCTCCATGTATAACTAGGCCTGCCGCCTGTCGTCCGCGACTGTCACCACCGGCAGCCTCTCCTGCCTCCATTGCGCAAAGAAGGCGTTCTGCGAATGGCAATTCGGGATGGTTGCGATAGTTTGCAAGTGTGTCCAGCACCACGTCTGGCCCCACCAGCATGTTGCCGGCCACCGAAACATTGAGGGCTGAGACATGCCCTGCCCAAGGCACGCAATTTGCACCAGTGTGCTGCACCATTTGCCCATCAGGGGCTAGGAAATGCGCCTGCCTTAAGGCCTCACCCGCATCGCGGCTCAGTAAGTCCAATAGGATTGCAGTGGGCGCTTCGCCAGCGTCCAATCTGGACAGGCCCTCTATGCCCCAAAGGGGGTTCACAAAGGCCTGGCTCGCGACAGCGGCTTTAGCGGACACCCATGGGACCTGAACTCCGCAGGCAAAGAACCTGCTCGCGACGGTAATACCAATCTCTCCGGTCTTGGGGTCTCGGGCAACAATTGAGTATGTCATGGACGGCCCTGTGTTATTGACGTGTATCCCAGAGGTGGCGTGGGCTTGCGGTTTGGCGATCTTTTGACCTGAGCGCAGAGAAAAGGCAAGTTTGCTATCGATAAGTGTTCCTGCGGAGTCTGAAAAATAGGCAGCTCGACAAGCCCTCACATAACTGATCAAAAAATAATCAATCACGATTAAAAATATTCACTTTTTGCTGGGCATGGCGAGAGGAGGCGAGAGGTTGTTCTCGGAGGCTGGCCAATCTTAAATGGCCCGCTAGTTATCCTTCAATGCGAGGGTGGACTCGCAATTTAATCTAGGATGGGCGAAGATAGACAATGAATCTCCTTGAGATCAAAAACCTCAGTATCGTCCATAAAGCAGATGGTGTGGAAACCACGCTGGTGGATGATCTGTCCTATTCGGTGTCAGCCGGTGAAACGCTGGCCATTGTAGGCGAGTCTGGGTCCGGGAAATCTTTGTCATCGCTGGCCGTCATGGGATTGTTATCAAAAGAGCTTCAGGTAACGTCTGGCAGCGTGGAGCTAGAAGGCGTGGATCTGCTGACACTTTCGGATGAAGATATGCGGCAAAAACGCGGGCGTGATATATCGATGGTGTTTCAGGAGCCGATGACATCACTCAATCCTGTGCGCAACATCGGCAGCCAAATCACAGAGAGCATTGAAGAAAACCTCGGCCTTTCGCGGACTGCGGCGCGCAAACGCGCCATTAATCTATTGGAAGAGGTCGGCGTTGCTGATGCCGAACGCCGGATGCGTCAATATCCGCATCATTTTTCTGGTGGAATGCGTCAGCGGGTTATGATTGCGATTGCCCTTGCCGCCGAGCCAAAGCTGATCTTGGCAGATGAACCAACCACAGCGCTGGATGTGACTATACAAGCGCAAATTCTTGATCTGATGGCAAAGGTTTGTGCAGACCATGGCACGGCTCTGATCTTGATCACGCACAATCTGGGGATTGTAGCGCGTTACGCGGCCCGTGTGAATGTGATGTATGGCGGTCGTATTATTGAGACAGGCACGGCCGCCGATGTCTATTACAGGCCGCGTCACCATTACACGCAGGGCCTTTTGAATTCAGTGCCAAGACTGGACCAGAGTAGGGATGAGCCCTTGCGTCCGATCATGGGAAATCCTGCAGATCCTTTCGTGCCCATCGAAGGGTGTCGCTTTCATCCGCGTTGCCCGAGCGCACAGGATAAGTGCCGATCTGAGAGCCCTCGTTTTGATGGGCAAACCGCTTGTCACTTCCCACTCGCGGTTGAAACGCGGGTGGCCTCTTAATGGACCAACCATTTTTGCGCATCGAAGGCGTCTCCGTCCACTTTCCTGTCAAAAAGGGGCTGCTACAACGTCAGGTCGCCGAAGTTAGAGCGGTTGAGAAGGTTACCCTGTCTCTGAAAAGGGGTGAGGCCTTCGGACTTGTAGGGGAATCAGGATGCGGCAAGACCACGCTGGCGCGGACGGTTCTGCGGCTGGTCGATGCGACCGAGGGTGAGATTTGGTTTGATGGTGAGGAGATTACCAATCTTAAGGGATCGGCTCTGGCACCATATCGCAAGCGTGTTGCCGCCGTTTTTCAGGACCCGTTTTCGTCGCTGAACCCTCGCATGAAAGCGGGGGCGATCATTGCTGAGGTTTTGCACGTCCATCTGTATAATGGAGACGTGAAAGCGCGGGTGATCGAACTGCTTGGCCTATGTGGTCTCTCCGATCGTTTTGTAGATCTCTACCCGCATCAGATGTCAGGTGGTCAACGCCAGCGGGTCGGAATTGCACGGGCCCTTGCGGTAGAGCCTGATCTTATTGTTTGTGACGAGGCAGTCTCAGCGCTGGACGTGTCTATTCAGGCCCAGATCATCAACTTGCTGGAAGACCTGCGTGTGCGCCTGAACCTGACATATTTGTTCATCGGCCATGACCTATCGATTGTGCGCCATCTGTGTGACCGGGTCGCGGTGATGTATCTTGGACGGGTGATGGAAACTGCCAGCTCCGAAGAGCTGTTTGATAACCCGCAACACCCCTACACCCGTGCGCTGATTGAGGCCGTTCCAAACCCGGACCCGTTGTCTGAGGCGTCTCGCGAACATGTTGCTTTGACGGGTGAAGTCCCCAGTCCGCTGAATCCTCCGACCGGCTGTGTCTTTCATCCACGCTGCCCCATCGCGATGGACCTGTGCCGCACAGTTGAACCTGCATTGGGGGCCTTGACCCCTGAACATGCTGTGGCCTGCTATGCCGCAACGCAACTAACCAAAGACGAACAATAAACACGACAGGAGAGTACCATGGACGAAAAAGATCTGATGAAACGCGCCGAAGCGGAGATGCGTGAAGCCTATGACTATGACCCGCGCGACCCACTGTTTGGTCTGAACAAAGACAACCTGCGAGGCAATAAAGTCAGCCGCCGCACCACCTTGCGCCTTCTGGCCGCCGGCGGTGCGCTCAGCATGGCGCAAGTGCTGCCCGGTTTGCGCGCGACCCCAGCTATGGCCGATGGTCACAGCGGGGGAGAGTTGAACTGCGCTTGGGCCGGTGTTGGCGAGATCACGACGCTTGACCCTGCTCAGATTGGTCAGGTTCTGCAGTTCCAAATTGCTTCAAACATCTACAGCGGTTTGATGCATATCGATAACTCTTTGGTCGCGCAGGGTGATCTGGCCGAAAGCTGGGAAGTCAGCGAAGACGGCCTAGAGTACACAATCAAGCTGCGCGAAGGCGTGACCTTCCATAATGGTGATGCGTTCAACGCTGATGACGTTGAATTCACTTTCAATCGATCCAGCGATCCCGATCAATCCCGCCACAGCCGGGTGATTGCCAATGTTGCTGAACTCCAAAAGCTCAACGATTACGAAGTGAATTTCGTACTCAAGCAGCCGCAAGCATCCTTCCTGACAAAAGCGCTGGAACGCTCTTCGGGCCGGGCGATGACCATCGTGTCGCGAGGTGGCCTAGAAGCACTCGGGTTGGCCCAATACGGTCTGACGCCGATTGGCACGGGGCCGTACAAGGTCATAGAACATACTCTGGGCCAGGCCGTGGTGCTAGAAAAATTTGCTGATTACTACGATCCTGACCGTCCGAAGATCGACAGGATCACCATTCAGCCTGTCGACGGGGTAGAGCCACTGGCGGCTGCCATTGAAGCTGGCGATATCCAGTACATCGGGGGCAATCCGGTTCCGACACAACTGGTCAGCCGGTTCAAAGAAAACCCTGATCTGGCGGTCGATATCAAACCTGGACCTGGCTTCCAGTCGATCTGGATCAACCCATGGCATCCCGCGATGACGGTTTCGGACTTCAACAAACCTGTTGAAGAGCTGAAGATGGAAAAAGGCTTTATGGTTCGTCTGGCCATTGCCAAGGCCTTGGATCGCGATTTATTTATCACGCAAGGCCGTTTCGGCTATGGAGTGCCTGCGCATGGCACGATCAACCCAGCGATGGGGTATTTCTTTGATGAAAGCCTTGCAGAGACATCTGAGCAGGCTTTCGATCCCGAAGGCGCTAAAGCGCTATTGGCCGAAGCGGGCTACCCTGATGGGGCTGGCTTCCCGGAATTAAAGCTGCAAACCACACCCAACACCAAACGCGACGGTCAGGTTGTGGCCAACATCCTCAAGGTGGTTCTGGGTATCACTGTGATCGTCGATCCCAAAGACTTCTCAATCGGGATTGAAGAGTTCAACAAAATGGACATCGATCTGCGTCTTGGTGGGTCGGGCGGTGACTATGATCCGGATGATGGTTTGGTGGACTGGATGCAGACCGCATCAAAGTTCAACGGCCCAGATCGGGACACTGCCACGAAGCCGTTTGGTTTTTGGAGCGAGGCTGAATCTGATGCCGCCGTCGATGAACAATCGATCACGTCTGATCCCGCCGCGCGGCGAGAGTTGGTGCAAAAGGCCAATGCGATCACCTCCAACAAGGTGGCGTGTGGGTTCCTGTACCACCCGGTGGACGTCCTCGTGCACAGCACGTCCGTGATCGTGCCCGAAGACGCGCGCATTCCAGGCCTTCACGAGCTTGACCGCATTTCACTGGCGTAACTAAAAGAAAGGCGTGCGGGCCCTTGGTGGCCCGCCCGGCCCCTTATGGTATCTTACATTCTGAGACGTTTGGTCGGAGCTGCATTGGTGATGCTTGCTGTGGCAACGCTGGTGTTTTTCATGATCCGGTTGGTGCCGGGGGATCCGATTGCCGCCATGCTGGCGGATTCCGGTAGCCCCGAGGCACGTGAAGCGATGACCCGCAAACTGGGGTTGGATCAGCCACTGGTGGTGCAATTCTGGAAATGGTTCACATCCATGTTGCAAGGCGACCTTGGTGCCTCAATCTATGGCAATAACCAGCCTGTTACGACCATCCTTCTCGAAGCCCTACCACGGACGATGTCATTGGCATTCTTATCTTTCATTATCGCGCTAGTTATTGCGATTCCCGCAGGCATCCTGTCGGCCACGCGCAAGAACACGGCCACCGATACGGTTGTATCCTTGTTTGCATTTCTGGGCCTGTCGATGCCGGATTTTTGGCTGGCCATCCTACTAATCATCGTCTTTGCGGCCAACTTGCAATGGTTGCCGGCCATCGGATATGTCCCACTGTCCGAAGGTTTTTGGCCATGGCTGAGCCATCTAATATTACCATCTATCGCCATCGGAACTGGGTTTTCCGCGATTATAGCCCGGATGATCCGGTCGTCTATGCTGGAGGTCATGCAGGCCGATTACATGCGCACCGCAGCCTCCAAAGGGTTGACGATGCGGGTGCAGATGCTGCGGCATGCTTTTCCCAATGCGCTCATCCCCGTCGTAACGGTTATTGGCATCGCCTTTGCGTTACTGATCTCGGGCGCTGTGGTGGTTGAGAACGTCTTTGCCATCAAAGGGCTGGGACGCGTGTTGATCCAAGGCATCCAGAACCGCGATTATCCAGTTGTGCAAGGCGCAGTGCTGGTTGTGTCTGCCTTCTTCGTTTTAGCGAACCTTGCAGTTGATCTTCTCTATGCGGTCATTGACCCAAGAATAAGGTATTCATGATGTCAGGCCTCCGCGTAGAAGACCTTGTGCAGCCTGAAGCAGTCCAGAAAAAATCGCATCTGCGTGCTGTCTTTTCCCGCGACCGTAAGGCACAGGTCGGGTTGCTTATTCTTGCTTTCTTTATCCTGATTGCACTTTTCGCGCCGATTATTGCACCTTTTGATCCCAATGAAATGACGTTGGATATGATGGGTAGTCCGTCGGGGGCCCATTGGCTTGGGACAGATGATCTTGGACGTGATCTGTTGTCGCGCATAATTTGGGGGACACAGATTTCGCTGTTGGTAGGGGTCTCCACTGTGACCCTCGCACTTGTGGCCGGTGTCGCCCTTGGGGTTTTGGCGGGCTATTATGGTGGCTGGATCGACACAATTATCATGCGGTATATTGATCTGCAGTGGGCGTTCCCGAATTTCATTATTGCGGTTTACCTCGTGGCCGTGTTCGGCACCGGGCTTCTAAATGTCATCGTGGCGATTTCACTGGCGTTTCTGGACGACTTCGCACGCATTGCGCGGTCAATGGTTCTGACGTTGAAGGAAGAACAATTCGTCGATGCCGCGCGGGTTCAGGGGTTTTCCGATGCGCGGATTATGTTCCGCCACATCCTACCTAATGCCTTGGCCCCTCTGATTGTCCAAGCAACAGTGAGCGTATCTTATGCCATTTTGGGCGAGGCTTCGTTGTCTTTTCTTGGGCTTGGCGTAAACCCAAACACTCCGACGTGGGGACTTATTCTAGCGGATGGGCGCAGCTTTATCAGCCAGGCATGGTGGCTTGGAGTCTACCCTGGCCTCGCAATCATGCTCGTGGTTTTGGCGATCAACTTTGTCGGCGACGGTCTAAGGGATGCGTTGGACGTGCGCGAAACCGGTGCATGATCAGTCTGCATCGATCAAGCTTTTTGCCATCATCATATGGACGCCCTTTTCACGGTTAACCGTCTGGGTGATGCGCAAATCCCCCGCAATGCTACACAGCATATAGGCGTCCTCGCTGCTAATCCTCGACCGCTGTGATACAAGTTTGATCATGTCGCGCAGCGCCATCTCAACACAGCGATCCAGATCGGGGGACATTCCCATGGTGATGTAATGGGTTGGGGTTTCAGCCTGCGGGTAGTTGAGATCGTGACCTTTCAAAACAGTCAAACGAAAGCGCCCCTGCAGTGCGGTTTCAATGGCCGTGACGCAAACCTCGCCATCGCCTTGCGCGCCGTGGCCGTCACCACAGGAAAAAAGCGCATCTTCGGCAAAAACAGGCAAATAAAGCGTCGTGCCCGCCACCAGTTCCTTATTGTCAATGTTGCCGCCATTCATCCGAGGTTCAATCGTGGAAATGCGTCCCCACGCGGGGGGCGGGGCGACGCCCATAACACCAAAGAAAGGGGCAAGTTCCAGCTCAAGTCCCCAAGGCAGCGTGCCAGTACCCCTTTCAGCATCAAGCGGAATGATGGTGTGATGCGGCTTTGGGAAATCTTGAGGCAAGGTGCCAGCCAGAGGTCGGATAAAGTTGAAGCCCCAGTCCTGACGCAAGGATACGTCTAAAATTTCAATCTGCAGCACGTCGCCGGGCATTGCGCCTGAAACAGCAACCGGCCCAGTCAGAAGGTGACCCGGAACGGTTGGCACACCAGCTGCATGCATTTCCAGCAGTTCGGGGGGCACATGGAAACCGGCACCCGGCAGATTTTGCGGCCCGCCAGAGATTGTATCGATTGTGATCTCATCGCCACTTGCGATTGCCATGACGGGCTCAAGTGTGGCGTCGAAAAAGCCCCAGTGGCAAGTCTCGGGTGACGCGTTTAGAACCATACACATTGCATTGCTAGCCTCTAGTTTGAATTAGGACACACTGCGAACTCATGTTGTGAATTATAAATACTTACCAATACCCTCTATAGAGCATCCAGCACGTTCTTGGATTATTTTCCCAGCTGACCGGCCAATATACCTTCGACAAGAATTTGAATGCGTAGGGCTTCATCCACTGTCGCCAATCGATTTGGCTTGCCCGCCAATAAAAGAACCAAATCATCCAACTGCGCTTTCAGGCTTGTCGCCCGCGGGTCAGCAGGGTCCGCGGTTAATGGCACAAAAACGTTACCTGACGACATGGCATCACGATAAAAATCGGATACGCGCCGGCTTGCTTTAGACCCCTTGATGGTCATTTCTTGTCGGTCCGGTTGCGCGCCGCCGACGCTGCCCATGACGGTCACAGGCAGGCCGGTTTTATTGACCAGCCGGGCGGCGACATGCGTTTCGCACAGATTGTCTTTTACTGGATAATCCGGCTGAGACCAGACCAGTTCTAGCGGGCCCAAAATGCGTTCACTGAAGAACAGAAAATGCGAAATCACTTCCCGCGTCATGCCGCCCTCTTCGCGAAAGCGCAGCCAGTCTGCTGCCTTTTGCCAAGCGCGCGGCCAATGGGCGTACGTCACGATGATGTCTATCCCAATGAGCTGACCAAGCGCGCCAGTCTCTGCAGCAGTCGAAACATCTGTCAGGGCAGCCCCTGCCGCTTGGGTGAAATTGACGGCTGCGGGAGCGCCGTAGGAGGTGAGTTGCCTGACCAAATCGCGGCTTTCGTCGATATCAATGCCCAGTGGTTTTTCGAGGAAAACAGCCTTACCCTGTGCTGCTGCAGCCAGCGCATAAGCCTTGCGCGGAGCGGGCGGACAAGCAAGGTAGACCAGATCAGCGCCGGTGGTTGCATCTGCAGCACTAGCGGCCAGTCTCGCTGAGGGTGCGAGGGCTTGCGCAGCCTGACAAGCAACTGCATCTGGATCCCAAATCATTTCCACAGAAAACTCAGGGTGTCGTGTCATATGCTCAAGCATACGCTGGCCCATAGTACCCAAACCGATAATTGCTGTCTTGATTGTCATCTGTGCCTCCCAGACTGATAATATATCACCCTCAGACCCAAGGAAAGATTGAACGTTGACTTCAAACTTTGCAGAACCGGATCTTGTTGGAAAACTACTTCCTACTTGGCGACCTGGAAGCCTTCGTCGATCGCTACAATCATCAGCGTTACACCGAGAGCCTGAACAATGTCACACCCGCCGACGTCTAATTTGGACGTGACAAAGTCATTCTAAAAAAATGAGAACGGATCAAACGGAAGATGCTCGAAACCCAGCGCTTGCATCACAGAAAACGCGCCACATAATGCAACTAACCAGATGAGCCAATTACAATCATCACGTTATACCCACCAAAACAACCGCCAGCACACTAGGTGCATTCGCTTGGGCATCCGCCGGAAAAAACTCTCGCCACGGAAGAAAATCGAACGAGCGCACTGCTTGTTAGCCGTTTTAGAATGCCTGTTGCGCACACAAGAATCATGCCAATGTTGCGCCATGGAACCAATTCTTTGGACCCCCGCAGGCACCCCGATTTCCAACTACTGCTTTGGCACAATGCAGTGGGGTGGCAAGGCTGACGTCACTGACAGCCGCGCCATGTATGATGCCGCACGCGCAGCAGGCATCAATTTCTTTGACACGGCCCACGGCTATACTGGCGGCGCGTCCGAAACTCTGCTCGGCGAATTCGTAGCGTCTGATCGCGACGACCTTTTCATCGCCACCAAATGCGCCTCGACTGGCGACTGCCGTCCCGAGGCGATCACGAAAGATATCGAAGAGAGCCTAACGCGTCTAAACTTGGACCGCGTCGACATGCTTTACATGCATCGCTGGTCAGATGAGGTTCCGCTTGAAGCGACATATGAGGTACTCGCCAAAATGGTGGGCGCTGGTCGCGTTGGTCATATCGGTGTATCCAATTACGCCGCTTGGCAGGTGATGAAAGCCGCCCGTGTTGCTGCATCATTCGACCTTAAGGTTGAGATGTTGCAGCCGATGTACAGCTTGGTCAAACGTCAGGCTGAAGTTGAAATGTTGCCAATGTGCGCATCAGAAAAAATCGACGTTGTGCCCTACTCTCCACTTGGCGGCGGCCTTCTGACCGGCAAATACAGCGTAGGCGGCGAAGGTCGCCTGACGCATGACCCCATGTACGAGGCCCGCTACGGACAAAGCTGGATGCATACCGCCGCCAGTGCTCTCGGTGACATAGGCAAAGAACTGGGCGCCTCGGCCATCACACTCGCCGTCGCCTGGGTCGCCCATAATCCGGCGATCGCTGCTCCAATCCTCAGCGCCGGCAAATCCGGCCAGCTGAAACCTTCCCTCGACGCAATTGACTTTCAGATGGACGATGATGTTTATGCCCGCCTGACCGCGCTAACCCCAACACCGCCCCCGGCAACAGATCGACCGGAGGAGCCCTGAATTACCAATGAGAGATCAGTTTGACCCATCATGACGGCAAGTAGCATGGCATCTCTTGATCTAATTTAGTTAGATCGCGAATGTTTCATTTGTATTCAAATCGTTATGCTCGACAGAACAACCGCCAGCACAGCAAGCGCATGGCCCACTATATCTGCTGGGAAAAACTTTCGTCGCAGTACGTGGAGCGGAGGACGCTCTGCTTGGGGAATGTCATTTGAAAGAACTGGTCCAGCAGCGCAGCTTCATCAGATCGTCAAAGGAGTCCAACTGTGGCAAGATAGGCTTCGACATTTAACAAAAGAGCCTCCTGACGAAAATATGCTCCCTAGAATTAGTCTATGCGGAGACCGCGGGCGACGGGTTCGCCTACCTGATCATGAAAACGGGTCTATAAAGCGGGTACTAGATGCTGGTGCCAACGCTTTGCTGGTGCCGCAAGTCGACACAGCCGCTCAGGCAAAGTCAGTCATTGCTTCGGCGATGTTTGCACCTGAGGGAAATCGCGGTGTCGCGGTTGGTGCAATCCCTGCCGCCGACAATGGATATGCGCCTGACACCCATTTTGCCAATGCCAATGATGCGCTGACCATTCTGACGCAGGTGGAATCCCCTGCCGCTATCGCAAATCTGTCCGACTTGCTGGCGATTCCCCGTCTGGACGGCGTTTTCGTCGGTCCCAACGATCTGTCTGCAGCGATGGGCAAGTTCCGCGATTATGACGATCCAGCGTTTCAGTCCGCGTTCGAGAAAGTCCTTACAACAACCCTGCAGGCAAGCAAACTATTTGGGGCCTTGCCTTTCCCGGGCAATGATGAGGATACGTTGGTCGCCAAAGGTGCGCACGTCGTTCCCAATGGATCGGACCAAGGCTTCCTACGCAACGTGGCCGTTCAGCTTGTGAAGGAGGCGGCAGACAAATGATCCAACATGCAACACTCCCTGCACTTCAGACCGATCAGAACCGTTTGACCTCAGCCACCCGCGATCCAGCGCAAGTCAAGCGCGTAGCTGCGAACTACGCCTCTGCGACGGTACTGTCATGTTAATTTGAGTGGTTTGTACGAGGCCGCGAATTCCCGAAGTTTATGCGGTCAACGCGGCGGAGTATTCCTTCCAAAGACTGTGCGCATCTGATCTGGCATATCGGTATGAAATGGCGGAAAGGGCTGCGGTGCGCGCCGTGATCGAAGGCGTCAAGCCCCTCCAAGAAACCCACGAAGTCGAAGAAGAAATAAAGGTGCGATTCCACCAAGAAAACACCCATTGTTCTGCTTGGTGCCAACTTGTCGCCCGATTTGTCGTCTAACCTCAACGCGTTAGTAACTAGTAAATCGGTGATGTAATGTATGAACTACGCCAAGACGTAAACAATGAACCTATTTTGAGGCAAAAAAAGCCTCAGACACTACTGAGGTTTGAAATCCCGACATTCGCCCAAGGGGTCGTGGCGACATCCCTACTCATTATACTAATTGTGGCCGCAGTTCCCTATTTGCAGTAAGTTGAGTAGCAACAGAGGCTACATCCGAGACTGCGGGGCGCACGACAAGCCGTCGCTCTGATGTTTTCGCATTTATCGTCAGTGAAACGCCGTCACCAATTCGCACAGCTCGCCAAATACTCAGCGGGCCACTCTCTACTTATAGTGGGCAACACTCAGGAATAGGTTCGACCATCGGTATTCGCCCAATCAGCGCTTGCGGTTACGTCTCTCAGCATAGCGCCGATCACGTTCTGCCTTACGCTCTGCTTTACGCGCCGCTGCTTGCGCGATCTCTCGATCGGTAGTCTCAGCAAGTTCCGCCTCAAGCCCTGCTTCACGCGCCGCTGCTTTCACTGCCTCACGTTCGGCGGCCTCAGCTTGTTGCCGCTCCAGATCCTCTTTTTCCCGCAGCAGCTTTATCGCTCTGGCCTTTCGTTCTGCTTCACGGGCTGCAGCTACTGCATCCCTTTCTGCGCGCCTTGCCAGTTTCTGGGGGTCATCCGCCGCTGCTTTGAACCGTTCAAGCCGATGCTGTTTGGCTTCAGACGCACTCTTAAGGCGCCCGTCAAAACGATCTCTATTAGAGTTCTTCATATATTCTTTGCTCACCTTGGTGCGGTTCAACTGCTACGAGAGTTGCACGCCACATCGACGGACGATCGACGATACATCCTTCTGGCAACCCAACCGAGCCGTCGCTAACTCACCGGATTACTCTTAGCAATAGAAAAGCGCGCGCTGAAACCACGTGCGCGGAATGACCGGCAATGCAATTTTACCGCCCGAGGTCTGTTTGTAGGGGATTTTTCGGACACTCGGTTTAGAGCGCGGGGGCGTTGTTGCATGGATGCGGCCGGCTCTGCTAGGAACCCCTTCCCTGACCAATTGGACGCCCCTGATGCCGCATAAGCTCAACGCCTCAGTGCGTCATAAATTCGAGAAGAAGCGGTATCGCATCACGAACTGGTCACGCTACAACGAAAGCCTGCGGCAGCGTGGCAATGTGACGGTCTGGTTAAGCCCTGAGGTTGGGGCTGAATGGCGTGCGGAGCGGCGCAAGACGCGAGGCGGCCAGCCTGTGTATTCCGATCTGGCGATCACGGTCTGTCTGACGCTTGGTATGGTTTATAAGCAACCGCTGCGCCAAACTGAAGGGTTTGTACGGGGTCTTGTGGGACTCATGGGGCTGGAGCTTCTTGTGCCCGACTGCTCTACCTTTTCACGTCGCAGCGCAGTGCAAACCTTGCCGATGAAATCGCGGGATCAGAAGGTTGGCTCGATCCATCTCGTAGTTGACAGCACCGGCCTGAAGATCTTTGGCGAAGGCGAATGGCTGCAGAACAAGCATAAAACAAACGCCAAGCGTAAGTCATGGCGCAAGCTCCACCTCGGGTTGGACCTTGTAAGCGGCGATATCGTTTGTTCTGATCTGACCACAGACGGCGTGGGTGACACGACAGCTTTGCCAGATCTTCTTGACCAGATCGACACGGACGTGAGCCAATTTATTGCTGATGGCGGATATGACGGAGAGCCCACCAGCGACCTGCTCCTCGAGCGTTTTGGCGTCGGCGTCGAGATCATCATTCCTCCCCCGAAGAATGCGGTTTCTAGCCCTGACGCCGCTGACAACCCAACGCTTCGCGACCAGCACATCACTGCGATCCGCAACGGTGGTCGAATGGCCTGGCAAGTGAGCAGCGACTGCAATCA
>RCNB010001217.1_pt1 | contig 16256 bp, 13 predicted proteins | sample 2041321 | NCBI WGS metagenome assembly RCNB01 (sample SAMN09708232, study PRJNA481090) | Marine sediment metagenome, whole genome shotgun sequencing project. | reverse complement strand
AGCGATCTCTTGTACTACCGGGTCCACAAACAATAACTAAATTTACTTCAGTATTCTTTAAATTTTCCTCAAGTACTTTTTTTATGTCTTCAAAGAACTCCATGTATGCCTTATTTCTATGAGTCTGTTCATATCTTTTACCGGGTATTGTTTTTTTTATAGTGGCAATTCTATTATGGCTAAAGTTTGTTATAATTGCTAATGTCGCTAAACCCGTTTCTATAGCAATTATAAATATAATAAAATTAGTTTCAAATTTTGAGGATTCTCTAAGACGCCTTAATTCGTTTTTTAACCACTTTTCTTTTGTTATTGTTAATTTTTGCCCCGTTTCAATATTAAACGTATGATAGGTTCCGTAACTTACAAAATCTTCTGGTCCTTCTATGATCTTTCCTTTTAATCTTAATCTATTTGAAAATTCATGAAATGAAAGATCCTCGATACTTAATTTCAAAAACATAGTTTTTCTTTCTCCTTTAGAACCTTCTTTCAGAACTACTCTTCTTTGTGTTCGAGCAGCGACTTTATCATTTTTAGAGATAACATTATATAAAGTCCAGAGATCGTTTAAGTTCTCTACTTTAAGAGTAATTTCATTTTGTTTTTCATGAAAATCAAGAATTTTCAAATGATATTTCTAACTCCATAAAAATATTATATATATAGTAATGTATCTGATAAAAGAAAAAGTAATTCGCTTAAAAAAATAAAAAAAATATTATCTTTGATTGAAAAATAAATAAAAAAAAAGATATAAAAATCTATAAAAGAAGAGATTTTTACTGTTCTCCAAGAGCCTGCTTAACTTTCTCAAGCTCTTCTAAACGTTTCTGTTTGTCTTCTTCTCTTTTTCTTAATTCTTCAGCATCTGGTTTTGCTAGTGATACTCCCTTTTTGATAGCATCATTCAGTTCATTATTGAGGGCGGGCATTTTTATTATACACCTTTTTATTGAAATATTATAATAGAATTTATTTTATTATATTATAAAAGATTTTATTTATAAGCTTATGTTATTCGAGGCTTGAACTTTAATTCCATAAGATAAGCGCTGTCTTTTAATTGATAGTAATTATTTATCTTTCGTATGATTTGAAAGCCAATTTTCTCATAAAGCTTTATAGCGGATGAATTATTTATGTTTACATTTAAGATAATTTTCTTGACTTTTTCAAATTCCTTTATTTTTAAAATTGTATGATTTAAGAGAAAAGAACCATAGCCTTTATTTTGGTATTTTGGATTGATAAGAAAATTGATAATGTTAGCACTATCGTTTTGATCTATTATAACTATTACAAATCCAATTAAATGTTTTTTGATATTGGACTTTTCTAGTTTGAGAAAGAATAGGTTCTCTTTAATTAATTTTTTAATTAACTTTTCTGAGAATGCATCTTTTCCAAATACCATAGATTCTATTTCTATAATTTTCTTTAAATCCTTTGAAGTTACTTTTTTAATATTCATTAAAAATCATCAACTTCTTGTTTAAAGACCTTAATTGGTGTCTTTTCGGTAATTTGGGAATATTTAGCCCTGAAGGGAATCGTTTCAATTATGTAGCCATTTAAATTATTCTGTTTATCCAGTAATAAGATAAAGCTTTCTTTTAACGCGAACTTAACAGGTAATTTAATATTATTACTATTAAATTTTAAGAGTTTTTCAGAAATTTTAAAATTTGATTTTATACTCTTATGGAATTTCACCAAATCTCCTTTGCTTCCTTCAATTTGAGCAAATAATAATAGCCCCTCTGGAGTGATTTCTTCATATGGTAATTTAATCACTTCTGCCCGTCTTAAATATCTATTTTTTAATTGGAAGTGATCCTTCGCTCTTGTAGTACAAAAATGAAGTTTAATGTTAATTTTTGAAGCTAATTTCTCTAATAATTCAATAGCCATTTCTTTACTGTTTTCAACGGTAGCAATGGTACCAGCTTTTAATGAATAACCCTTTTCTTTCAGAGATTTACTATTTGGAAAACAGAATTCAAACTCATTAAGATTTATAAACTCTGCTCCAATTTGATCCAAATAAAGAATAAATTCTTCAAGATCTCTCATTGATTTTTTATCCGGAATGACCGGCACTTCGGCTCCAACCGACATTCCTAAGTTTAGTGCCTCTTCAATATTTCTCCAATTTTCTTTTGATGGATGAAATCTCAGTTCATCTAATCCTGCTTTTGCGAGTTTAAGTGCAAGAGCCTTATCAAAGTTAATTCCATTAGTATAAAGGTGGATATGAAACTTATCTCCTTCAATACTTTTTACGTATTTAATATAGTCAATTGTTTTTTCAATATTTGTATCTAAAAGAGGATCTCCTCCTGTAATACTCATTCCTTTAGCATTTATTTTTCTGTTTTCTTCAATTAAATCCTCTCTTCTCGTTATTTGAATCTCATTGGCAAAAGTGTTATCAGTATTTCTTCTTTCCATTGAGATTGGACAATACCACGAGCATTGATTTGGTTTTTGACAAAGGCCGTTAAGAAACAAAACAGTCTTAGCTCCTTTTAAACAGAAATGGCATCCTTTGGGAATTCCACGCCCTTTTAAATAGAAGGTATTACCGTAAGATTCTACAATTTTGTTTTTTTTCATCTTTGAAACAGTTTTTTTCTAATAATTGATTTTTTATTGGCTAGTTCTTTTAATACTGCCTCTGTAGACTCGTGAAAATCGAGTGTTCGTTTCAAAAACACACCTGTTCTACCATGTTTTTCTCTTCTCAAAAGCACTTTTTTTCGTTCAAGGATAGTCTCGATATTAATTCCTAGTTCTTTCACAGCAATAGCTTCATTATCGACAATTGAAAATTCTTCATGACCAAGCTGATTAGGTTTGATATATACTAACCTTTTATCAATCCCGGGAACTCTTATATTATTATTTAACTGTTCTAAGTTAATCTTACCTCCAAATTTGTAAAACTCTTCCGATTTGCTACTTAATTTAGTTAAAGGTAAAGTAATACACTCTAGTTCACTCAAGTGAATATAAAGTTTAATTGAATCTTGAGGAGTTGCCATAATAATTTCTCTAAAATAGTTTTCAAATCCATTTTGATTTAGGTTAAACTCAATTTGAAAAGATGGAATCTGTTGCGTTATTACTATATCAATATCGCTTGTTTTATTTATGTTTCCTCTAGCAATGCTTCCATAAACAAAAGGATTAAATTGTACTAATATTTCTAATAAAACTTTAGCCCGATTTCTTTTTGATTCTAACAGAGACCAATTTTCTCTCGTATAAACAACACGATTATAATAGTGTCTTAAAATTTGTTCTTTCGACATAAATTAAAGTCATTTCATGATTTCAATTAATTGTTTTCTATTATGTTAAAAAGAATTCCTAATAGAATGGTCTCATAATACTTAAAAGAGCTTCTTGCCTTTTCTAAAGTAATAATATTTAAGAAGTTATTTTTTGATTCATTGAATCCTCTTAGGAAGTTTTTATAATTTTTATTTGTCAGGTTAGCAATCGATTTCTTGTTAAAAATGACATATAAAGAAGAATCAACATCGTTATTATTAACCTTTTTATGCAAATTTCCATTTCGAGCTTTTTTAAGTTTAGGATTAATCAGAATTATCCCTTTGTTATTCGTATCTGAGATTGTTGAAATATCACTAAGATTGGATTTATGACAATTTATTAGAAAATAACTTGGATTAAGTGTGAACTCTTCATGTTCATAGAAATTTATTAATTGGGTTGTAAAATCTCTTATTTCTTCGATAATGCTCTTATTCAGAGTAAAATTATGGAAAAAAAATTTAGATTGGATTTTTATATTAAGAATATTAAAACCACAAGAACCCAATCCCTCAGATAAAACATGAATCAATTTCTTTCTTTTATTTGTCCTAATTAGAACGATTAAAGGTTTTGTTCTAATTCTATTTTTATTTTCCTTATTTATAATTAGACTCCAATTTTTATCAATAAAGCTATATTTTCTTAAATTCATGCCTGACTTCTCAGATTTAATGCATTCTAAAGTCTCATTTGATAATGAAGATCTATACCTAAATGTTTCTTTAAAAATTTTCACAAGTACCAATGCTAAAAGTAAAAGGATAATAATTATAGTATCAATCAAAATCCAATTCAATCGAAATATATCCAGATTCATTTTTTAAATTTATTTTCTTATTTTATTCTATTACATTGTTTTAACAATGATTTATCTGAAAAATAAGTTATGGGGAATTTCATGAAATAAATAAAATTAGCATTTAACGCAAAAAGAAATTATAAATATAAAAAGCAATATTATTATTAAAAACATTGAAAATTTAAATAAATATTTCATATTAACAATTAGAAATAACAACTATGATAATTTTCAAGAGTTAGGAGGTGTTCAATTTACTTCATAATGTGTATTTAATCCATCAACTTACAGGTATATGCCTTATTCATCGGAAATATGGCAGCATTGAGTTTAACCAAGATTTGGTAGCAGGATTTTTAACTGCCCTTAAAGATTTCAGTGTAGAGTTTTCTAAAGGTTCGGGGGAGCTCAAAGTCATAGACATGCAAATTTTCTACCTAATGCTGGTCTTTAAGGAGGGTGTGTTAATAACTGCTGCTGCGGATAAAAATGATGATAGTAAAATCACTCATGGAGCTTTGACCGAAATTATAGACGAATTCATCGTGCAATATGGAGATATAATTGAGTCTTGGTCTGGTGATGTTCGGATATTCAAAGATTTTGATGCAATTATCGATAAGGTACTGGAATCAGGTAGGATTGCAGAAATTAAATTAAGAATTCCAATCCTAAAAATCTATAAAAAAGATTTTGTGAAGAGTCGAGCGAAGATTGCGAAGAAAGGAATGGTTTTATCTGAAGATGATCTTAGGCAGGCTGAAGATAAAAAGCCTGAATGGACTTCTAAACGCTTACCAAAACAAGTAATAACTCAAGGGTTTTTAACAAACAAACAATACGATATTGCCCACATTGCTGATGGCTTTCATACTATATCTGAGATTGCTGAAGAAGCTGGGACCCCAGTAGCAGAAATTCAAACAATTATAGAGAGTTTAGATCAATTAGGACTGTTAAAATTTATAGAAATTAGCTAAAGACCATCTTTAATGGATATTTTTATTATTCAATGTCCTTTCTTTTATTCTAAATGAATAAGTTAAAAAGAACTTTAAATTTTTTAATTGTAAGATCTAAAATCTTTTAATAATAAACAATTAACTTTTTGAAATTTAATAGTTTTTATAATTGTATAATTTCTTGTGTTGTTATAACTAACTAATTTGATCTAGATGAATGTAAAGAAACTTGAGGATAATATTTATGAAATCGCTCCTAAAACAATAATGGTGCGGATTCAAGGAAAGATAGAAAAATTCCAGATGAAAGTGCCTGTACATATATACGCAAACGAGTATATTTTAGAAAATATAAGTAGAGATAGAACATTTGATCAAATTAGTAATGTTGCTTGCTTACCCGGTATCAAAAAACATGCCATTGCGCTCTCTGATGCGCATCAAGGATATGGATTCTGTATAGGTGGAGTAGCGGGAACAGATGCTGTAGATGGGATGATTTCACCGGGAGGAGTCGGATATGATATCAATTGTGGAGTGAATTTGTTACGTACGAATTTATCTGATAAAGATATGAAGCATGAGCTTCCTGATTTATTGAATTCAATTTTTCATAATATTCCCTCTGGATTAGGATCAAAAGGAAAATTAAACATAAGCTATGCTGAATTAGATAATGTATTAAATAATGGTTTAAATTGGACTTTAGACAAAGGATTTGCTATTGAAAATGATATTAAACATTGTGAAGAAAATGGTTTTTTAAGAGATGCTGATGCAAGTTTAGTTTCTCAAAAAGCTAAGCAAAGAGCAATTAAACAACTCGGTTCATTAGGAAGTGGAAACCATTTTCTTGAAATCCAAAAAGTTGACGAAATATATAATAAAGAATTAGCTAAAAAACTTGGAATTAATGATAAAAATCAGATAACCGTTATGATCCATACGGGTAGTAGAGCTTTGGGTCATCAAATTTGTACAGATTCATTGAGAAATGTAGAAAAAGCGATGAAAAAGTATGATGTAAGAGTTCCTGACAGAGAACTTGCTTGTGTCCCTGCAGATACTCCTGAAGCAGAGAATTATTTAAGTCAAATGGCCAGTGCTGCTAATTTCGGGTTTTGTAACAGACAACTTATCACTCATTGGATTCGAGAATCCTTTCAACAGGCATTTAAAAAAGATTTTGATGAATTAGATTTAAATCTAATCTATGGAGTCTGCCATAATATTTTAAAAATCGAAGAGCACGAAATTGATGGGAAAAAAATAAAGCTAAATATCCATCGTAAAGGAGCTACAAGAGCATTTCCTCCAGGCCATTCAGCCTTACCAAAAGATTATTCTGATCTTGGACAACCTGTTTTAATTCCGGGAACAATGGGGTCTGCATCTTACTTATGTGTAGGGAGACCTAATGCAATGAATCTCTCCTTTGGTTCAACTGCTCATGGATCCGGAAGAATTATGTCAAGATCTAAAGCAAGGAAACTATATTGGGGTAAAGAAATACAAGACGATTTATTGAATAAACATGGTATTCTAGTAAAAGCGGCCTCACCGAAAATAATTGCCGAAGAAGCGCCAGGAGCTTATAAAGATATAGACCAAGTAGTTCAAGTTAGTCATGATCTTGGAATTGTGGAAAAGGTTGTAAGATTAGTTCCTATGGGAGTTGTTAAAGGATAGATTAATTAAATATCAAATACAATACTAATTTCTACTTTGTTTTTACTTTCAGTAATTTCCATAAACGAGTATGTTATTGCTTTAACCTCCACGCCTATTTCATGTTTAGTTACATCAAATTTTTCACCTCTTAATAAAGCGTTTAAAACAAAGAGGTCTTCGGATTCTTTAATGATTTGAACTTTAATTGTATTAAAAACTAGCTCATCTACATCGAATATATATAGTAACTCAGAGAGAAAGTCAAAAAGAAGGGCTTCTTTATCTTCAGCTTCTATTTTTATTTTCTTCTCAATATTTGAAGAGATCCTTTTTAAATCAGGTGTTATTGTTGCCATCAAGCTATAAGCAGTTTGATTGAAAGCTTCTTCTAAAGATCTACCCCAACATCGAGCTTGGACATCAGCAGTATGATCTTCATAAATAAATCCGGCTTCTTTCATTACTTATAAACACATATCAAATTATTTATTTTTATTCATTAAATTAACTTTCTTGGAGTTTAAAAATTTATTATTAAAATCTTAAATATATGTTAATAAGTTCGTCAACAGAAGAATATTTTCTTTATAAGAAAGTAAAGATTAAAAAAAAGTATTCTAACAAAGAGCTAATATTGCTCCAATATTTTAATAAAAAAATGAATAATGTATTTCCTGAAAATGTTATTATTACAGAGAATTTTATCTTCTTTTTTGTAAAGAATCAGGATTATTTCAAAGTAAAGCTCTATTTAAACTCATTTAGGAGGAGTTTAGAAAGCAAAATCTTAATAATAAGAGCAGAAAAAGTTTTGATAAAATTATTATTTGGATTTTTCCCCGACCCTTATATTCATGACTTAAAATTAGTTAACGAACAGAATGGTTCAAAAACAGTTATTGTATATTTTATATCTTTTAAGGATAGAGGTATTGCGATTGGTCGTAAAGGAGAATATATTAAGGCTATCAATGAAGTATTTGAAAAATTTGTAATCCTTGAAGATGTAGAAACTCCTATAAAGATAAGGTGTGAAAATATTGATCTATAATATAAAATTTACCATGGTACATCTTTCATTCCAATGAGATATGCAATTTCATTGGCGATAATACTAACTGCTGGTGTTAAGATTAAAAGAAGAATGATAATATTGAGATCTGGAATCCAGAATAGATCTGGATAAAAAATGGCAGGGAGGGTTGTAAAAAGAATTGCGAATATAGCAAAGTCTAACTGATCTAGCCCCCACAGTGGACTTCCGCTATGGTAATCGAATCTTCTTTTCAAGAATGAGCCAATCAGGTCACCTATCGCTGCTCCATAAGAACAGAGTACAATTCTTATTATTAGTGAATAAAATCCAATTGGAAAATTTCCTCCAATAAAATAGTATTTGTAAAAAGAGATATCAATATATAACTTATATAAATCCTTTTTAGCTGCTGCTTTCTGAAATTCCGCAATAAGTGGCCATAATGGAAGAAATAAAAGAAAAATTGCAATAGAAAGAGGAATCCCAATAAGAAGTGGACCGAAAATTAATCCCTTCCATGTTTTATGATCACCAAGTATGCGTCTACCATCCCTAAAATTTCTCCCTCCATCAATAGGCTTACCCCCTCCTACAATAACCATTCCAGCATTAGAGAAATATGCGGGAACTATAAAGAGTAAGCTAAATAGTAGAATAGCAATCCAATCAGAATAAGAAAATATGAGACTAGTGATTAAAAAATCTATAAAAAGTAAACTAGCAAAGAAAATAGCTAATTTAAGAGCAATTTTAGTCTGCTTTTTTTCTGTCTCATTAAGTTCTCTTTGAGGCAATTTTCTATAATCCCTTGATTAAGATAATTATTATAAAAATTAGTAAATTAAATATTAGTAATTTTATGAATTTTTTGATAAACTAATACTATTTTGGAAATTAGAATAATTTCTTTTTAAAAGTGATTAATAAGAACTTAATAAATATTGCTCAATAAATAGTTATCTTTTATATATCCGACAATAATATAATTATTTACCGATAAGGTGCATCATATTAATTAATTATTAAATGCTTAACACGCCTCCATTAATTTGTCGGTTAACAAGAAACTTTATATATCCAATCGAAATATACCTAGTATGGAGCAGTTTCGTCTGGAGAAGAATGGATGGTGTCTATAGATGTTGAAGAATAACAACGATAATAATAGCTTTAATATAGAACAATTCTATAAAGACTATTTAACGGGGCCTAAAATTTTCAAAAACCGTGATGCATTAGATCCCTCTTTCGTGCCTGATGAATTGCCTCATCGAAATAAAGAGATTCAGAAAGTTGCAGAAAAAACCGCATGCGCTCTAAGGGGAGACACTCCTCCAAACTTTTTGTGTTATGGAATCACAGGAACGGGTAAAACTGCAACTATCAGGTACGTTAGCCAAAAGTTGGCCCAACAGAATATAAATACTAAACCTTGGTGGATATATGTTAATTGTAGCATTATTTCTACCCCTTATCGTATCTTGGCACACATTTATAATACAATAGTGGAGAGTGAAAAAATACCTCCCACTGGCTTACCGAAAGATATTATTTTTAAAAGGTTGCTTGGATTGCTTGATCAGAGGATAGGAAGTTCTATATGCTTCTTAGTATTAGATGAAATCGACATGTTAAAAAATAAAATAGATGAGATTCTTTACGATTTAACAAGATTGAATGAAAATTTAGATCATGCTAAAACAAGCCTAATTGGGATTTCAAACAAGTTAAATTTCAAGGACACGCTAGATCCAAGAGTGAAATCAAGTTTAGGAGAGGAACATATTGTTTTTTCATCATATAACGCTAAAGAACTTGGGGACATCTTAAGGGAGCGAGCTAAAATTGCGTTTTATGATAACGTGTTAAAGGAGGATGTGATTCCTTGGTGTTCTGCGATTGCTGCAAAAGAGCATGGGGATGCGAGGAAAGCGCTACAGCTACTTAAAAAAGCAGGCAATTTAGCGGAAAGAGCACAAAATAAAATGCTAACAAAAACTCATGTAGAACAAGCGCAATTTGAACTAGAAGATGATCAAGTTATTGAATACATAAAAGGGTTGCCACTTCAAGCTCAATTGACATTAACCGCAATTTTTCTTCTTTCTAAATTCGCTCCAGAACATGTTATTACTTCAGGGGATGTTTATGATGTGCACTCGGAGTTAGCCAACAGAATACCTAATGTCAAAGTACTCACAAAAAGAAGAATAAGTGATTATATTAACGAGTTAGCAATGGCTGGCATTATTACCGCAGACACTAAATCTGCGGGACATTATGGTAGAACAAAAATTATTAAATTGGATAATGGAATTGAATTAATTCTCATAGAAAAAATTCTAGCAAACGTAGAAAAGATTAAGGATTTAATAACGTATAAACCAATCCTATTACAATCTAATAAAGTTAAGCTAAAGAATAGCGTTTTTAGGAAATTGCTCTGAGTTTTATAAGATTACTTTCCTTACGACACCGGATTATTCTCAATGTCTTAAAATCAAAATTCGAAAAGAATTAAAATAGATTTCTTGGCACCTTTTTTATATTCTTACAATATTTTACAATATTTTGTGGGTCTTCTACAGTACCAGTATAACGACCAAAATCTTGATAATCTAACTTAAAAATTGATATTCATTGATATTTTCGGCAATTTCCCTAAGAAAATTTAAAGCAGAGACTGAGTCTTTATCTTTTAGGATAAGAAATAGCTTAGCCAAATGTTTACAAAATTTTTTGTCAGTAGCTCTTCTCTCTTGAAAATCATGGCAATTATGAACTAATGTTTTATTTTTAGTGTTAATTTCAATATTATATGAGGATTCTTTTATTCCAACAACCTCAACTGTAATAATCCCATTATTATAATCAAATTCCTTGATATTAAAATTTTCATCACTTAGAATTGCTGCTCTATTAATTGTACCTTTATCCAAAAAGGCTTTTAATAAAGTGTTATAATTTGAATCATTTTCGAAAATATTATTATTTTTCACATTAGTCTCATCATTTCTAGTAATAATCTTATTTAATATGGCTCTTTTTCTTTTAATTTGCCAAGATTGAAGATTCTTTTTTAAATTTTGAGCTAAGGAAAGATTTTCATTATCATCTTTAACTAAGTAGTTATTTTTAATTGACTTATCTACAAATAAATTTGCTTTTTCAGGTGAATCAAAAAATAATTTGAAGGAAATTTCGTATATTAAATCATTCTTAGATATTATAGGTAAGCCCATTATTTTCCAGATATATAATAAAAAATCAGTCTCAGATTTTCTGGGAATTGCAAAATTCATTCAAATCAGTTTTTATTTTCTTAATTATATCTTATAGTTTAAATTTATTGGCTCTTCAATTTTTAATGTATCTAACTCAACTATGGAGATTATACCAGGAGTGGGATGGATGCCAAAACTGTTCATAAATTCAGTTTGTGCTTGAAAGCATCCCGAATTGACTAAAGTTACATGCCGATATTTACCCGCCCCGTTAATATGAACATGACCTGTATGAAAAATGTCCGGAATATTATCCATAACTAACCAATCTCTAGAAGTGGGGGCAATTTGAGTTTTTTTACCAAATGTAGGAGCTAAATGTCTACATTTAATAAATTCTTTCATGGTTTTTACAGGCTTATCATTTTCAAGACCGGGAATTAAAAGGTTCATATCAATTATACTATCTCCATGGTATACGAGAGTATTTACATTATGAGTTTTGATTACTCCAGGATTCCCTATACATTTCACTCCGATATTCAATAATTCTTGTGTATATTTTTGAGGTACTGAAGGACGAGGGATTGCATTTCTCACAGGATCATGGTTTCCTGGACTATATACTACAGTAATATATTCGGGAATTCCAGAGAGTAATTGAGCAGCTTTATTAAATTGTTCATAGATATCCGTGATAGTTAGATCCTTTTCTTGATGGGGATAAACACCAACACCATCTACTAAATCACCATTAATCACTATATATTTGACTCTTCCGGCTATTTCCCTGTGTTTCTTATTACCATATTTACCATTTATAAATTTTATAAATCGATTCCATAACTTTTCCTCAAATTCTTTGCTACCTATATGAGTATCTGAAAGGAGTGCGATAGAAAGAGGATCTGGTGATAAATTTGGTTCGAAGTCATGCGGTATATCAATTTTATTAATAATGTCAGCAAAAATTATACCATTTCCTTTTTTTCCTTTATCTCCTGGATTAAAAGTACCTTGAACATAGATCATTTGGTCGTTTATTGACTCTTTTGCAAGATTAAAATTGTTTTGGTTTTCCGAGTTCTTATTAATTAAAATATTAATTGATCCTGTTAAATCCTCAATTCTTACCATGTAATGACCATTTTTTGTTTGACGAATACCATTTATCATACCAATAACACTTATCTCTGGTACGGATTGCGAATTTCTTAATATATTTGAAATATTACTGCCTGAATTAACTCCCCTCCTTTTTCTTATTAAAGAATGAAGTCTATTATATTTATCTAAAGTTAATTCGTAAAAATCTTTATAATTTCCAGATGTATATAATTTACCAGTTGGATCCTTTAATATTTTTAATTCAGCTTCGAATTCCTTTGCGATTGGTTTAAATCCAAGAGAAGTTTTTACTGATTCAAATTGAGTTATTTTTTTCTTTTCCTTTTTCTTGATTGGTTGAGGTGAAGAGCTTTCCTTCATATGGGATTTAATTAGAATAGGGCTTGAAGGGTCACTTTTAATCTCTTTTGTTAGAGTTTCAATTTTAGGTGACTCACATTGTTTTTCAACTTTTATTAGAGAGTTTCCTTCTTGTTGTGTATCATTTTTAGACAAATCTTTATCTAGCTTTATGACTTTTCGTTTTAATGCTTTTAAGATATTCTCATTTGAGGATTTATTCAAAATATTTAATGTTAAATGTCCATTAAATGTGGGATTAAAGCTAGCTTCTTTAATAATACTATTTACTTTTTCTTCAGGATGATCTAGTGTTAAAATAAATTCTAAGGTTGTCGGAGTAATATTAATCCCAGATTTAACCAACTTATTAATTATGAGCTTTCTCTTTTCAATGTTTTCAGTCTTCAATGTTTTTTTTCCCATATTAAGTTGAAATATAATTTCTTATATCACTTAAAATCGTTCCTATTAAAGAAAAAATATTTTATTCATTTATTAATAAAGAGACAAAAGTAATTTAGTATATTTTGCACTAAAAATTTGCAATCTCTGGATATTAATAAAGGAAATTGAATAGTCCGTTAATAAATGAATTTAATTTTAATCCAAATAATAAGAAATTATAGTAAAAGTTTATATTTGGGTGCCCTAATAAGCACATGAGCGGAGTGACTTTATGGTAGAAATAAGTATTGGTATGAAAAAATATTTTGAGATAATACAAAATCAAGTAAATCAGTGTTATGACATTGCCGAGAGAGCTCGTAAAAAAGGATATGATCCCGAATTGGAGGTCGAATCTCCGCAAGCAAGGGATTTAGCCGGTAGAGTTGAAAAATTAGTTGGTCCAGATGGTGTAGCTGAAATAATTAGAGAGGCTAAAAAACAGGGAAAATCTGACAATGAAATTGTATTTCAAGTAGTTTCAGATATATTAGACAGAAAGATTGGTAATATTGATTCTATAGAACTACGGGTTGAGAGAGCGATAAGGGTTGGATTAGCGATAAAAACAATGGGTGTTGTGAGCGCCCCTCTTGAAGGTATTTCCAAAATTTTAATAAAGCAAGACCAACAGGGTAATAAGTATTTGTCACTCTATTTTGCTGGACCAATAAGAGCCGCTGGAGGAACAACTGCTGCTCTATGTGTATTAATCGCAGATTTTGTAAGGAGAAAATCTAAGATTCCAGAATATAGAGCAACTGATGGAGAGGTGGGAAGATATGTTGAGGAAGTAAAATTATACGATCGGAGAGTACATCTCCAATATCCATCTTCAAATGATGAAATTAGATTTGCTGTTGAACATCTGCCAGTTGAGATTAATGGTGATTCTACCGAAGATGAAGAAGTTTCGGCATTTAGAGATTTACCACGTATTGAGACTAATAAAATTCGGGGAGGAGCTTGTTTGGTTTTAAACGATGGTGTTATTTTAAAAGCCCCAAAACTGTTAAAGATCGCAAATCAAATGAATTTAGAGGGCTGGGATTGGCTTGCAGATTTAAAAAAAATTGCTAATAAAGAGAAGAAGAAAGAAAATGAAAAAGAGGAGCCAGAAGAGGAAAAAATAACACCAAATTATAAATATGTCGCCGATATTATTGCTGGTAGGCCTGTTTTCAGTCATCCATCTGAAATTGGTGGTCATAGAATTAGATATGGACGGTCTCGCAATACAGGATTAGCCGCTGGGGGCCTTCATCCAGCAACGATGGCTATTTTAGATGATTTTGTTGCTATTGGAACTCAGCTTAGAATTGAACGACCCGGAAAAAGTAGTAGTATTTGTCCTGTTAGTAGTATAGAACCTCCTATTGTTAAATTAAAAGGAGGAGATGTAATTAGAGTCAAAAGTCCTAAAATTGCAAAGGAGATTAGACCAAAAATTGAACAAATTTTATTTTTAGGGGATATATTATTTGGATTTGGTGAATTTGCTGAAAATAATCATAAATTAGTACCCTCGGGGTATGTTGAGGAATGGTGGGCTTTAGAATTAGAAAAAGCAGTTCAAAATCGAGATGAGGATATAGAGAAATTTTATATTAATCCCTTCAAAAACACTCCAACTGCTGAAGAGGTAGTAAGAATCTGCAAAAAGTACAATATTCCTCTCCATCCTCGTTATCTTAATTTCTGGGGAAATATAACAGTTAAGGAATTGTTATCTTTGAGAGAATGTCTTATAAAGGGATTTGATGAATCTAAAGATAGAATTATACTAGAAAATGAAGAGAATATAAAAGATATCTTAGAAAAAGTATTCATACTTCATAAAGTAAAAGATGGAAAAATAATATTGAGTAAGAAGATGACTCATGTTTATGAAACCATATTTGACTTACATAATAAGAACACCTTTAAAATGAGTGAGATTGATACTGTATTCACATGTTTTGATAAAATTTCTCCAATAAAAATTAAAAATAAAGCCCCTTATTATATGGGAACTAGGATGGGCCGTCCGGAAAAATCCGAGAGAAAATCTATGAAAGGGATTCATGCACTATTTCCCTTGAGTGATAAAGTTGGAAACTCTCGACTTGTAGAAAAAGCAATGGAAATAGAAGAGAAAAAAGAGGATATCGAAAAAAATAGAGATGTGAATATCAACGTTGCGGAGAAAAAGAAATTCCGTATAAATATAGATGTTTGTAGAAGAGAATGCCCTACTTGTGGTAGTACTACCATATTTAATTTATGTCCTAAATGTAAAGTCCATACTGAGTTAAGATCAATATGTGAAATTTGTAAAAAGCGATTTCCAGCAATTGATCCTAAAGAAGAGAAAAAGTGTCCTCAATGTGGTGAGGAATTAAAAAGTTCAAGTGAAGCAACATTTAATATCAAATCATATATTAATTCTACTTTAAAATCTCTTCAATTACCATTACCAAAAAAACTTAAAGGCATAATTGGTTTAACCAATCAATTTAAAATTCCTGAACCAATAGAAAAAGGAATACTCAGAGCAAAAAATGATGTTCTTGTCTATAAAACTGCCGAGATTAGGTATGATGCAACAGATATACCCTTGACTCATTTTAAACCAAAGGAAATTGGAATAACAATTGAACGGCTAAAAGAACTAGGATATATGAATGATTATAAAGGAAATCCAATACAAAATGATGATCAAATATTTGAATTGAAAGTCCAAGATCTTTTGCTTTCCTATGATTGTGCAGATTATATGCAAAAAGTAGCTAATTTCCTTGATGACGAGCTCGAAATTTTTTATAAAATGGAGAGATTTTATAATATAAAAAACAGACAAGGTTTAATCGGACATCTTGTTGTAGGTTTAGCACCCCATACTAGTGCTGGAATAATCGGACGAATAATTGGATTTTCTCCTGCAAGATCTATATATGCTCATCCTTTTTGGCATGCAGCCAAAAGAAGGAATTGTGATGGTGATGAAGATGGAATTATGCTATTAGTAGATCCGCTACTAAACTTCTCGCGAAATTATTTACCTAGTAAGATTGGAGGAAGAATGGATGCTACGTTAGTTATTTCTACAAAATTAGACCCAAATGAAATTGACGTAGAGGCACATAATATCGATACTTTATTTAAATATCCAATAGAGTTTTATGAAGCTACTGAGCATTATACTTCACCAAATGAAATAGAAAGTATTATGAATTTAGTTAAATCGCGCCTTGGCACTTCCGATCAATATGAAAATTTGGGATTCAATATTCCTACCGAAGATATTAATGATGGTCCATTAATGA
>RCNB010001294.1_pt1 | contig 16258 bp, 11 predicted proteins | sample 2041321 | NCBI WGS metagenome assembly RCNB01 (sample SAMN09708232, study PRJNA481090) | Marine sediment metagenome, whole genome shotgun sequencing project. | reverse complement strand
CTATGAAAAAAATATGTGTACAAATATTTTGTTACTTATTGTCTATAGCAATTGGATTTATTTTATCGATGTGATCTCAATATTACTAAAAATGAGTTGAATCCAAGAATGGCAAGAAAGTGGTTCCTTTAACATCCGAGGTACAGTCATTCGAAGAACTTGAAAGGATCGCCGCCTAACATGACTGATCCACAACATTTGACAATATCCCGACAATGATATTTTGAAGAACAATGTCATATAGGAAATTTATAGCGTGCTAATCCCCGCTGCACCTGACACTTCGACTGCACGCGGCACAAAGTTTCGCGCTCCGCTCAGTGCAGGTGAGCTCATCCGTTAGATTCAAACAAGATTCTGTATACGAACAGGAATAACACCTCTGTCCGGTAGGGTAACAGCTCACTTCCTATTAGCATATCTAGTATCAGCCTCTTGAAACCTGAAATGGCGATGATGTGGGTGGTCCCGGTGCGGTTATAGGCTTCTAGCAAATCAGGGGGGATTCCGCTTTCTTTGCCAAGCAATATGCCTGACAGCAAAGAAGCCTCGGGTTCAGGAAAGAGACGCAGGATGGCCTTGTGTACATGCGTTCGCAGGTCGAAAATCATGGAGAGGATGGGATTTGCCCGGTCGGAGCCGATCTTTCTTACGTAAGCGGTCGGCATAAGACTGTGGATGCCCTGATTCCCAAGATATTCCCGGTATGAGAAACCATCCATCTCCGGTGGAGTTTCGAGCAACCCTTCCGCATGAACCCAATCGCCATAACGCCAGTCGATCAAGCGGGAAGCGCGCACGAGAATGCGCCCTTCCACTGTCTTCGTTATCCCCATCTGCGGGATCCGGACTCGCTCTACGGAGAGGACAAGTGCTGTGTATCGATCGCGAACGTCCGGATCTGCCACGACGACACCCGTAACAGTTGTCTTAACGTCCAGGTCGTTATAGAAGGCAATATGCCCTGGTTGCTTGATAATCTCGGAGGGGAGATACCGTGCAGCCCCGAGGCATAAGGGAATAAGCAGCAGGAAAAGCCAGCGATGAAGTTGGTTTCTTCGGAAGAGGAGAGCGAAAAGAAAGGCACCGGCGGTGAGCGTCAGCCACTGCCATCCGGTCAGCGGTAAATACCGACCAGCGGAAATGCCGAGCAGCCACATCATGCCCAGCAAAAACAATTGCATTAAACCCCCTTCATCCCCCTGTTCTGCCTACGTCCTGCTCAACTGGAGCTTGTGAGCTCTACCGGGAAAATTCAAAACCAGAGGCGGACATTTTTATTAGTCCTTGATCTGTGGAGTTAAGGCTCGATCCCACGAGCATCAGGGACCTGGATCTACCCTGGTATTTTCGGGATCTCATCTTTCGGAAGCATCGCCACGGCATCGACCATTCGCCGATTGAAGATCATCGCCGCGCTCTCTGCATTTACGTTGGGAAAGAGGATCGCAGTTAGCGAAGCGCTGTACAACGGCATAAAGAAGCGCTCACTATCGAACATCAGCGATCCGAAATTGAATTTACCGGGTGTCTCGATAATCCCCATTAATTCATACCCGCCCATAATCACGCGAACCCAGTGAGGGACATTGGTTGTATATCCCCCTCTGGTGAAACCGGTGGGGCCCATTTCATTGCGTCCACTTAAAAGGATGACAACGATTTCGCTCTTCACGAGCCATAAGGTTGGATAACGAGCGACCAGCTTGCCGGGCTGATGAAGCCGCATCAAGTGGGCTCCTTCAATCTCGATATAAGAGGATGTGGGCATGTTGAGGTAACTGAATAGACCGCTGGCTGATGGATGTATCCGGCCAAGCACGCGGTGACTGGCTGTATAGATCTCGATTGAAATTGACCTGTTTGCCATAGTTTTCGTTTCCTTTAGAGAATGGGTAGGGCAAAGGTGATGGATGTGCTTGCTGGGGTATGCTCATACCACATCACACCTTTCATGCTCTCTACGATCATGCGGATTTCGCCCATAGAAAGGCCCGGTCCCATTTGGCCAGAGACTGGATCTAATTCTGGGGATGTGATCGCCTGTACGGTGTCAGGCGAAAGCCCAGAGCTGGAGTCGGAGACACGGACAGCAGCCCAGGCTCCGTCATGCATTTCGACATTGACTGTCAATGGAAACTCTTCACTCTGCGCGCGGAGGATTTCGAAGTAATGAGTCTCCAGGATAACTCTGCCTCGGACCGTTCGACGGACCGCTGCTGCAACTACAGCCTCCAAGATCTGCTGCACTTTCTCGGGGTCGCCATGGAAAAGAGGGATGTTTTTTCCTCTCTCAGAGATGAGTTCCAGGCCCTTCGCTTCTGCTGCATTCTTCATTGATGCCACAGTCTCATTCACCAAACCGGAGATATCCACCATCTCGCTGGACTGTTCGGCATCGAGGTTGACAACAGGCATCGCGTCCAATCCGCGCAGCTGTCCCAGCAATTGGTCCAGCGCTTGACGGATGACCTCCTCATTCCCAGGGTCCGATTTCAAAATACCATCTAATGTTTCCAGCGCCTGGCTTACCCCATGTGAAAATTCCGGAGTTGCTGCCGAGGAGACTGGTTGTGGGGTGAGAGGTTTGGTTTTTACACTGCGTTTTAGTGTGGCCTGTTCGAGTGCAACACCAGCCCAATCAGCTAGAGCCATCATCAGCGTTAGATGATGCTCATTGAAGGTCCGGGGAGCGAGACGGTTGTAAACTCCAAGAACACCGACGACCTTGTTTCGCATCCGCAGGGGAACATTGACGATAGACTGTACGAGAAAACCAGTCTGGACCTTGACCGGCCCGGCTTCCATTGAAGGCTGGCGCAGGATTGGTTGACCGCTATGGAACACTTCTCCAACAATCGTATCGCTCACCCGCAGCTTCTGTAGGCTGGCATGCTTGTCGCCTGCCTGTTTACTCGCCCGCAGCACGAGATCCTTGCTCTCAGGTTCCGCCAGGTAAATTGAGGCCTCTTCAGCATCGGTAACAAAGGCGGCTGCCTCAACAACGCTGCGGAGGATCTCGTTCAGGTCATCCAAGCTGACGACGGCCCGACCGATCTCGCTGAGCATCCGAATTTCATCGGTTCGCCTTCGGAGCTGCTCCCGTAATACATCCATCCGCGAAGTGAGGATCTCAGTATCCGCTTGGGTGGATCGGGTTTCGCTCACATCGGTTATCGCCTGACACAATTCAGAAGGGCGGTACGGTTTCAATAGAAAATCGTTTACACCGAGTCGAAAAAGCTCTCTCAAACGAGATAGAGGAAAGTGTGCTGCAAGTAGGATGGCAGGCGAATCGTCCCCGTTAGAGCGGAAGTTCCTAAGGCTTGCGAGCGGATCCCCGCGCAGCTGGGTCACGTCCACGACCAATATGTCTGGGTCAGGCGCCTGCTCACTTTGCACCCAAGCATGAAAGCCGGATGGTTTAAGGATGCGTTCAACGATCGCTTGTGCGTTCGACTCAACATCAGCGATCACAATAATTTGCGGAGATGTCTCAGAAGACAGGTTCTCGCTCATAACATTTCTTTCTGTGAGGACGCAGCAAGGACTGCGCTCGGTGGCGATACGTAGATGTGTATCCGGTCAAGATTAAGTTGATGCCCGGCTATTATCATGCCGCCAGTAACCGCAATTATTCATCAAAAGGGTCTAGAAAGACAGTCCGGGTGATAAGGAAAGTCGACCTTCGCAGTGCGTGCACAAACACAGGCTTCGTAGTCAGGCTTCTTCGATTGTAGCATAAGGAGGGATAGATGATTCGTTACTTTGGTCACTCTTCCGCGGCGACGGCGAGATCATAATGTGGGATTATTCCCGCCTCTGAGGGAGGCCAATAGACAAGGACAGCCTTGCCGATGATTTCCTCGATCGGTAGAGGCCCCCAATTCTGAGAGTCTGAGGAGTTGTTGCGGTTATCACCGAGGACGAAGAGTTCATCTGGACCGATGACCCACTCGCCGTCATAGCGGGGGGTGGCTGCGAGATAAGGTTCATCAAGAACTTGTCCGTCGATGTACACATCCCCCCCGCGGATTGTGACTGTGTTTCCGGGAAGGCCGATCACGCGTTTAATAAATCGTCGTGAGGGGTTGAGCGGGAAGCGGAAGACGATGATGTCCCCCCTATCCGCTTCGTTCCAGCGATAGGCGATGCGGTTTACAACGACAAATTGCCCTTCGTGCAAACTCGGCTCCATACTGATACCTTCTACACGAATTCGTGCCGTAAGGAGATTAACGGCGAGGAAGAGCACTCCGGCGATCGCAACAGTCTGGATGAGTTCTCCAAAAAACCGTAAGATACGCGTTCGCAGCGGCGGTGAGACGGATGCGCCCCACTCGGGGGGCGCGGTTTCATGCGTCGGAGTGTCTTGCATGGCGATAGATTATATCATGGCCTCCAGCCACGAAAGTGCAAAGACACCAGCGAAAATTGGCGCGATCTTTATCTATCACGCTTGCGGAACGAGAGCCGTATCGGTGTGCCAAGAAAACCATATTCGTTGCGAATCTGATTTTCAAGGTAGCGGATGTACGAGAAATGTACTAAATCAGGATTGTTGACATGGAAGAGGAAGGTAGGAGGGTTGGTCCTTACCTGAGAGGCAAAGAGAATGTTCAGGCGCTTACCCTTGCGTGTGGGAGGGGCATGTGTGTTGAGAGCTTTTTGGAGCAAGCGATTCAACTCTCCGGTCGGTATCCGAATAAGACGTTCTTCCTGAACTCGCAGTGCTGCCGGCAGCACTTGGCTTACACGTTGACCTGTCTTAGCTGAAATGAAGAGTACGGGTACGAAGTCCAAGAAGTTGAGTATTTGGCGGACCTGCTCCGTATATGCGTTTATGGTGTGAGAGTCTTTTATTACGAGATCCCATTTGTTTACAAGTACAACGACGCTTTTCATCTTATCGATGACCATCCCGGCAATGTGGGCATCCTGGGCGGTGCCACCTTCAACAGCGTCGATCAGCAGCAGAACAACATCCGCTCGTTCAATCGCCTTGAGTGCACGCAAAACAGAATATTTTTCAACGCCGGGCTCGATCCGTCCCCTGCGCCGGATCCCCGCGGTATCGATGAGCGTAATTGGCAAGCCTTGGTGAACGAGTTGTGTATCAACCGCATCTCGGGTTGTGCCGGGTATGGGCGAGACGATGACGCGTTCCTCGCCGAGGAGTCGATTCAGTAAACTCGATTTACCGACATTGGGTCTGCCCACTATTGCGATTTTTAAAGATTCGTCGTCAGTCTCTTCGAGCTCAGCTTTTGGTTTAATGGTTTCGATTAATTGGTCAAGCAGGTCTCCTGTGCTGGTTCCATGTAGAGCGGAGACGGGGATCGGTTCTCCCATACCCAATGCGTAGAATTCTGCGGTTCCGGCACGGCGCTCTGCGTTGTCGCAGCGATTAACAACAAGCAGAACGGGGGGGTGTAACTTGCCCGCAACCAAGCGCTGCTGTTTTCGCAGGATCTCAACAATCTCTTCGTCCGCGGGTGTGACCCCGCTCTCTACATCCACCAAGAAGAGCACTGCATCGGCTTCGCGCGCAGCAATCTCCGCTTGATCGCGGATGCTGGAGATGTAATCCGCAGAATCGATGGAGAGCGGCTCTAACCGGCTCATGTTGGTTGGGTCGATCCCGCCAGTGTCGACGATGTCAAATATGACCCCGTTCCATTCCGCTTCAGCCACAAGACGATCGCGAGTGGTGCCGGGTTTATCGTCGACGACAGCAAGACGTTCGCCGGCAAGACGGTTGAAGAGTGTAGACTTGCCAACGTTTGGGCGTCCAACCAATGCGACAATCAGGCGGGGCATGATGGATTAAGAGCTAGGTGTGGCTGTCGGGCGGGGGGTGGCGGTGAGGACTACTTCGATGACGGAGGGGTTTGGCGTCTCCCAGGTGAGACCATCAGGCAGTACGATCACCTCAGGCTCCAATTGGTACGTGCCTATGGTAAGGCCCTGCACGTCTAAAATGGCTCTTACGTCTTCCGGCTTAAGTGTGTCAAGTAGTTCCGCAGGGCCGGAAAGAATTAGGTTCACCCTATCGGGAGATGGATAGCTGTAGAGACCTAAGCCCACCCCCTCAATTTCCACAGGGAGGGAGATCGTGATAGATGTTTCGATCGGTTCGATCTCAACCTGAACTAAACCCGTCTGTTCTCCAATCAGGATGAACCCCGGTGGAAGATCGAGTGGAACACGTTCTTCGAAGTCATCGGTCCGTTCAGCCACACTCACAGGCAGAGTCTGCAGGTAGCCTGGAAGAGCCTCTAAAGCCTCCGGGTCATCTGAAAAAACTGCAACTTCTTGAGGGGATACTGAGATACGAGCGACCCGGTAATACCCCTGTGCCTCTAGAATGTCCTGTCCTTCAATGACTGGAATGACCAACAACCGGCGAATGTTCTCGATCTTGGTGATCTCTATACTAACTTGAACTTGTTCGTCAGCGGAATTCACATCAGGGACAACGTTGCCTTCGCTATCGATGAAATTAATTGTGTAAACCTGATCGATAGAGCTCTGGCGATCTGTAAGATCTACGACAACCTGCCCGATGACAACTTGGTCTACTCGACTGGCCGGTCCGACGATAGTCGTCTCGGTCAGATCTGTAACCGGCTTCTCTGCACGGTAATCAGGCGCTGGGTCTCCTACGGTGGTCACTTCGATGTTGACTGTCTTTGTGGCGAGCGGCTCGATGTTCAGGGTTACGGTTGAGGGGGCAATCGAAGTATGTTGGATCGCCCGGCGGCTGGTGTGGAATTGCAGGGTTACATGCGTGATCCCCTCCTCACGCTGGCTCAGGTCGGCATACACCTCCAGATCGGAGATGGTTAGATTGCGCCAAACAGAGGTGGGCGCACGCAAGGTCACATCTGCAAACTCCGGGAAGTCCCCGGTGATAGTTAATCCATCCTTCAGATTGCGGTAGTCAATGGCAATTTGCTCGGGAAAGATCTGCTCGACGACGGGGTCCTGCTGGCCTACTGCGGCAACCCATGCAGTAAGCGCCAGGATGAAGGACATGAGCAGTGTTCCAAGATTCTGTCGAAGCCAGCTGATCATTGCTTAGACTCTCGTTCGCCTTGGATGCGGGCAAGGAAGCGCTCGAGCCACCCAGGAAATCTCCCGGTCGTTCGAGGCCGGAAGAATGCGGTCAGGATGTTTTTCAAACGTGCTTGATCCAGCCGGCGGATAATCCGACCATTATGTGTGACGGAGATGCCGCCCGTCTCCTCCGAAACGACAACAGATACGGCGTCACTCACCTCACTGATCCCCAGGGCAGCACGATGACGCAGGCCCATCGACCGATCGGTTGAACGGGAAAGTGTGCCGCTGGAAGAGAGCGGCATAACGCACCCTGCGGCTGCAATTCTGTCTTTTTCGATGATCGCGGCGCCATCGTGGAGCGGAGTATTGATGTGGAAAATTTGGAGCAGTAGTTGCGGCGTAAGCTCTGCATCCAACGCCACGCCGGTTTCTTTGTAATCGGCAAGAGGGATTTCACGCCCGATGACGATTAAAGCGCCATAGCGCCGGTCAGATAAGCGCTGGGCGGTGACGCATACGGTCTCGATGAGCGCTTCAATGTGATCCGGTGCTGCGCTCAGTAAGAACATATTGCTTGTACGGCCGAGGCGCTCCAACGCACGCCGGATTTCAGGGGCGAAGATCACCGGAATTGCTATTAGCAGAGCTGGTAAAGAGGCCTCTAACAACCATGTGAACGCCGGGAGGTTAAGCAGGCTGGTGAGTACAGCGATGGTGATGACCAATACGATCATCCCGCGCAGAAGGACGATAGCTTGTGTCCCCCGGACCAGGCGCAGCAGGAAGAAAACTGCCAGGGTCACGAGAAGAACGTCTACTGCACTCAGTAGGTCGAACCGTTGGAAGAAGAAAGTCAATTCCGAGATGAAATTTGTCACGATGTTACTCTTTACTGAGCGGTTAGGAATTAAGCGCTGTCTTTAAGATTACGCAAGAGATCATGATAGCCCTCAATATTTGGGGGATCCAGATCGACGATTGTCTGTATTGTCGCAATAGCGTCCTTGGTCTGACCCGCGTCCAATTGGATCTCACCCAGCGCGTCGTATTGGGCGATCGCGTCGGCGGTTCTCCCGGCTGCACGGTATGCCTCTGCAAGGCGGGAATGCAGCGCCTGTTTCCCGGGATATTCACGAGCAAGATCTTCCAAAAGGGCGAGAGCTTCCAATGCATGATCCGAATGCACGAGATAATCCAGCTGGATGTCCAGGGCAACTGCTGCCTGTTCCTCCTGCCCAAGCCGCAAGTTTAGATCGATCAGATGGGAACGGGCTTTCTCGTTCTGTGGGTCGATCTCGCAGATTTCTTCAAAGGTTTGCAGCGCCTGACGTAGATCCAATCTCGAGAGATCGATATCCCCCATCATGTCCAGGGTCTTAATTTTCCACTCTCGGCTGACAGGGCCGCGTTGGCTGAGTTTATAGGCATCATCCAGTGTTGAACGCGCGGAGTCAATTTCCGCCATCTGCCGGTAAAGCTCGGCCAGGTCGAGATATTGTTTAAGCGCCTCTTCGGTCCTGTCTTGTTGCGCCAAGAGATCGATAAGCTGCTTCCTCGCCACGATGTCGATTGGGGAATGACGAATAATGCGGGCGTAGACGTTGGATGCGGCAGAGATTTCGCCGCGGACGTGGTGAGTCTTGGCGATGATTCGCAGTTTGGTCATGCCTCCGGTTGTGTTCCCTTGCCGGATCATAATCTCCGCCATTCGTAAGTGCAGCCCGAGATAGCCGGGAATAAGGTCGAGCGCAAGCATGGCTTCTTCCATGGCTACTTCGTACTTCTTCTTTTTGACCAAGTCGTCGACCCGACCGATGGCTTGCAGAATCCGTTCTGTTCCACCCACTGCGAGCATTTCGGCGATCGGCACCAAATCTGCCCCTTCTGACTCGCCTTCAAGCTGGCGGCGCGCCTGACGGAGACGTTCGAGCCACTCCGGACCGCTCAAGAAGCTGAGTGTGTTTTCAACGATCTGCGAGAGCGTCTCATCATCTCCCTCGCTCATTGTAGCCATGATCGTATCGTAGAGCTGATTAAGATCGCCGGACTGGTTCTCATCGACCGAAAGAGTGTCTGCGTAGCGCAGTGCCTGAAGCAGAAAACGGGCTGCTTCTGGAAGGTCGTCACGCATACGAGCCAGGCGGCCGAGGGCGAGGTTTGCTCCTAGATCGAGATCGGGATGGCCAAGGGACTGGGTTAAGTATTTCGTTGCCCCTTCTTGGTCACCCTGGTTCTTGAGTAGAATGCCGAGGCTGTAATAAACTGCAGGGTGGTCCAATCCGGCTTTGATCGCGCTCTCGTACTGTTTGATCGCCTGTGGGATATTTTCGTGGGTTTGATAATCAATCGCCTGCCTTAGATAGCGGAGCATCTGCGGCTGGCCGACGCTCTTGCGCTCCTGGCTGATGCGGCTCTTTGTGAGTTCTGACATATCTATCGGAGATGCCCCATTTCCGTTCTCATCACCCGACTCTTCAAAGATCAATCCCGCAAGGATAGTCAACGCTCGAGCCTGGGCTGTCGTCTCCGGGTCTGCCTGCTGGCTGTCGTCGATTTTCTCAACATCACCGGCTTTCAGGTAATCTTTTACCTGGTCCATCCGCAGAGGGGCAGTGGTCCCTCGCGGTTCTGAGGGAGGTGGCAAAGGTTTACCCTGCTGGAGAAAGCGCAGTGCCCGAGCGGCTTCCTTCTCACCGGGGATCAGGCGCAGAGCGCGCTCAGCAGCATCTTTGGCGCGATCTACCTTTCCGTCTGTTTGTAGGATTGAGGCAACTGCGAGGTATTCATAGACCGCCTCTCGCTTGCGGCCCAATCGTTCGAAGGTCATGGCCAATTTGGTCCGCGTGTTGAGGTCACCGGGGACCATCCGGGCGATTTGGGACCAGTTATCGATGGCTTTATCCGCATCTCGACGCTTAAGGTGCAGCTCAGCTGCGGCGGTTCGCTGGGCGACCGCGCTGTCGATTTGGTTCATGAGTTCGAGAATTTCGGATGTTTTTTCTACGGGTACGGGGTCATCCGGGGCTAATTTCGCTGCGTGTTGATAGACTTCGAGCGCTTCTTGGTACTTCTCCGACTCTAAGAGTGCCAGCCCGAGACTCGTCAAAGCCCCAGGATCGTCGGCTTTCAGTGCGAGCGCCTTGCGGTAATACTCGATCGCTCGGTCCCATTGGAGATCCCAAGCTGCGGAGTGCCCAAGGCGCATGGATTCTTCGAAGAGTTCTTGGCGTTCTGTCATGCCCCATACTTTTTATTAAAATAGGTTAGAGAGGCGAGTATAGCACAAGTTGGAAGCGGTCGCCGTTCATATTGTCAGGTATAAACAGCCAGCTTGAAGGATTACAATTTTTGATGATGTGGAAGCAGTCCTGCGCTCATAGTGGCTGCATATCTGCCCAATTCGACCCTGCTTTGGCATCCGTCTTTAGAGGGACGACGAGATGATAAGCGCCCTGCATAACTTCCTGAACGATGGTGGTGGTTTGCTCTATCTCTCCTTCAGGGCATTCAAGCACAAGCTCATCATGCACCTGCAGCAGCATGCGGGCTGAGAGGCCGGCGCTTACCAACCGTTCGGGCAGGTTGAGCATCGCCAGTTTGATGATGTCAGCGGCTGTACCCTGGATGGGTGCGTTTATCGCTTCACGGTTCGCCCGGGAGCGGTCCATCTCGGAGACGGAGGCGCCGCTCACCAACTGCGGGAAGTACCGTCGCCGGCCTAGAAGGGTCGTGACATAGCCTTTCTCGACGACCTCTTCTCTAATGCTGTCCAGGTAGCTTTTTACACCCGGGAAGCGTTCAAAGTATGCACTAACGAAGTTTTCAGCTTCAGCCAGGGTGAGATCTGTGGTTCGTGTTAATCCAAAGGGACTCATGCCGTAGATCAAACCGAAATTGACCGCTTTAGCGTGGCGACGCATGGCAGAGGTAACATCCTCGATGCTGGTCCCGTAAATCGCCGCCGCCGTCGTTGCGTGGATATCCTGGTCATCTTGGAATGCTTCAATCATCGCCTCGTCCTCTGCGATGTGAGCGACGATGCGTAATTCAATCTGGGAGTAGTCCACACTCAGTAGTAACTGACCGGCAGCGGGGATGAATGCGCGGCGAATCTCCCGGCCGAGATCTGTCCGGATTGGGATATTCTGGAGATTGGGGCTGGACGATGCCAGGCGGCCCGTCACCGATCCGGCTTGATTGTAGGATGTATGCACCCGGTTTGTCTCCGGATTCACTTGTTCGGGGAAAGAATCCGCATACGTCGACTTGAGTTTAGCGATTTCGCGCTGCTTAAGGATTAATTCTATGATGGGGTGAGCTTCTCTCAGTTCATTCAGCACCGCAGCCGCTGTGGAATAATGCCCGGAAGAAGTGCGACGGGTGCGGCCAGGAGGTTCTAAGCCTAGCTCTTCGAATAACACAGTCGAGAGCTGCTGCGTTGAGTTGATGTTGAAACCATGACCGACAATTTCGTAGATCTGCTGTTGCAGGGTCTCTAGTTGGGTCGCCATGTTTTCGGAGAGTTCAGCCAGGAAATCGGTGTCCAGCGAGATCCCGGCTAGTTCCATGTCGGCAAGGATGGGGATGAAAGGCATCTCCACTTCTTCGAAGACCGACATCTGGCTCTTCTCTTCTAATTCATTTTTCAACTCGGGCATCAGGCGGAGGCAGATCTCAGCGTCGGCGATAGCATAGGGGGCAACTTCCGCAATGGGAACGTCGGCCATCGATTTCTGCCCACGGCCGCTGCCGATGAGTTCTTTTATCTCCATCATCTGGATGCCCAAACGAACCCAGGCTAAGTTTTTCAAACCCAGATTGCGAGAGGATGGATCGCAGAGCCACTCGGCAATCATCGTGTCGAACGACAAAGGTTCAACGATCAATCCGTTCCGCGCAAAGATGGTGAAATCATATTTAAGGTTGTGTCCTATTTTTGGAATCTTGGTATCCGTGAGAGACTCGCACAGCGCCTGGATCACGTCTTCAAGATTAAGCTGCGGCCCGCCGGCGTACAGTGGATTGTGCCCTATAGGTAGGTAATAGCCTTCTTCCGGTTTCAACGCCAGGGATATGCCCACAAGGTCTGCGGTAATGGGGTCAGTGCTTGTGGTTTCGGTGTCGAATGCGATCTGCTTGGCAGTTCGCAGTTCAGCCTTTAAACGGGCGAGGGCTTCCTGAGAATCAACCACAGTGGTCTGGATAAGGCTATTTGCCGGTGCGATCGTATTTGAGGTGAACATGTTGAGTTGTCCGGCTTCGACAGGCTCCGTCCCCCCGGGGATTCTGTCCACGAGAGTGCGGAACTCCAGTTCGCGGAAGAGTTTCTTGACTCCGTCTCGGTTGTATCCAGCAGCCCGGCAAGCATCCAGGTTGAAATCAATCGGGACGTCGGTGACGATCTCACCCAACTTGCGGCTGAGATAAGCAATCTCCCGGTTCTCTTCCAGTTTCGACTGAAAACGGGTCGGGATGTCCTCGAGATGTTCGTAGATTCCATCCAGGTCTTTGTATTCTTGAAGGAGTTTGACAGACGTTTTCTCGCCGATCCCGCGCACCCCAGGGATGTTGTCGCTTGAATCTCCCACCATGGCTTTATGATCCACCAACTGAGATGGTTCCAGGTTATAACGGGCTCTCACTTCCTTGGGTCCGTAATCCAGCGCTTCGGACAGTTTTTTTCCGGCTAAGCGTATGAAGACATTGTCGTCAACAAGTTGGAGGAGATCGCGGTCGCCGGTGAGGATGATGACCTCTACTCCCTCGTTGGATGCCAGGCGCGCGACTGTGCCGAGTACGTCATCCGCTTCGAATCCATCGGCCTCAAGAATCGGGATCCCGAAGGTGTTCACCACTTCACGAATGCGGTCGAGCTGCAGGCGCAGATCGTCGGGCATTTTTTCGCGAGTTGCTTTGTACTCCGGGTACAGGTCGTCTCGAAATGTTCTGCCAGTATCGAAAGAAACCGCGAGATATTCTGGTGTTTCAGTCTCAAGCAAGCGGAGCATAACGGACGTGAATCCATACGTCCCAGCAGTGGGTTCGCCTGATTTTGTGATCCAGCGCGACCCTCCGCCCACACCGGTCAGCGCGAAGTAGGTTCGATAGGCAAGCGCGTGGCCATCTATAAGAAAGAGGCGTGGCTTAGAGGACATAGGGTCTCCCAGAAAAGGTCATTTTAATGATTGTAGCATTATATATCTGCTGCAATGGTTCTATTCAAAGTACGTGCTGGCTGGATAATAGATAACGCCTGGCTAATCACCAGGCGTTAACGTTGTTGGTTCTCGGGCTAGACTGTTTCACCGTCGAATATGCGGGAAAAGCCAGAACGCCGCATCATCATCAGGTGAACCATTGGCTGTTACTGCTAGAACGAACTCGACTGATTTTCCGGCCAAGAAACTTAAGTCGACTTCAAGCAAGCGAATACTATCATCGTAGGTCTCAGTCCATGAATCGATGTTCTGCAGTGGACCGCCGTCTGCCCGATAATTTAGTTGGAATTTCACGTTACAGTTGGGGCTGTCGTGCAGACAACCGATGATGGTCTTGAATTGGTCTCCTGCCTGGACGTTGAATGCCGGGAATTTGCCCGTGATCACGCCAGTGTTAGCCCATTGGGGAAAAGTGAGTAATGCGGGCTCATTTTCAGTCCTGCCATCTTCCAGTTCTGGTTCGTCAATTTTAGCGACGAAACCGTCGTTCGATAATGAACCCGGACAGGGCAGCACACCTGCAGCGCTGCGCCACTCGGCCGAGCAGTAATTGGCGATGAAGTCATATGCAATCGTCTCGCCAGCGCCCGGGGTCTTAATCTCAACATAGAAGGCGACGTCCCCAGAACCGCCGACGCCAAACAGCACACTGCCATCTGAACGGAGCTTCCAGTTGCCCTTGAATGTCCCACTTTCATTAGGAGCGGTGAGATCCACGGAGACATCTACCGTCTGGTTGGGAGCAACGCTGCCGACAAGCGACTTCGAAGCAGGACCGCCCATGGCATCGCCGGAATCGAAGACAAGCGCGTAACTGGAATTCCATGTGCAAGACCCGGTGTTGCGCAAGCGCCAGGTCTTTGTGAATGCCTCACCCTGGGCGAGTTCGGTCCCGTCTGGGATGGTTACATCGGATACAAAAGCGGCGCGGTTACAGGGCACTTCTGTCGTTGTGGGAATGGGTGTATTCGTGTTCGTTGGCGATGCCGAAAGTTCGGTCGCTGTCGCAGGAGGAGGCGTAAGGGCGATGGTTGGTGGAGGTTCCTGTGTTTCACCTGCAGAATCCGTCAGCCGAGCCTCAACAGTGTGGGCGGCATACGTGGGGAGCGGATCCGGAGTGGAAGCTGCCCCTGGAAGGTTGCAGGCGATCGCCCCGAGGATTAATACTGCGGAAAAGAGTAAAGGACGTTTCATCAAATACCTTCCTTACGAATGGATCATTCGAATGAAATGAGTCTTTATTACATATTCCACTTTCTACCCAGCATGCTACAGTGCACTCGCCTGCGGGTCAAGTGGGATCGATCGGCACGAAGTGCGATTGATCCGTTGCAGAGCGAGTGTATACAACTTAATGGTACATGAAGTAGGGCAGGTAAAGTTTTGGATAGCCTCAGCCGTCTAACACTGGTGCACCGATCATACTCCACGGACCAGCCCACTCGATTTTCACTTTGACGAGCTCACCGAGGAGATCCACTTCGGATTCAAAGAAGACCAGCTTGTTTGTGCGCGTCCGCCCTTTCCAGCGAGCATCATGTTTCTCCTCGACAAGAACCTCCTCCGTGTTTCCAACGAAGTGGGCGTTTATCCGGTCTGCGATTTTCGCCTGCAACTCCTCCAGCGCCCGAAATCGGCGCATTTTTTCTGCAGCGGAGATGTCGTCTTGCATGCGCCGTGCAGAAACCGTCTGCGGTCGGGGGGAGTATCGCGCCAGATGAGCAACGTCTAGTGCGAGCTCTTCTAAAAGATCGTGCGATCTCTGGAATTGCGATTCTGTCTCACCCGGGAATCCAACGATGATGTCTGTGGCGATTGAAACTCCAGGAATGGTCTCTCTGATTCTATGGATGAGGTGACGGTAATCGTCGGAGGTGTAACCGCGGTGCATGCGGTCGAGAATTTCGTCGTCGCCAGATTGAATCGGGACCTCAATATGTTCGCAGACCTTGGGAAGCGAGGCTACAGCTTTAATCAGCTCGTCATTCATCCAATTAGGGTGAGAGGTGAGGAAGCGTATTCGTTTTAACCCATCGATCTCGTGGAGTGCAGAAAACAGATCGCCAAGGTCGGGGCTGCCTTCGATGTCCATGCCGTAGCGGTCGACGATCTGACCGAGCAGTGTCACTTCGCGCACCCCTTGTGAGACGAGGGATTCGACCTCTACTGCGATCTCGTTGATTGGACGACTCCGTTCAACGCCTCTTCGGAAGGGGATGACGCAGTAAGTGCAAGCGTGTGAGCAACCATAGACAACAGGTACGTAGGCGGAAACTAATCTCCCCTGTTCTCTCTGCGGGAGGAGAAGTTCATCATCCATTATTTCATATCGTCTCTGTGTCTTGGCTTCAACCGTTTCCTTGCCCTCAAGATTGAGCAGGTGATCTATCAAAGGAATAGGGTCGGTCCACGAAGGGGTATCTCTCACGCATTTGTTGATTATCCATTACACCAACCATGCAGCCCATCAGATTGATAACGAGGTCGGGACGGCTCTCCTTCAGGGGACGCAAGGAGGTGAGCCTGCCGTGAGCTTTATCCTCAGCGCTTTGCCGCACAACGCAAGTGTTCAACATAATTACGTCGGCTCGATCCGCTTTTGACGTTGGCTGATAACCAAGTCTCTCGAGGGCTGAAGCCACTCGCTGCGAATCAGCGACGTTCATCTGACAGCCAGAAGTCCAGATGTGATATTTCATGGCGAGGATTATAACGTGAGACAGTCCGAATTTGCGCGTATTGTCAGCTAAGCATAACCAGGAAAGGTGACAGTTGTTGAGTTCGATTGCGGTTGGAGTATGATACTAGCGTTTGGATGGCACCAACCGGCATTTATTGAATCGAGGGTTTAAGGAAAATGCGAGCTTTCCGAGGGACCGGATGCAAATGGATGAGCATGAGGCGATTGTCGAATTCGCTGCTTGTGCTGGTCCTGTGCATCCTCCCAACGAGCTGCAGCCCGTCTCCCGGGAAGA
>RCNB010001216.1_pt1 | contig 16261 bp, 10 predicted proteins | sample 2041321 | NCBI WGS metagenome assembly RCNB01 (sample SAMN09708232, study PRJNA481090) | Marine sediment metagenome, whole genome shotgun sequencing project. | reverse complement strand
TTGCTACCTACAATAATAATGGCACGCCCGAAACTTCTGACGATACTGTAGATTCAAGCACAGAGAGTATTTCACTCAGTAAATCGCCTTATACAGAAAACCCGATTTTTAAATCAGATATTTTAAGGGTTGAGGGTGAAAATGTTGGTTACCTGATGTATAACGGATTTACTCCCGAATATGATAATCAACTAAATGCAGCTTTTGGTGCTTTTTTGGCAAATAACGTTCAGCATCTCGTTTTGGATTTAAGATATAACCCTGGAGGTTCTGTAAATACAGCTATCCTTTTATCGAGTATGATTGCAGGACAAAATACGGGAGAAGTTTTTAGTACAGAGCAATGGAATAGTGAATTTCAAGCTGCTTTCGAAAATGAAAATCCAGAATTGCTAATTAATAGATTTACAAGTAATAATAATGGAACACCTCTAAATAGCTTAAATCTTCAAAAAGTTTACATTCTAGCTACAAACCGTTCGGCATCTGCAAGTGAGCTAGTAATAAATAGCTTGGATCCATACATTGATGTAATCCATATTGGAGAAAATACTTTTGGCAAATACCAAGCGTCTCTCACCATATACGATTCGGAAAATTATAGAAGAGAAGGTGCTAACCCAAATCATACCTATGCCATGCAACCTTTGATTTTAAAGTCTTTAAATAGTGTTGGTCATACCGATTATGACGATGGTTTGGTTCCTGATATACCGCTAAATGAAAACTACACAAACTTAGGTGTACTTGGAGATGAAAATGAAACACTTCTGGCTGCCGCATTGGCAGATATCGCAAATGAAACTGGAAGAATTTCAGATATACAATCTAAAGCAAAAAATAATTTAATCCTTGTGGAAGACAGTAATAGCCTAGAGCGCTTTAACAATGAGATGTACATTGATAAAGCACTCCCTAATGACTTAATAAAAAGAATTCTTTTTGAACAAAATTAAGGACCATTTATAAGTTTATATTTAACCCTAAATTCATATTTCTACCTTTGGTAGTGTACCCGAGAATTTCAAAATAATCTTCATTAAATAAATTGGTGATACTAGCAAAAATCTTCAATTTATTTTTAATTAGTTTATGACTAAAATATAAATCGATTATAGAATAAGAGTCTAAATTTTCATTAGTAAACGTATAAAAATTAGTGTCAATTCTACTTCCAACAAATTGATAATTCAAAGACATATAACTCTTTTCAGAAAAATCATAGCCTAAACTTACATTTGTTTTATGCTTTGGTATACGCAAGCGGACCCCGTCTTTTACATCTATAAATGCATAGTTGGCACTAATAGATAAGTCCTTAATTAAATCAATTTGTACTTCAAATTCAATACCATGAACAGTTGCGTCAGTTGTGGCGTTTTCATAAGCCGAAGTATATACAATGGTATTCTCTTCTTTACGATTGTAATAAACACCATTTATGCGAAACCCTTTTTTAGTATTATATTCCAAACCTGCTTCAATCGTTTTATTTTCTTCAGGTTCTAAATCTGAATTAGGTCCAAAAAATCCAAATAACTGCGATAAATTTGGCGCTATAAATGATGTGGCATAAGACCCAAAAACTTTAGCGTAACCAGTTTTAACAGGAATACTATAGGATGGATTAACGCTATAAACCAAATGAGAACCATACTCACTATGGTTGTTGAAACGAGCTCCAGCATTTAAGTTCAGACCAAAATCTGATACATAAACCGCATTAATATAAGGATCAGTGTTTGTAAAACTTTCTTCGGCAATAAATACACTTTTATAATCTCCATAATTTAGACCTACAATGGTGTAAATCTTTTCATTAAAAACATATTTATTAAAAGCATCAACAACCAAGCTTTTAGCTTCGTTTATTGATCCAAAATCCGATATGGTTTCTCTATCAATTTTAGTATAAGCAGCACTCACTTGAAAACTTCCATTTTGGTATCTAAACTTTGGAGCTATACCAAGCCTTGATTGTTTAGAGATATATTTATCCGGTGTATCAGCGAACGTATAATTTGGAGCTGGAAAACCATCAATATCAGTTTTAAACTTATCATGACTTGCAAAAGCAATAATATCAACAGCATCACTTATTTCATAACCTAATTTCAAATTAACGTTATATCTTGAAAACACATCTTTTTCAGGAGTTTCAGATTTTGCTGCGGACAATCCATCAACAAATCGATTTCCAAAACTTGCTAAATAGGTGAATTTATTCAAACTACCATTTACCGAGACATTATTTGTGAAACTTGAACCATTATAATTCAAATCATCTTGGGTTTGATTCGTACCAACAACATTTAAAAAGCTTGCAGAAACTTCTTTTCTTGAAGCTTTTTTTGTTACTATACTGATTACAGCAGTAGCAGCTGCGTTTCCATAAAGAGTGCTAGCTGCACCTTTAATAATTTCAATAGATTCAACAGTGTTTAAATCCAGTAAACGCAAATCAAAATCGTTTGCTACAATAGATGGGTCATTTACTTGAATACCATCAATAAGGACTAAAACTTGTCTGTTATTTCCGCCTCTAATAAAATTTCCTAAATTTTGGCCTTCCACACTTCGGCTTCCATTGATTTCAATGCCGCTTTTATTATTAATTAATTCGGAAATACTTCTACCTTGATTTCTTTCAATTTCTTTCTTTGAAATCTTAATAACCGTTTTTCCTGAATTTTCACGCTTTAATTTAAAACGTGAATCTGTAATTACAATTTCGTCAAGTAGCTGCACCTTAGTTGAATCGATTTGCTGTTGGGAAAAACCAATCGTTGATATACCCATACACAGGATGCCAAAAACATTAGCTTTTTTAATCATTTAAATGAATAATTACTCGAGAATCGCATGGCTATCATACGCAAACTTTTATCCCGAAAGTTTAACTTATTTGTTTTGAAAATGGCAGGTCTCCTGACTTGCGTCTTCATGTTGGTCTTCCCAAAGATTACTCCTCAGTGACTTGAAGTTTTACATGAAGCTTTATAGCTTACAGTTGCGGGAACAGTTCTGGATTCTTACCAGATTCCCTTTTAATCCACTCAACAAAAGTTAAATAGAACCAAAATTCGGAGTGAAAGTAAACATTTTGTTTAAAGTTTCTGTGAAAACATTAAATAATATTACTTTTGACAATATAAAAAGCAGTATTGAAAAAATTCTCTCTCTTAATTATCTCCTTAGTTTTGATTTCTTGTAAAGAGCAAGGAAATATTGATTTGACCAAAGTAGATAATGGTAAGGAAGTACTCTTAAGATATGCTAAAGGCTTCACGATTACAGATTTCGGGTTATATAAAACAATTGAAATCAAAAGCCCATGGCCGGATGCAAAAGAATCTTTTAAATATAAACTTTCAAAATCTGAAAGTAAAACAGATATTATTAATCCAATAAAAAAAATTGTAGTTACATCTACAACCCATATTCCTGCCCTTGAGCTTTTAGGTGTTGAGAAAACCTTAGTTGGTTTTCCAGGAACCAATTATATATCGTCAAAGAAAACCAGACAAAGGATTGATGAAGGATTAGTACGAGAATTAGGGAAGAATGAAGGGATTAATACAGAGGTTCTTTTAGAACTCAAACCAGATGTAGTCATTGGTTTTGGGGTAGATGGCACCAACAATACATTTGAAACTATTCAAAAAGCTGGTATCCCAGTAATATATAATGGTGATTGGGTAGAAGTTTCTGCTCTTGCAAAAGCAGAGTGGATTAAATTTTTTGGTGTTCTATATAATAAAGAAAAAGAAGCTGACTCCATTTTTAATGACATTGAGTATAACTATATCGAAGCGAAAAAATTAGCGTCGAACACCGCATCAAAACCTACAGTTTTGTGTGGTGCCATGCATAAAGACGTTTGGTATTTACCACAAGGCACAAGTCCCGAAGCTCAATTTTTAAGAGATGCGAATGTCAATTATTTATGGAGCGAAACCACCGGAAAAGGGAGTCTGGCTCTAAGTTTTGAGGTGGTTTTAGACAAATCACAGAATGCCGAATTATGGTTAAGTCCTTCGTACTACTCAAGTTTAGATGCTATTAAAAATGCAAATCAACATTATACAATGTTTAAAGCTTATCAAAATAAAAATGTGTATTCATTTTCAAATACTACAGGAGATACTGGAGGTGTATTATATTACGAACTTGGTACCACAAGACCTGATTTAGTGTTAAAAGATATAATCAAAATTTGTCATCCAGAATTGTTAAAAAACTACGTTCCTTATTTCTTTAAACAACTAGAATAATTGGCCGTCAAGAATACATACAAGCTTCCTTTTATAACACTTACAATCGTATTAATTGTATGCTTTTTCATGAATATAAGTTTAGGCTCAGTATCTATTCCAATTAAAGACATAATTAATAGTTTAATTGGAGCTTCGATTAAGAATGAAAATTGGCAATATATTATCCTCGATTTTAGATTACCAAAAGCATTTACCGCTATTTTAGTCGGTTCAGGATTGGGTATTTCAGGGTTAATGATGCAAACATTATTTCGAAATCCTCTTGCTGGGCCATTTGTACTTGGTATTACTTCTGGTGCTAGTCTAGGAGTAGCATTGGTAATCATGGGAGCCTCGCTTTTTGGAGGAATGCTCGCAGGGCTTCTTGTTTCTAAATGGGGCATTGTGATTGCAGCAAGCCTTGGGAGTTTTTTAGTGCTTTTAGCCGTTTTAATAGTCTCTACTAGAGTCAGAGATACCATGGCAATTTTAATAATTGGATTGATGTTTGGCAGTATTACTGCTGCGGTTGTTAGTGTGCTTTCTTATTTTAGTTCAGCCGAAGAATTACAACAATACGTCTTTTGGGGCTTTGGAAGTCTAGGCAATCTATCTTGGCAAGAACTTTTAATTCTATTCACTATTTATTGCATTGGTTTATTAATGAGCATTATCTCCATCAAATCTTTAAACACCCTCCTTTTGGGTGAAAACTATGCTAAAAGTTTAGGTCTAAATATAAAGCAAAGTCGATTGATTATAATAATAGCTACTAGTTTATTAGCAGGTACTATTACCGCGTTTGCTGGACCTATTGCCTTTATTGGTCTTGCAATTCCGCACATGACAAGACAAATTTTTAATACTCAAAATCATAAAATATTACTTCCGGCAGTATTTATGTTTGGTGCTATTGTAATGTTAATTTGTGATATCATTGCTCAGCTACCTACAAGCGATTACACCCTTCCTATCAATGCTATTACCTCCTTAATTGGAGCTCCAGTTGTGATTTGGTTGTTAGTAAGAAAACGAAAAATGATATTTTGATTATATGAAAGATGACAATGAACATATCATTTTAAAAACGGATAATTTATCTATTGGATATAGATCAAAAAAACTATATACCTGTATAGCCAGTAATATTAATATAGAACTTCAAAAAGGAGAATTGGTTGGTCTTGTTGGTGCCAATGGTATAGGAAAATCAACATTACTGAGAACCCTAGCAAAAGTGCAGCCCAAGCTTGATGGTAAAATTATCATTAACAATAAACTCTTAGAACAACACTCCTCATTAGAGTTAGCAAAAGTCTTAAGCTTGGTTCTAACCGAACAAATTGTTTCTAAAAATTTATCTGTTATTGAGCTTATTGCTTTAGGCAGACAACCCTATACCAATTGGGTTGGCAACTTGACTAAGCATGATTTATCCATAGTAAATCTAGCAATACAGCAAACTAACATTGAAAATCTAAAACTTAAAAAATGTTTTGAACTTAGTGATGGTCAATTGCAAAAAGTCATGATTGCCCGAGCGCTTGCTCAAGACACAAATTTGATTATACTTGACGAACCTACGACGCATCTGGATATGTATCACAAGGCTTACATTCTTAAGTTGCTTCAAAAATTATCGAAAGAAACATCAAAAACGATTTTGTTTTCATCTCATGAAATAGATTTGGCCATTCAATTATGTGATAAGCTTATAGTTATGACAGAGAATGACGTTTTAATTGACACGCCAAAAAATCATATTGAGCAAGGAAATTTTAAGACACTTTTTCCTGAAGACCTTATAATTTTTGACGATAATACTGGTGCCTTTAGGGTAAAAAAATAATATTGCTCTAATTTCATCTTATAAATTGTTATATTTATGTGTTGAAAATCAGGATATTAATTTCCCTGCTCCCTTCTTTAATTATCCTATGTTTCTTATAAAAAGAACCAAAACGTTTCAGATGAAATCACAAAAAATAGTAGGTCAACTAATTTGCGTTCTTCTGTTAATTATCCTTTCTAACTGTAAAAACAAATCTTCAGGGTCAAATCCAGATTTAGCAGCAATCAATTTAATACGTGGTGATATTTTATTATGCGGAGGGGGTGACTTTGGAGAAGTAACCTTTGCTTTGTCTTGTGGTTATGAAACTCGAGATAATTTTAATTTAGCTATTTCTTTATTACATTCTTTTGAATATGAAGAAGCTGAAAAGGCATTTGCAAAAGTAATTGATATCGATTCAAATTGTGCAATGGCCTATTGGGGTGTTGCAATGTGTAATTTTCATGCATTATGGCGACCACCAACCGAAGATGATTTGAAAAAAGGGTCCTTGGCAATAAAAATTGCTCGTTCACTTGAAAATAAAACCGAACGGGAAATAAGATATATTGAAGCAATTGCAAATTTTTATACAGATTGGGAAACCGCAAATCATCAAACGAGAATAAAAAGGTTTGAAAATGCAATGGAGACTATTTATAACGATTATCCAGACGATAAGGAGGCTGCTATTTTTTATGCTTTGGCTTTAAATTCTGGGGCTGACCTCTCAGATAAGACTTATGCAAATAGAAGGAAAGCTGGCAATATTTTAGAAAAATTATTTCCAGACCAACCCAACCATCCGGGTATTGCCCATTATATTATTCATAGTTATGATTATCCAGAATTAGCAGAAATGGCGCTTTCTTCAGCTAGAAGATATGCAGCTATCGCTCCTGCATCTTCACATGCACAGCACATGCCTTCACATATTTTCACAAGACTGGGGCTTTGGGAAGAATCGATTCAATCTAACTTAAGTGCAACTTCTTCAGCGCAGTGTTATGCCGCCCAAGTTGAAATGGATGGCCATTGGGACGAAGAAATCCATGGAACAGATTATTTGGTTTATGCTTATTTACAGCAAGGCAAAGTCCAGGAAGCAAAAAATTTATTAGATTATTTGGTATCTATTGATAAAATAAACCCAATTGGAGTTAAAGGTGCATATCCATCAGCTGCAATACCATCAAGATTTTATTTAGAAACCAGAAACTGGGAAAAGGCAGCAAATCTAACAATGCCAACCAATGATTATCCTTCAGATAAATTCCCTTGGTCCAATGCAATTATTCATTATACACGTATTCTAGGCGCAGTAAATATTAAAAATTTAGAATCAGCTCATGAGGATTTTAAAAAATTAAACAACTGTCATGATGTTTTGGTAGAAAACGCGAATGACTATATGGCAAATCAAGTTTTAATTATGGTAAAATCTGCAGATGCTTGGATTCATTTTAATAAAGGCAAAAATGAAGATGCCTTAACGTTAATGCAGGAATCGGCAGATATGGAATCTAAAACTGAAAAACAATCTTTGACACCAGGAGAGGTTCTTCCATCGCGAGAACTACTTGGAGATTTACTTATTAAATTAAACAAACCTAAAGAGGCATTGATAGCTTACGAATTAAACTTAAACATACGTCCTAATAGGTTTAATGGTTTATATGGAGCCGCCGTTGCTGCCAAACGATCTGGAAATACAAAAAAAACTATACAATACTTTGAGATTTTGCTAAGTCAAACTAAAAATTCAAATAGTAGCAGAGCAGAAATTGAAGAAGCAAATACCTTTATTAAACAAAATAAAATCCAATGAATTTACTAAAGTCAATTTATTTATTATCATGCCTGCTATTACTTGTTTATTTTACATCCTGTAATAACAAAGACAAAAAACCAAATCCTGATTTGGCTTCCATTGATTTGCTTAGAGGAGAACTTATATTGTGTAGTGGTGACCAATTTGGGGAAGTCAGTTTTTCTTTATCATGTAATTATGATATGCGCAAAACTTTCGACCTTGCTGTTTCCCTATTGCACTCTTTTGAATACGAGGAAGCCGAAAAAGCTTTTGTACAAGTCCTAGATGCCGATCCTGATTGTGCCATGGCTTATTGGGGTGTTGCCATGAGTATAAGTCATTCACTGTGGTATCAGTCTGATAATAGCTATTTAAAGAAAGGCTCTAAACTATTAGAAATTGCCAAAAAACTTGATAAGGGTGAAAGAGAAAATGATTATCTGGATGCCATAAGTACATACTATCAAGATTGGAAAAATATTAACCCAAAAGATCGAACGCTTTTGTATGAAAAGAAAATGGAACATATTTATAACAAATATCCTGATGATACTGAAGCCGCTGTATTTTATGCCTTAGCATTGAGGGCATCTGCAAATCGCAGCGATAAAGAGTATATTAATCAAAAAAAATCAGGGGAAATCTTAGAGAAATTATTCATTGAACAACCTAATCATCCCGGAATTGCACATTATATTATCCATAATTACGATTATCCAGAGTTAGCTCATTTGGCTTTGCCCACAGCAAGACGCTATGCCAGCATTGCTCCTGCCTCTTCTCATGCTCAACACATGCCATCGCATATTTTTACACGCCTAGGGCTTTGGGGCGAATCGATAGAATCTAATGTAAATTCAGCATCTTCTGCTCGATGTTATGCAGAGTCTAGCGATATGGATGGGCACTGGTCTAACGAGCTTCATGCCATGGGTTACTTGGTGTATGCATATCTACAAAAAGGAGACAATGTAAAGGCTAATGAGCAGTTTGAATACATGAAAACAATGTCTAACGTATATCCTTCAAATATCGCTGCTATCGCTTACCCTTTTGCTGCAGTCCCAGCTCGAATTGCTATTGAAAATCACCAATGGGAAGACGCCGCCAATGTTTATCCTCACAAATCAGAGATTGATTGGGAAAAATATCCTTGGCAAAAATCGTTAATTCATTTTGCAAGAGCACTTGGTTCTGCCCATACCAAAGATTTTGTTTTAGCTGAAAAAGAAATAGAAATCCTGAATACATTAAGAGAGAAAATAATTGATAAAGGAAATGAGGCTAATGGAAAACAAGTCTTAATTCAAATAAAAATAGCACAAGGTTGGCTTTCTTTTTTAAAGGGGAATCAAAACGAAGGTCTTACTCTTTTAAAGGAAGCTACAGAAATGGAAGATATTCTTGGTGTTCATGGTATTACACCTGCAAAACTAACTCCAGCATGGGAATTTTTGGGTGATATGTATTTGAAAATGGATAAACCAAATGAGGCCCTGGAAGCTTACGAAAAAAATTTAATTGCCAATCCAAATAGATTTAATGGTCTTTATGGTGCAGCTACTGCTGCAAAATTTTCTAAAAATCAAGAAAAAGCAAAACTCTATTTTGAAGCTTTATTGAAGCTTACAGAGAATTCAAATAGTGAAAGACCCGAAATTATTGAAGCGAATGAATTCCTTGACCAAAACGTAATTTAATTTGTCAATATGAAGTCAATTTGGTATGTTATTTTTATTTTTTTGCTTTTAATTGGTTGTGAATCACCAACCAAGCAATTACCCATATACAATCCTTCAAATTTCAACCCTAAACTGGTCGATCCTAGTTTACATGAGATTACTGAGAATCACACCGTAGCAGATTTTAATTTAATAAACCAAAATGGCGATACCATTACTCAGAACAACTATAAAGACAAAATTTATATTGCAGATTTCTTTTTTACACGTTGTGGAACGATTTGCCCAATAATGACAAATAATATTGCAAAACTCCAAGAAGAATTTATAAATAATGACGATGTCATGTTTTTGTCATTATCAGTAACTCCAGAAATGGATAGTGTGCAAGTTTTAAAGGAATATGCTATAAATAAAGGTGTGATTGACCGTAAATGGAATGTCGCTACTGGTAGTAAAAAACACATTTATAATCTAGCACGTAAAAGTTATTTTGCTGTTGTTGAGCAAGGAGACGGCGGACTACAAGATTTTATTCATACACCAAATTTCATTCTTGTAGATAAAGACAAACAAATTCGTGGTATTTATGATGGTACAAAAGACGATAACGTTGAACAGATTATAAAGGATATAAGAATTTTGTTGAACTAAGGTATATCTTCCCAATTCAGACTTCAATTTTCAACTAAAAAATTTATCTTTGGTTAAACTTCAATTTTTATATGAACGATAGCCTTATTCTCATTCTTGCAATTCTAATTTCTGCTGCTATTGGTTGGTATCTGGGTATGCTTTTTACAAAACTAAAAAGTAAAAGTGACCAAAGCACTCTAGAAGAGCGCCAAACCCAAATGAGCATGACTATTGAGGAGCTCAAACAAAACTTAAGTAAGATAGAAGGTGAACGTGAAGACATTAGAAGAGAAAAAGACTTTTTAAACGCAGAATTGGCTCGAAAAAATACCGAGTATGAAAATCTACAGCACCAAAGCCTAAAACGTGATGAAGAACTTGAAGAACGCCAAGAGCAGTTACGAAAAGATTTTGAATTACTAGCGACAAAAATTTTAGACGAAAAATCTGAAAAATTCACACTTCAGAATAAAGAAAACATCAAGCAGATTTTAAATCCGTTACAGGAAAAAATACTGATTTTTGAGAAAAAAGTTGAGGATACCCAAAAAGAAAGTATTAGTATGCATTCGGCCTTAAAAGAGCAACTACTGGGCTTGAAAGATTTAAATCAACAAATGACCAAAGAAGCCACAAACCTTACAAGAGCTTTAAAAGGTGATAGCAAAATGCAAGGAAATTGGGGCGAATTAGTTCTGGAACGTGTTTTAGAAAAATCGGGCCTTGAAAAAGATAGAGAATATTTTGTACAGCAAAGTTTTACTTTAGTTGATGGTACTCGTGTGCTTCCAGATGTAGTCTTGCATCTTCCTGATAATAAACGAATGATTATAGATAGTAAAGTGTCTTTAACCGATTATGAGCGTTTTGTAAATGCAGATGATGATGATAGACCTCACTTTTTAAAAGCACACGTTAATTCTATTAGAAAACATGTAGATCAATTATCCGATAAAAAATATGAAGATTTATATGATATAGAATCACCCGATTTTGTGCTTATGTTTATCCCAATAGAACCTGCTTTTGCCATTGCTATTAACGATGACAATTCTTTATATAATAAGGCTTTTGAAAAGAATATTGTTATTGTAACACCTTCTACCCTTTTAGCTACACTGCGTACTATTGATACAATGTGGAATAATGAAAAACAACAGCGAAACGCCATTGAAATTGCACGTCAGGCAGGGGCTTTGTATGATAAGTTTGAAGGCCTTGTTAAAGATTTAACTGGTGTTGGTAAGAAAATTGATGCTGCCAAAACAGACTATTCTTCTGCTATGAACAAGCTTGTAGACGGGAAAGGTAATCTTATAACAAGTGTTGAAAAACTTAAAAAAATGGGAGCCAAAGCTAAAAAGGCATTACCTGAGGCTATTATTAAACGGGCTAAAGAGCTAGAAGATTAATTATTAAATAAAAAAGTATCAGTCAAATATATTGACATAAAAAAGCCACCAAATAGGTGGCTTTTTTTATTATATAGTTTTAAAACCTATTGTTTAATAAAACGTTTAGTTTGTGTTCCTGTTTCACTAGTAAGTCTAACCAAATATATACCTGTGTTCCATTGTGATACATCTACAGATTCAGATACATTATTTAACTTGTTAGCATATATTTTCTTCCCTAATACGTCAAACACTTCTAAGCTCATAGTATCCTGCGCACTAGACATTTTTAAATTTAATCTATCTCTTCCCGGGTTTGGGGATATAGTAAATGCGTTTTCTAGTTTTTGATCTTTAGTGCTTAAAAAAGTAGTATTCGCCGTAATATTATCAAAATCTGCATCACCAATAAATTCATCCGCTCTGTGGTCAACAGCCGTTGAACTCACAATTCTCATGATTACCACACTACTCATAGTCGTTGGGTAATTATCCGAAGTACCTCCTGATACCGACTGTGACATAAAAGTCTGCGTAATTGGAAATAGCACAGTAACCCATCCAGAACCTACCGGAACAACCACAGGGGTAGTTGAAATCCAATATGTACCACTGCCACTCATACTTGCACTAAAAGCTACTCTTAAATTTAAAGCTGTAGCTCCATTGTTTTTAACCTGCATCGAAACCGACTTAATTCCAGCAGTGACATAATCTCCAGCCCATTGATTTGTATTTAGCATTAGAAACTTACCTCCAGCAACGCCATTTATTCCCGTAGATGTATTCTTAAGATAATTATTATCAACACCTCCAACTGTTTGAAGTGATGGTGGGTTAGGGCTTCCTCCTCCTCCATGCACCCAATTCTGTACAGTTGCCGGTGTATCAAAATCGTCAGGTATTCCAGCAGTTATTTGCGCTATACTTGCAGAAGTGACAAATAAGGTAAGTAATAAAATAAGTAATTTTCTTTCCATAATAAATTTGAGATTTAATACAAGCAAAATTAATGATTTTCAACAATTAATTATATAAAAAATCGATAAAATGAAGTATTTACTTACTTAAATACATTTTACGTCTAGAATACAGGTCATAAAATTGATCGTCCTTAAGGCTGTCTATAAATAAAATGCTTTCTCCTGTACTTTTCATCTCAGGCCCTAATTGCTTATTTACATTAGGAAATTTATTAAATGAGAATACAGGTTGTTTTATAGCATAACCCTCTAATTTTGGGTTAAAATTAAAGTCTTTTACTTTCTTTTCTCCAAGCATTACTTTAGTTGCATAATTCACATAAGGCTCTCCATAAGCTTTAGAAATAAAAGGAACGGTTCTTGAAGCTCTAGGATTGGCTTCGATTATATAAACAATATCATCTTTAATTGCAAACTGAACATTAATTAAGCCTACTGTATTTAACTCTAGAGCTATTTTCTTAGTATGATCTTTAATTTGTTGCATTACAAACTCACCTAAATTAAAAGGTGGCAAGGTAGAGTTACTATCACCTGAGTGTATACCACAAGGCTCAATATGTTCCATAATACCAATAATATAAACATCTTCTCCGTCACAAATAGCATCTGCTTCAGCTTCTATGGCACCATCAAGATAATGGTCTAATAGTAATTGATTGCCAGGCATTCGGCCTAATAGATTAACTACATGTTTTTCTAATTCTTCTTTATTTATCACAATTTTCATACCCTGACCGCCAAGTACATAAGACGGACGAACTAATATTGGAAAATCTAACACATCGGCAATTGCAGAAGCTTCATCGGCTGTTGTTGCTATATCAAATTCTGGGTAGGGAATATTGTTATTTTTTAATAGTCTTGAAAAATGACCTCTATCTTCAGCTAAATCAAGAGATTCAAAACTAGTGCCTATAATTTTTATACCATATTTAGTTAGCTTTTCTGCTAACTTTAATGCAGTTTGTCCTCCTAATTGTACTATTACACCTTCAGGTTTTTCATGCTTGATGATATCGTAAATATGCTCCCAAAATACAGGTTCAAAATATAATTTATCAGCGGTATCAAAATCCGTTGAAACCGTTTCTGGGTTACAGTTTATCATAATTGTCTCGTAACCACATTCTGCTGCTGCCAAAACTCCATGAACACAACAATAATCAAACTCAATGCCTTGACCTATTCTATTTGGTCCAGAGCCCAAAACGATAACTTTTTTTTTGTCTGAAACAACACTTTCATTATCAGCATACCGTTTTCCATCAGCCAATTCCATATCACTTTCAAAAGTGGAATAATAATATGGTGTTTTTGCTTCAAACTCAGCTGCGCAGGTATCAACCAATTTATAAACACGATTTACACCAAGCTCCTCACGTTTATTATAGACTTGGCTTTCTAAACAACCCAACATATGAGCTATTTGTCTGTCTCCATATCCTTTTTGTTTAGCTTCTAACAATAAATCTTTTTGAATAGTATCAATCTTAAAAGTTGATATTTCATTATTGAGGAAATGTAATTCTTCATATTGCTTTAAAAACCACATGTCAATTTTTGTAATTTCATGGATTCTACTTAATGGAATACCCATTCTAATGGCATCATAAATTATGAAGACCCTATCCCATGAAGCATATGTGAGCTTCTCTATAATTTGATTATAATTCTTGTTTTCTTTACCATCAGCTCCCAAACCATTACGCATAATTTCAAGTGACTGAGTGGCTTTATGCAAGGCCTCTTGAAATGAACGCCCAATACCCATTACTTCACCAACTGATTTCATTTGAAGCCCTAATTGTCTATCAGATCCTTCAAACTTATCAAAATTCCACCGTGGTATTTTTACAATTACATAATCCAAAGTAGGTTCAAATAATGCCGAAGTAGATTTTGTTATTTGGTTGCTTAATTCATCGAGATGATATCCCAATGCTAATTTAGTAGCAATTTTTGCAATTGGGTATCCAGTAGCTTTACTTGCCAATGCCGAAGAACGTGATACACGTGGATTAATCTCTATAGCAATAATATCTTCGTTTTTATCTGGGCTCACGGCAAATTGCACATTACAACCTCCTGCAAAGTCTCCAATACTGCGCATCATATGTATTGCCATATCACGCATTCTTTGATATGTCCTATCGCTTAGGGTCATGGCTGGTGCAACTGTAATAGAATCTCCAGTATGAATACCCATAGGGTCCATATTCTCTATAGAACATATAATAACAACATTATCATTAGCATCCCTAAGCAACTCCAGTTCAAATTCCTTCCAACCAATAAGTGCCTTATCTATCATGACTTCATGTATAGGAGAAACTTCCAGACCACGAGTTAGTAATTCATCAAAATCTTCTTCTTTATACACAATAGATGCGCCATCTCCCCCTAAAGTAAAAGATGCCCTAATTACCAACGGAAATCCATATTCTTGAGCTATTTCTTTACCTTTTAAATACGATGTAGCCGTCGCTTGAGGTGCCATTGGTATACCGATATCCAACATTAATTCTCTAAATTTCTCCCTGTCCTCGGTAATGTTTATAGCATCAATATCAACACCTATAATCTCTACACCAAAATCTTCCCAAATACCCTTTTCATCTGCTTCAATACATAAATTTAGCGCCGTTTGTCCACCCATAGTAGGAAGAACAGCATCAATTTGTGGATGTTCTTTTAAAATCTGAATAATAGACTTTGTAGTAAGTGGCAACAAATACACATGATCTGCCATTGCAGGGTCAGTCATAATTGTTGCTGGATTAGAATTTATTAAAACAGTTTCTATTCCATCTTCACTTAAAGAACGTAATGCTTGAGTTCCAGAATAATCAAACTCACAGGCTTGTCCTATAATTATAGGTCCAGAACCTATTATCAATACAGAATTAAGGTCTTGTCTTTTTGGCATTTGGTATTATAGTATTTAAAATTTTTCAAAAATAGTTATCAATTGGGTATAAAAAAAGGCGTTACTACCAGTAACACCTTTAATATATTAACAATTGTTAATCATTATTTCTTATGACGAAGTTCAGAAGAAACAGAAATTTTCTTTCTCCCTTTAGCTCTTCTTCGAGCAAGAACTTTTCTACCGTTTACGCTAGCCATTCTTTCTCTAAAACCGTGCTTGTTTCTTCTTTTTCTCTTTGATGGTTGAAACGTTCTTTTCATTGTATTATATCTTTAAAATCGTCTTTTCTTTATTTTAAATTAGTTTTAAACATCTTCTCAAAACTGCGGGCAAATATACAAAGAGTTTTTACTTTGACAAATCTATAATCAAAAATATTTTGAATTGTTTTTACTACCTTTGCATTCTGCAAATTAAACTGAAAAAATGTACAACAAAAATATAAAATTATTTATTGCCATTTTAATATTTGGTTACGCCATATATCAATTTGTAGAAGGTTTTATAGGCAATGGAATCATGTTTATTCTACTTTCTTCAATTTTCATATTTCTTTATTTTAAAAATGAATTTATTCTACTTTCATTTTTAAAATTGCGTAAACAAGATTTTGAAGGCGCCAAAAAGTGGTTGGATAAAATAAAGCGTCCAAAATCAGCTTTAACAAAAAAGCAGCAAGGATATTATAATTATTTAAATGGAATCATGGTATCCCAAACCAATATGAATGA
>RCNB010001215.1_pt1 | contig 16276 bp, 14 predicted proteins | sample 2041321 | NCBI WGS metagenome assembly RCNB01 (sample SAMN09708232, study PRJNA481090) | Marine sediment metagenome, whole genome shotgun sequencing project. | reverse complement strand
CCCCATTCTTTTTTTAACAAAGTAATAAAGAAAAATCACAATCTTTAAATCTGTAATATTTCACTTTGCTAATCTAAAGGCCGGCAGGCGGGCTTTCAGTGCGAACGCAATTCCGTTGCTCCGTTCAATATTGCTGCGTGCAGTGCTACGTCCTATAGAAAGTCTGATCCAGTTGACAATGTTTCTTGAGATACTAACGACCTCTTTAAATTCTCGTCTTAGCTTCCGACTTAATTTAGCTTGGGAAGTAGCAGCAGCCCCGTAGTGAAACGACTAGGGCTGCGGTGGAGAAAATAAGGAGGAAAAGCTACAGAGAATTTGAAGCAGTCTTGATCTTTTCGTTCTTTTGCATCAAGGCAAAAGGACAGAGAATAATATCTTACGAGTTTTTTTTCTAAAAAACATATTATGCATCATGGCAAAATACCCTTTTCTTTAAGCAATCAATTATAATACTCTGTATTGAAATAATTCGTCTTAAATTCTTCTACAAAACGGGGATTTTTCGTAATTAATCTCCAATCAACAGCTTCGTTCTTTTACTCATTCTCTCTTATTGTTATTTCGATATTCTCATATTCAATCAATTCCGAAACCGCCATTATTCTTTATGTTGTTCAAAGGCGTGTCCAATTACTGATTTATGTCGTTAAATAACTGCGAAAGACTTATAAAAACAAAATTATTATCTAAAAACAGTTACCAAAATCTAGAAGTCCCTCGCCTTTAACGCGACATCCATTTTTCGATATCCTCTATTTCGATTGGGATATTTTTCATCAAGTTGATTGGTTCTCCAGATTCTTGGATCACATAATCATCCTCAAGCCGGATGCCTAAGTTTTCATCAGGGATATAGATTCCAGGTTCTACCGTAAATACCATTCCGGCTGCCATTGGTTCAGTCAAAATTCCATAATCATGTGTATCAAGACCCATGTGGTGAGAAGTTCCATGCATAAAATATTTTTTGTAGGCCGGCCAATTCGCATCTTCTTTGGCAACATCATCCTTGCTAATAAGACCCAATTCAATTAATTCTTCAGTCATTAATTTTCCAACTTCTACATGATAATCTGACCAAATGGTACCTGGTACAAGCATTTTTGCCGCAGTCTTTTTTACTCTTAATACAGCATTGTAAACTTGCTTTTGTCTTTCAGTGAATTTTCCAGAGACAGGTACGCAACGCGTCATGTCACTCGCATAATTAGCATATTCAGCCCCTACATCCATTAATACAACATCTCCTTCTTTACAGGCCTGGTTGTTTTCTATATAATGTAAGACACAGGCGCTATAACCAGATCCGAGTATAGGGGTATAGGCAAAGCCTGCTGAGCGATTTCTTAAAAATTCATGCATAAACTCAGCTTCAACTTCATATTCCATCACATTGGGCTTTATAAATCCTAAGACTCTTTTAAAGCCCTTTTCTGTGATATCACATGCTTTTTGGATCATTTCAATTTCCTGAGGTTCTTTTATTGACCTTAACCTTTGCATAATGGGTTGACATCGATTATAGGTATGTGCCGGGTATTTTTTTTGCAGCCATTTGATAAAACGCGCATCTCTTGTTTCAGTTTCAATACTGGCTCTATAGTGTTCGTTTGTGTTTACATAAACGGTTTCAGCCTGTGTCATTAGTTCAAATAGAACTTTCTCCATTTCCTGAAGCCAGTAGACATTGCCTACGCCAGATGTATCAAGTGCTTTGGCTTTATTTAATTTTTCACCTTCCCAAACAGCAATATGTTCATTGGTTTCTTTTAAAAATAGAATTTCACGATTCTCCTTTTTTGGACAGTCAGGAAAAACCACCAATACGCTCTCTTCTTGATCAACTCCCGAAAGGTAAAACATGTCTCTATGCTGCGCAAAAGGTAAGGTACTGTCTGCGCTTATTGGGTAGATGTCATTCGAATTAAAAATGGCCATTGAATTTGGTACCATTTTCTCCGCGAATTTAGCCCTGTTTTTAATGAATAACTGTTTGCCTATAGGAAGATATTTCATGTGTAAGTATATTTTTCTTAGTTTACCAAAATTATGAAATTTAAGTAGAATACGTTGGTAAATGCGAAAAATTAGGAGCTGAATGTTTTAGTATATTTGAGACATGAAAGGAATGGCCTTGTTTAGTCTATTAATATTCGCCTTACAATACCAGGTTATTGGTCAAAATGTTGATTCAGGATTCTCTTCCTTGAGCGGTCCTGAAAAATGGTGGGTTATTTGTCATCCATTCAAAGCAAAGAAAGCCTTTGGCGTTTCACTTAAGACCTTAGAGGTTACTGATTCAATAAAGCGGCTAGGTCCGATAGGCTCTGATAATAATGGAGGTCAGCTGGATGCGTTTAAACATACTTATTGGATGATGATTTTGAGTAAGAATATTGGCTCTGGTGCTGCATTGAAGTTAGGGAAGGCCCATGAAAAAGGAAATTACAAGTCTTATAAGAATGGCGACAAGGAAGATGGGTATTTACCGGATAAAGTTTCCTCAGATATGGATTTGCACAATAACCTATCAGGCATAAATCTCTATAAACGATATCCTCAAGAATCTGATTGGAGAATGATTGAGCATGTTTTAAACGCAGTGCGAGAAGGTGAGTTAAAAATGATCAAAAAAGAAGATTCTAATTTTTTAAACTGTCAAGGACAGGTGATCGAACCTTCAGTTTTGATTGGTTCATGGGAAAACGAAAAGTGCCTTATTCCAACAAATGAAACATGAATTACTCTCTTATTTTAGTTGTTCATAATCTTTAAAAACGCTAAGATTTGACTTCTCAACTTCTTTTCTATAAACTAACCATTGTTCTGAATAGAAATCATTGATTGATTTTATAACAGGGTCAAGTTTTAAATCTGCATTTTCAATTAATTGATTTTCTGTTTTACCAGGAAGACTTTTCAATCCACTTACATAATAGATAGCGTTGTTCACATATGAGATCACACTAGGTGTTTTATTTGCAGTTATTCCCTGCCTCTTATCTTCTTTTCCCAAAATTCCATCTATGAGTGAATCGATTGATTTTTGAATACTGTCACTAGACTTAATAAGGTCCTTGTTGAGTTCTTTATTTATAGTCTCCGCCTGATTCTTAAACTTAGCTACAGTTTTTTTTGATTCTTTTAGTCGTTCAACAGATCTATACGCCAAGTCTTTCTTTTCTTCCAAAGATTTAAGCAGATCATGTTGTGTTTTTAAAATGTTTTGCGCAATATTTAATCTTGGATCGAAAACAACTTCAACATTTGTTGAATCTTTTACATTATTATGCTGCAATACAAGTTTATATGTGCCAGGAATAACTTTTATTCCAGCAGGCTCTTTTTTAGTATTGACCGTTTTTCTTGATGGTGAAAAAACGCCTTTCTCATCTAAGTTCCAATACATTCTATGCAAGCCTTTTTCTTTCGGTGTTTTTATATTTAAGGTTCGAATCAAGGTGTCTTTTTGGTCATAAATAGTTAGAACAAGAGAATCATTTTTGTTTTTAATTGTATCTGCTTGAACTGTTTTCTCCACATTTTTCACATTATTTATGATATAAGATATCATGGCCCCCCGTTTTCTGTTCTCACCATTGAAAACAGCGTTGCCACCAAATCTGGTCCCTGCAGGTTCTTGATATTGAGTTAAGTATGCCGTAGGTGGTTCAAAAATCATAATTTTTTTGTCAATTATTGAAAGTCCGGATTTAGCCATTTCTCGTAAAGGCCTGATATCATCCAACACATAAAATGAACGTCCAAATGTAGCAATAGCAAGGTCATGCTCTTTTGGATGGATAACCATATCCATTGTAGGAACACTCGGGTAGTTCTCAGTCCATTTTGTCCACGCCTTGCCTTCATCTATGCTTATATATAGGCCGTTTTCAGTTCCTAGAAAAAGTAATTTTTTTTCAATTGGGTCCTGAACCATAGATAGGGTATAGCCAAAAGTCTCCTTTTGATCGATTAATAGAGATTCCCACGTTTTTCCGTAATTTCTGGTGCGGAACAGATAAGGTTTAAAATCAAAGTTTCTATAATTATTAACAACGGCATAGGCTTCTCCTTTTGTAAAAGATGAAGTTTTTATCTGGGCCACCCAACCGTCCTTTGGGTATCCATTCAGATTGGGGGTTATATTTGACCAATTCTTTCCTCCATCTCTACTGAGTTGGATATGACCATCGTCAGTTCCAACCCATAACTCATCTTTTTCAATGACACTTGGGGAAATCACAAGTATCGTACAATAGTTTTCGGCACCCGTTGCGTCCATGGTGAGCCCGCCACTATCATATTGTTTTTGTTTTTCCGCATCGTTTGATGTCAAGTCGGGTGAAATGATGTCCCATTCATGTCCTTGATTACTCGATTTATGAACAAATTGACTTCCAAAATAGAGACTCTTTTCATCGAATGGATCTATGGCTATGGCTGCATTCCAATTGAATCGAAGTTTCATATCAGGGTCAGGATGCGTAGGTCTAATCAATTTTGAAGCTCCAGTTTCACGATCATATCGGCTTACATAACCTTCCTGTGACATGCCATATCCAAATCGACTGTCTTTAGGGTCTGGAATAACATCAAAACCATCTCCAAACAAAATTTCCTGCCAATATGCATTTCTTATTCCTTGAGTTTTAAAAGCATATGCAGGACCCACCCACGATCCATTATCTTGCATGCCACCGTAAAGATTGTAAGGGAATTCATTGTCAACATTGATATGGTAAAATTGTCCAACAGGCAGGTTTTCAACAAATCTCCAAGATTTGCCTTTGTCTTGTGTAATATTCAGTCCTCCATCATTCCCATCTATCATAAAGTCAGGGTTTTCGGGATGAATCCACCATGCGTGATGATCAGGATGAATTCCAGCATCTGAGTTGTATGCAGGCATTAATTGATTAAAACTCTTCCCACCATCTATGCTATAATTCACATAGCTAAAGACCGTGTACAATCGATGTTCATTTTTAGGATCAACAAAAATGTCGGAATAATAAAACGGTCGGTTCCCGATCCCTTTGCTTCCTCTACCAGAAGAATTACTGTTGATTAGTTTCCATTTAAAACCTCCGTCATCTGATCGGTACAGCCCATTTTTTTTAGCTTCAATTAAAGCATAGACCACCTTAGGGTTGCTCTTTGAAATAGCGAGTCCAATTCTGCCAAGATCACCCTTTGGAAGTCCATCATCATTGGTTTTTTTTGTCCAGTTTTCACCACCATCATAGGTGATGTATAAGCCAGAGCCTTCGCCTCCAGAATGAAAAGTATATGGTTTTCGTCGGTGTTGCCACATTGCTGCGATAAGTTTGTTTGGATTGTTCGAGTCTACTACTAAATCTGCAGCACCAGTTTTGTTATTGACAAATAAAATGTTCTTCCAGGTTTTCCCTCCATCGATGGTTTTAAAAACACCTCTTTCTGCATGTTCTCCCCAAGGTGAGCCTATGGCAGCAACATAAACGATATCGGGATTGTCTCTATCAATGATTATCCTATGAATGTTTCTTGTTTTTTCCAAACCCATCAGGGTCCAGTTTTCACCTCCGTCAAGACTTTTATAGATGCCATAACCTCCATTCAAACTATTTCTTGGGTTTCCTTCACCTGTGCCTACCCAAATCACGTCAGGATTGCTTTGTTGAATTTTAATGGCTCCAATTCCCTGTAAATTCTCTTTATCAAAAATGGGCTTCCATGAAATACCTTGACTTTCAGATTTCCAAACACCGCCAGATGCTGCTCCTACATAAATTACATTGGGTTTTTCATTGACCACGTCTATAGCTGTAATTCTTCCACTCATTCCAGCCGGACCCACTGCTCTTGCTTTTATTCCTGTTAATTTTTGAATATCGAATTGCTGGGCATGGGTCAAAACACTTGTCATGACAAGAAGAAGTAGTATTTTTTTCATTTTAGAATTGTTGCCGGGATTATTATCTATTGCTGCTTTTTTGGTATATTGCATATCAATAATACAAAGAAATTTTGTGATAATAATGCACAACAAATTAATTAAGTTTTCAGGTTTTTTTCTCTTTTTTCTGTTCATGGCATCTTTGCCGTTATATGCTCAGGATTATTTGCCAGCCAAGCCTAAAAAGGAATCCAGCGTTTATGATCAAGCTCAAATGTTGAGCCCCGATGAATCGAAACGACTTGAGCAAAAATTGATCAATTATAGCGATACAACTTCTACCCAGATAGTTGTCATTACGATTAATTCACTTCAGGGAAATGAAATAGCTATTTATGGTACTGAACTAGCGCATAAATGGGGTATAGGTCAAAAAGGAAAGGATAATGGAATCCTTCTTCTCGTTTCGAAAGAAGATAGGCGTATGACGATCAGAACTGGATATGGCATGGAACATTTACTTACCGATGCCTTGTCAAAAAGAATCATTGAAAACATTATAACGCCAGCTTTTAAGCAAGGTAGTTATTACGAAGGTCTGGATCAAGGTACAACTGCGATCATGCAGATAATGAGTGGTGAATACCAAGGTGAAAGAGCCTATGAAGGGCCAGAAGGTAAGATTCCGGCCTTTTTTATTGTCATTGTTTTTATCGTGATAGTGATGATACTTTCGCGAAGAAATAGAGGTGGAGGTAAAAATGGAGGTAGAAAATCTGGAGGATTCTCTTTGCTTGATGCGATAATTCTGAGTAATGCCGGAAGAGGTGGTTTTGGAGGAAGAGGTGGCTTCGGCAGCAGCTCAGGAGGAGGCTTCGGTGGCGGCGGAAGTGGCTTTGGTGGCGGTTTCGGTGGCGGTGGCTTTGGCGGTGGCGGTGCTAGCGGTGGTTGGTAATAAGCTACAGCGCCTTGTCAACAGAAAGAATTATATTGTTTTCATTTCCTGGATCCTTAATTTCCTTTTGTAATTTAAACCCATTTTTTTCAAGTAACATTAAAGAATTTTGGTTTGCATGATCTGTATAAGCTACGATATGTTCAAAGTTTAGCGTATTGAATCCGAATTCAATTATTTTACTCAGAGCCTCATTCATAATGCCTTTATTTTGATGATCAGGATGTAATGAATATCCAGCTTCTGCCGTCTTAAGGTCCTCTGAAAAGTTCCAAAGACAAACAGATCCTATCATCTTTCCATCTTCTTTTTTACAGATTGCCCAATTGATGTTGTCTCCTTTTTCAAAGCCTTTTTGAATCATGGTTACGAAGTCAATTGCATCCTCAAGCTTTTTGGCGCCTTCTCTTTTGATAAAGGCGTTAACAGTTTTGTCAGATCTGAGAAAAAACATCATTTCATAGTCACTGCTATTCAAATTCCGTAATAAAAGACGTGATGTTTTCAGCTCTGGAAATGATCTGAATGGAAAATCCATCATGTTCATAATGCCTTGGGTTTAATTTTTATTCACTGCAACTGAAGAGCTCCATTTGACGCTTATTGAAATTTCGAATTGTCAATGACAACAGAAAGCAGTATATAATATAGAAAAGTTATTTTTGTCTAAAATAAATTACAATGGGTACACCCTTGAAATCATATATTTCTCTCATCTTATTCTCAATGTATCTCTTATATGGTTCTTTTACATATTGTGGAAGATTCGCAAAAAACACAAACTGAGGTGTTGGAGAAGGCAATTGCATACAGTATTTGATCTTGATATATTTGCCTTTATAAGCTGGAGGCGGGTTTCGTTTCATAATTTCCAACATAACCTCATTTAGCTTACTAGTGGCAATCTTTTGTTTTCTGTGTTCAAAAACTTCAACAGCAGTTTCAATAGCTTTAAAAATTCTTTGTTTTGTCAAGGCCGATATGAATACAATAGGTACGTCTGAGAATGGTGCAGTTTCTCTTCTGATCATCGCCTCAAATTCCTTTGTAGTATGGGTATCTTTTTCAACCAGATCCCATTTGTTCACTAAAATGACAACTCCTTTTTTATTCTTTTCAGCCAGCCAAAATATGTTTTGGTCTTGCCCTTCAAATCCTCTGGTAGCATCAATGATCAGTATACAAACATCACTGTATTCAATGGCCCGAACCGACCTCATTACCGAATAAAATTCAAGATCATCCTTAACCTTTGATTTTTTTCTAATTCCGGCAGTATCGACTAGATTGAAATCAAAACCGAATCTATTGTATTTTGTGTCATTTGAATCTCTTGTAGTCCCGGCAATGTCGGTAACAATATATCGATCTTCACCAATTAAAGCATTGATGAAAGATGATTTACCAGCATTTGGTCTCCCAACAACGGCAAACCTGGGTAACTCATCTGGATCCACTTCTTCCTTTTCAGGAAGTGCTTCAATGATGGCGTCTAATAATTCTCCTGTACCACTTCCACTGGTACTTGCAATCGTGTAGTAATCACCTAATCCTAAAGCATAGAATTCAACAGCATTAGCAGCTCTTTTAGCGTTATCTACTTTGTTAACGGTTAAGAAAATTGGTTTTTTTGCCTGCCTAAGCAGCTGTGCTACTTCTTCGTCCATTCCGGTAATTCCGCTTTCCACGTCAACCATAAAAATGATTGCATCAGCTTCATCAATGGCAAGTTCAACTTGTTTATCAATTTCAGCTTCAAATATATCATCGCTACCAACTACGTAACCTCCAGTATCAATTAAAGAAAATTCTCTTCCGTTCCAATCTGTCTTTCCGTAATGTCTATCTCTTGTTACACCGCTAACAGCATCAACGATGGCTTCTCTTCTCTGAACCAAACGATTGAAAAGTGTTGATTTCCCTACATTTGGCCTTCCTACGATAGCTACAATATTTCCCATGTTTATTTTTAATAAAATCGGTGCAAAGATACGCTTATAAACTTGAACTTGAAAACAGCTAAATGGGATTAAAAAAAAACCTATATTTATACTTTATAACTTGAAATATAAAGCCTTAAGTCATATATTATATACCATGAATGATCCTATCCATGATGATGAGCTAAATCGCATTCTTTTAAAACCCAGATTCAAATTTATGTTTGAAGCTTCGGAGAACGAAATTCTGCAACAATTCAAGGAAAGTTTGGAAGCCAAGAATTGTAATTATAGTAGTCAAATAGTTGGTCATCATATCGTCATAGATGTGCCAGAATTGGAAGAACATTTTTGGTCCCCTCAGTTACATGTAGAAATTGAAAAGGAGGCTAACAATACGGTGGTCAAAGGGATCTTAGGTCCAAAGCCCAAAATCTGGACGTTTTTTATGTTTCTGCACTTCATTGTGGCAATTGCCTTTTTTGTTTTTTTCGTGATCTTTTATTCCAATTGGAGTTTGGACCAGGAATATACCTCTGCAATGATCATGTGTTTGCTTATGCCGGTAATTTGGGTAGCCCTTTATTTTATCGGTCAGTTAGGCAAGAAATTTGGTTATGAACAAATGTTGGGTCTGCATCAATTGCTGATTAAGGCCTTAAAAAATTTTAAAACAGTTAAAGATTAAAACCCTTTATTCTCTAGTATTTCCAACATTTCTTTCTGTAAATCAAGGGCTTTATCACGGGCTTTTTCCGCGAAATCTTGTCCTGATGAGGCATAGATGATTCCTCTTGAAGAATTGACAAGAAGCCCAACATCTTTGTTTAAGCCATATTGGCAAACACCTTCAAGATCTCCACCTTGAGCCCCAACTCCTGGAACAAGTAGAAAATGATCAGGAACAATATTTCTTATCTTTTGAAAATACTCAGGTCGCGTTGCCCCTACAACGTACATTAACTGCTCATTATTTGTCCATTCTAAAGATGTTTTCAAAACTTTTTCATAAAGGGTTACTTGGTCTTCATCCTTAAGGAGTTGAAAGTCAAGCCCACCTTTATTTGATGTCAAGGCAAGCATAATGGTGAATTTGTTTTGAAATGCTAAAAAGGGTTCAACGGAATCGCTTCCCATATATGGAGCGACTGTCACAGAATCAAACTTCATATCTTGAAAAAAAGCTTGTGCGTAACGAGTAGAGGTGTTACCAATATCTCCTCTTTTTGCATCAGCTATACTAAATATTTCAGGATAGTTTTCATTGAGATAGTCAATAGTTTTCACAAGACCTTGCCAGCCTTTTAAACCATATGCTTCATAAAAAGCGGTATTTGGTTTGTAGGCCACTGTTATATCATGGGTTGCATCTATAATTGCTTTGTTAAACTCAAAAATCGGGTCTTCAGTTTCTAAGAGGTGAGGTGGTATTTTATCCAAGTCAACGTCAAGGCCTACACATAAAAATGATTTTTTAGCTTTGATCTGGTTAATTAGCTGTTCTTTCGTCATTTTTTTTGAAAATTGATTGCAGCAAAAGTAATCAATTTATCAGTTTAGGTTATCTTTGTATTTCATTTTAATTTCAACCAAAAAACCAATTTAATGAGAACTAAAATTGTAGCAGGAAACTGGAAAATGAACAAGACCTATAAAGAAACTAAGGGCTTGGTCAAAGAATTAAAAGATGCTGTAAAGGAGCTTTCTTTGGATAATACTCGTGTAATCATCGCACCAACATTTGTCAATTTACAGAGGGCATCAAAAATGACAAAAAAATCAGCCTTAGAAGTTGCAGCTCAAAATATGCATCAAGAAGAAAATGGAGCTTATACTGGTGAGATTTCGGCTCAAATGCTTAAGGGGATATATGTTGATTCGGTTATTTTAGGGCACTCTGAAAGAAGAGAATATTTTGGTGAAGGAGATGCCTTGCTTGCAAAAAAAGTAGATACTGCCTTAAAGAATGGACTTGAAGTAATCTTCTGTTTTGGAGAGGTACTTGAAGACAGAAAAAGTGAAAATCATTTTAAAGTTGTAGAGTCTCAAATAAAGAATGCGCTTTTCCACTTAGATTCGGATGCTTGGTCTAAGCTAATTTTAGCATACGAACCAGTGTGGGCCATTGGAACAGGTGAAACGGCTTCTCCTGATCAAGCACAAGAAATGCATGCTTTTGTTAGAGAATTGGTGGCTGAAAGATATCTGAGTGATGTTTCTGAGGAAGTTTCAATTTTATACGGAGGTAGTGTTAAGCCAGGAAATGCAGAAGAGATTTTTTCAAAAAATGACGTAGATGGCGGATTGATTGGAGGTGCTGCTTTAAATGTGGCTGATTTCACAGCCATTATTAAGGCGATATAACAATTTTAGAAAAAATTTGTAAATCTATAAATCTGTGATGTCTTTTGTCAAAAGAAAGATATCACAGATTTTTTAACTTTAAGACGATTATGGATTACGTTGGGTGTTTTTTTAAGATGAGCTCAGGATCTCTGGAATTGCAAACTGCTATTGATATACTTGTGGCAGAGCTTGGAGAGGTGGGGTTTGAAAGTTTTACTGAAAATCAGGATGGAGTAGTGGCTTATATTCAAAAGGCCGATTGGAACGCATCCTTACTCTCTGATATTCAAATCTTGCAATCTGATGAGGTTCATTTTTCGTATGAAGTAAAGGAAATTGAGCAGGTCAACTGGAATGAGGAATGGGAAAAGAATTTTGAACCAATAGTTGTAGACAATGAAGTGAGCATTAGGGCTCCTTTTCATAAAGATCCGGGATTAGCTTATGATATCGTAATTGAACCAAAGATGAGTTTTGGAACTGGTCATCATGAAACTACGCATTTGATGGTTCAGCATTTGAGATCAATGGATCTTCAAGGGCAGCAAGTCTTAGATATGGGCTGCGGTACCGGAATATTGGCAATATTTGCTGAAATGAAGGGTGCAAAGGCTATAGATGCCATTGATATTGATAACTGGTGTTATGAAAATTCAATCGAAAATGTCGAGCGCAACAAATGTAAAAGCATTTCGGTATTTGAAGGTGATTCAAGTCTTTTAAAGCCTAAAACATATGACTTAATTATTGCCAATATTAATCGAAATATTTTATTATCTGACATGGCAATTTACGCGGGTAGTTTAAAGAATAAAGGCACATTATTATTAAGTGGTTTCTACACTGAAGATATTGAAAAGATTAATGCTTGTGCTGAAAAAAACGGACTGCTTTTGGATAAGAAATTAGAAAGAAATAATTGGGTTGGATTAAAATATGTAAATTAGCCGTTAGAATTGAGTAGTAAGTTTATGATGTATTCAACAAAAGAAAAAAGTCAGGAATCTTTTGATGTCGCTGAACAAGAAGTCAAAAAATTTGAAATCTTATTGTTTAATGACGATGTCAATACATTTGATTTTGTAATTGATTCTCTAATTGAAGTTTGTGAGCATACAATGGAACAAGCTGAACAATGTACTTATTTGGTACATTACAAAGGGAAATGCGCAGTCAAAACTGGCGAATTTGAAGAGTTAAAACCAAGATGTTCTCAATTGCTTGAAAGAGGACTCAGTGCAGAAATTGTTTAAAACTTAGAATTTTTTAATTATTTACAAGGGGATGTTTCCATGCTTTCTCTTAGGTTGTTCTACTTGCTTATTTTCTAACATTGAAAATGCTTTTATCAATTTTCTTCTTGTTTCTTTAGGGAATATAACCTCATCAATAAAACCTCTTCGTGCCGCGCGATAAGGGTCAGAGAATTTAGATGCATATTCAGCTTCTTTTTCTTTCCATTTTGCCTCGGGATCATTGGCTTTAGAAATTTCTTTCTTAAATATAATTTCACTCGCACCTTTAGCACCCATAACGGCAATTTCTGCAGTTGGCCAGGCAAAATTCATATCAGCACCGATGTGTTTTGAGTTCATTACGTCATAAGCTCCACCATAAGCTTTTCTTATAATTACGGTTACCCTAGGTACAGTTGCCTCACTCAATGCATATAATAGTTTTGCTCCGTGTACAATAATTCCTCTCCATTCTTGATCAGTGCCAGGTAAAAAACCAGGAACATCAACTAGTACTAACAAAGGAATATTGAAACTGTCACAAAATCGAGTAAAACGTGCTGCCTTTTTAGAACTGTTGACATCAAGGACCCCTGCTAAACTCATGGGCTGATTGGCAATGATTCCAATGCTTCTGCCGGCTAACCTGCAGAAACCAACAACGATATTCTCGGCATAATCTTTATGGATTTCATAGAATGAATCATGGTCACTTATGCCATTAATAACTAGTCTCATATCATATGGTTTATGTGTGTCATCAGGAATGATATGTTCCAGTTCTTCTCGCAATTCATTGCCCAATTCGAAGGGGAATTTTGGAGTGGTTAATTGGTTGTTTTGAGGAATATAGGTGAGTAATTTTTTAATGCTTTTTAAACAAGCAAGATCATTCGGAGCCGTAAGATGCGTGACGCCAGATTTTGTCGAATGAGTTGAGGCTCCACCTAGTTCTTCTGATGTAACCTCTTCATTGGTAACCGTTTTGACAACATTCGGACCTGTGACGAACATATAACTAGTTTCTTCTACCATAATAGTAAAATCTGTCATTGCAGGAGAGTAGACAGCACCACCAGCGCATGGACCCATTATCGCTGATATCTGTGGAATTACTCCTGAAGACTGAACATTTCTATAGAAGATGTCAGCGTATCCTCCTAGAGAGCGGACTCCTTCTTGAATTCGTGCACCTCCTGAATCATTTAAGCCAATTATTGGAGCTCCCATTTTTACTGCAAGATCCATTACCTTACATATTTTTTCGGCATGAGTCTCTGAAAGAGCGCCCCCGAAAACGGTAAAGTCCTGAGCAAAAACATAGACCATTCGACCGTCAATTGTGCCATAACCTGTTATAACACCATCACCAAAATATTGTTGATTTTCCATACCAAAATCAGTACTTCTATGTGTTACTAACATACCGACTTCCTCGAAAGAGCCATCATCCAAAAGATATTCAACTCTCTCCCTAGCAGTTAGTTTTTTCTTGGCGTGTTGTTTTTTAATTCTTTTTTCTCCACCTCCCAATCTGGCTTCCGCCATTTTTTGCAATAGTTGTTTTTGTTTTTCTTTCATGTGAATGGCTTTGTTTTTGGGCTGACTTTTAAAAGTTTTGCAGTTCAATATTCTGTCACTATGATTATTTTCTAATTTGGACTTCGCAAGATGGTCTGTTCTTTCTGATATAGTTTTAATGCGATAAGCGCTGCTAATTGAGCTTCATTCTTTTCAATGTTTTTTAGAACCATAGGGTCAAAAAATGAATTGACAAAATGGGTGTTAAATCTTCCTTCTTGAAATGCCGGATGTTCACAAACAAATTTACCAAAAGGTAATGTAGTTTTAACTCCTTCAATGAGGTAGTTGTCAATAGCGTGTATCATGAGCTGAATGGCTTCTTCACGATCTTTCCCATAGGTGATCAATTTAGAGATCATTGGGTCGTAATAAATTGGTATTTCCATGCCTTCCTCATAACCATCATCGAGTCTGATATTTTTCCCTTCTGGAATACGATAAACATCGAGTGTTCCCACATTAGGGAGAAAATTGTTTAATGAATCTTCTGCATAAACTCTTAGCTCAAGGGCATGCCCTTTGAATTGAATATCTCCTTGATCAAACAAGAGTTTTTCTCCTCTTGCCACTTTGATCTGTTCCTCAACCAAGTCTAGACCTGTTATGAATTCGGTTACAGGATGCTCGACTTGGAGGCGCGTATTCATTTCTAAAAAATAAAAATTCATGTCAGCATCCATCAAAAATTCGACGGTTCCTGCACCTCTATAATCACAGGCTTTGGCCACTTTAATAGCAGCTTCACCCATTGTTTTTCTCAAGGTCTTGCTTAGTATTGAAGACGGGGCTTCTTCAACTACTTTTTGATGTCGCCTTTGAATACTGCATTCTCTTTCAAACAGATGGACGACATTTCCATGATTATCAGCTAAAATTTGAAATTCAATATGCCTGGGTGATGTTACATATTTCTCGATAAAGACTGAACCATCTCCAAAGGCTGATTTTGCTTCACTTATAGCTCTTTCCATTTGAGACGCTATGTCTTCCATTGAGTGCACGATTCTCATACCTTTACCTCCACCACCAGCGGCAGCTTTGATCAAAACGGGATAACCTATTTGATTTGCTATTTCTTCAGCTTTTTTCACATCAGTTACAGCCTTATCTATACCTGGAACCATCGGGATATTAAATTTTTTCACAGCTTCTTTGGCTGCAAGTTTATCTCCCATCATTCGAATTGCCTTATGTCCTGGTCCGATAAACGTCATATGGTGATCTTCAACAGCTTTTGCGAATTGCTCGTTTTCACTCAAAAAACCATATCCAGGATGGATGGCGTCTACCTTCAATTCAAGGGCCTTTTCTATAATTTTATCGCCTAGAAGATAACTTTGGTTTGAAGGATTCTCTCCTATGTGAATAGCTTCATCGGCAAAAATCACATGGGGGGCGTTTCTGTCAATAGTTGAATAAATAGCCACAGTTCTTATTCCCATGCGCTTGACAGTTTTCATAATGCGTAGGGCGATTTCCCCTCTATTGGCGATTAGGACTTTTTTCATGATTACAAGTTTAGGAAAGCTTATTCGAAATCAATTAACAATTTGTTTTTATCAACAGTTTCACCAACAGTCGTGTATATTTCTTTGATTGTAGTATTTTTTGGGCAGGTAATCGCATTTTCCATTTTCATGGCCTCCAGTATTAAAAGCGTTTCACCTTCTTTAACTTTTTGACCTTTTTTTACTTTTAAATCTATAATAATTCCCGGCATAGGAGCCTTTATAGAATTCGCGATTTTTGAAGATCCAACAGCATAACCCATTTTATGAACTAAATCATCAACAGGTCTTTGAACTTTCACCTTATAAATATTTGAATTTATCCTAATAGAGTAGGTTCGATTTAGAAAATCTGACTTTATGAGTTCAGCATGATGAGAATTATTTTCATGGACCAAATGAAATCCATTTTCACTCTGTTTGATAAGATCTAACTCATCTATGCTTTTTTGGTTAAAAGTGAACTCCTGATGTTTGTTAACCAGAGCTTTAAAGGGTTTTTTCATTGAGGGTCTCGTTGAAATGATACTTAAAGGTAGTAAATTATTAGGTCAAAAAGAGTGCTAATAAAAAGATATTTAGCGTGTTGCGGTACGAATGTCCAACAAAAGGAGGGAATGTGTTTTATATAAAATTAACCTGCAATTTAATATTCGTTAACCTCAGGGTTAATATAGTACACAAATAGGGCAAAAAAGTTGTTTTTTAAGAGTGTATTTTACCTTTAATTTGCATCAAAATATAAAACTAGTGTCATGAGTATTAAAAAACAATTTTTAAAGAGCAAACCAGTGTGTAAAGTAACTTTTTCTTTAACACAAGAA
>RCNB010001214.1_pt1 | contig 16279 bp, 12 predicted proteins | sample 2041321 | NCBI WGS metagenome assembly RCNB01 (sample SAMN09708232, study PRJNA481090) | Marine sediment metagenome, whole genome shotgun sequencing project. | reverse complement strand
GCCCTGGCGCTGGCACTGATGTATTCCAGATGGGTGTTGGCTGGAGTCGCGATCAACACCACGTCGACGTCCGAGTGAGTAAGCACCTGATCCAGGTCGTTCAACGCTTCTCCACCGTATTGCGCGGCAATGGTCTGGGCAGACGCCAGGTTTGGGTTAAACACGACGGACAAACGCAAACCGGGATGCGCATTGATCTTGGGGCCGTAGACATGGGCCATACGTCCGCTTCCAAGCAAAGCAATTCCGAGTGTTTCCACAGTATTTCTCCTGCACTAGGGCGTTCAGAGGATTCCCTTGCGCAAAATGTGCGCCGCACCTTTTTCACCAATCATTATGGCCGCCGCATTGGTATTTGCGGTCACTATCCTGGGCATAATTGAAGCATCAATCACCCGCAGACCTGAAAGCCCATGCGCCTTGAGGTCCGTATCAACCACTGCACTGGGCCCTGTACCCATTGCGCAGGTACCAACCGGATGCAGCAACGACAGACCATTCTGACGACAATACGCTATCATTTCAGTGTCTGAATCAACATCCGGACCCGGTGAAATCTCGCGCACCACGCAATCGTCCATTGGCTTAGTTTGGGAAATTCTTCGCCCCAGTCTCAGGCCCGCGACAGCGGCCTGATGATCCGCCTCGTGTTCAAAGAAGTTGAACTGAATGGCAGGATCAGTGCGGGCATCAGGGCCTTTCAGCCTGACGTGTCCCCGGCTTTGTGGTCGCATATGCTCGGCCAGGATAGTGAAGCCTGAGAATGGGTGCGGTTTCAGGTCCTCGGTGGTACACCAGGCCATGAATGTGACCATCATATCAGGCGTTGGAACGTTGCTCGAACTGTGGACGAATGTATTTGAGTAATTGCCGTTATCGGCAAATGGGCCCGTGCGAAACATCAGATAGCGCAGCAACTGAAGCCCGCCGCGCAGCTTGTTGTTGTAAAGGTCGTTTACCGTGGTCTTAAGTTTGGATTCAAATTCTAGCCCGATACCAAAATGGTCCTGAAGGTTCTCGCCGACCCCGGGCAGGTCATGAGCCACATCGACCCCCATCTCACGCAGATGCGCCCCCGGGCCAATGCCCGAGCGCAACAGCAAATGGGGCGAGCTGAATGTGCCCCCGCACAGGATAACCTCGCGGCGCGCTTTGGCTAAATAGCGTACACCCTTGCGGGACCATTCCACGCCAGTGACCCGCTTGCCCTCGATCATCAACCGTTCGGCAAGCGCGTGTTTTTCAATCGAGATATTTTGCATTGCGGAGCCGCGTAAATAGCCCGAAGCAGTGGTCCAGCGCCGGCCCTTGCGAGTGGTGGTCTGCACATATCCAGTGCCCAATTGAGCCGCGCCGTTAAAGTCATCGTTACGCGGGATGCCAAGGTTTTCAGATGCAGCATGAAAAGCATCCCCTAACGCGTGAGGGGATGGCAGGTCTGACACGGAAACGGGTCCACCAATCCCATGAAATTCGCTTGGTCCGCGTTCCTGATCTTCGCTTTTTTTGAAATAGGGCAGAACATCATTCCAGCCCCACCCGGTGCACCCCCGTTCTTGCCAACCGTCAAAATCCTCTGGCTGACCACGCATATAGATCATACCGTTGATGGCACCCGTCCCGCCCATGACCTTGCCACGGGGCTGAAACAGGCGTCGATTGTTCAGATGTGGTTCAGGCTCGCTATTGAAGCACCAATTTACCTTGGGATTATTGTAGAGCATGGAATAGCCTAGGGGAACGTGGATGAAGGGACTGCGGTCGGCCCCACCTGCCTCCAGCAAGAGTACTTTATGTCCAGCTTCACCAAGGCGTCCGGCGACAACACATCCTGCAGAGCCTGCCCCCACGACAATATAGTCGAACTCCCCATCCCTATTTCCCATTCAATAATCCCACTTCAATTAGGGTTGATACATTCAGTATCGCATAGACCTGCGGGGCGCCGAATCTCGACTATGTCAACTTTGGATATTTTTGGTGTTTTGCGGCTTGGTGTAACTAGCTAAATGTAAGAATATCCAAAATGGACGAAAGCTATGACAAGAGAAGAACTGCTCCGGGTTCTGAATTTTGCAGGATCCTTACGTAAACTCAGTGAGGAACAGACGACGTTGGCATCGGTTGATGCGCGGTGGAATATCATTGCCTATGCGATGCAACGGCATTTGGAGGGGAAGCGGCTTACAGTCACTTCGCTGGCTGATGCCGCGGAGGTTCCTTATGGGACAGCGATGCGGCGGATAAGTGAGTTGATGGATGAAGGGCTGCTGCTGCGCAGGCCGCGTTCAAAGACTGGTAAGTCTTTTTCCCTGCACCCGACCCGTGAACTGATTGCACAGTTTGAGGTCTTTGCAGGGGAATTCAAACGCACCGTGGGTGAAACCTTCGGCTTCACAGATGGGGAAAACGAAGGGATCGAAGGTGGTTTCTACTTCGGTGGCCACTACATGACCTCGCGCATCCTTTCCTATCCAAATGCGATGCGCGTCGGGATTGGAAAAGAGCGGACAATCCGCATACTTTGTCCAAGTGACCCCACCTTTAAGACGCTCAAGAAACTTTCTTCTCGACTCAACGAACTTTGTGGCGCGCAATTTGAGTTTACGACACTGCCGCTCGACCAGCTGCACGATGAGATCATTGAAAATCAAAACCGGGCGAAATCGCGCTACGATATTATGGCTGTTGATTTACCTTGGATTGGTCAGCTTGCGGAAAACAATGCGATCATGCCCCTGAATGACTTGTTAGCTGAACATGATTATCGTGGGTCGGATTTCCACGCCACGATTTGGCGCGCTGCGCGGTACCGCGGGGAGCAATGCGGCATCCCCATTCAGCCCACTGTCGAGTTACTGTTTTACCGCAAAGATTTGCTAGCTGAAGAAGGCTTGGACATCCCGCGTACGACCGATGCGCTCTTGCAGGCGGCCAAGGTTTTGCATGGGAAGCGGCGCGGTCAATCCGGCATTGTGATGAATTACGCACGCGGCACACCCGTGGCGCATACATTCATGCAAACGCTGGCAGATTTTGGATCTCCCGTTATCGACCTTTCAATCAGCGTTGATGGGTTTGATACTGACAATATTTCAGATGAAAACTGCCGCCCATTGATAGACACCGAAGCGGGATTAGAGGCGGCGCAGTTTCTGATAGATTTGCTGCAATATGCACACCCGGAAAGTCTGCGTTGCGATTGGGATCGGCGGATTGATATCTTTTCGCGCGGAGAGGCAGCGCTGACATATGGCTGGTCGATCCGGGCGGCGCGGTTTGAATTGGACGAAACCGCTCCCGCACACGGGAAAGTTGGATTTGCGTCGCATCCTGCAAAGCCGGGGTTGAGGCCAGTGTCGCCTGTTGGCGGTTTTGTACTCGCCCTACCGGCGTCACTTGACCAAGACCGCACTGCCGTCGCTTGGAAAGCGATGGAATATCTAACACGGCCCGAACTGATGAAGCTGTATGTCCAGAACGGCAATCTGACCAGTCCGCGTTTTTCTACCAGCGCAGACCCAGAGGTTCAGGCCATTTCCGAAATGATACGTGAGATTGATCAGATGGAGCAGAACGGGACGTTACAGGTCTGGCCACGCCCGCCCATACCGGAATTTGCTGATATCGTTTCTATCCTCGGCGACGAAATTTACTTCATGCTGCAAGGGCAGAAATCGGTCAAAGAGGCGCTTGCCACGGCGCAATTCCGGGCTGATGAAATGTTTCGGGGCAAACCGAAGATTTGAATCAAAATGCCTCGCGCTAGCAAAAGCGCGAGGCTCGTTTTTTAGAATCGGTTTGTCTTACCAGGAGGGGCGGTCAAATTGATCGACATTCTCTGGCAGCACTTTCGGTGTCTCGATGCCTTGTATAGCCGGAACCTCGATGCCATTGGCAACACGCACAGCCGTCTGGATGGCAAGGATCGCGTCATCAATCGGGGATTGCTTGTTTGAGCCAGAATGCCAACCTGCTTTCATCGCGTCCCAACCTTCGCCAAACTGGTTACATGTCACCACTTTGACCTCACCGGCTGCTTTACCCGCGCCTTGCAGCGCGCTGATCACACCAAGTCCCATACCGTCATCAAAGGCATAGACACCATCAATCTGGTCGCCAAACTGGGTTAGGAATGTTTCCATAACAGTTTGCGCTTTCTCGCGATTCCATTCAGCTGTCTGGCTGGCGAGGATATTAATGTCGGGGTAGTCATCTGCCATCTTATCCAGAAAGCAATTTTTGCGCAGAATTGACACGCTGTAGCCCGGCGTGCCCTCGACAACCACAATATCGCCACTGCCTCCAAGTGAATCGGCCAACATTTCAGCAGATTGTTCTGCCTGTGCACAATCGTCTGGGCCGGTGTGACCAACAATGTAGCGACGGCCCGCTTCACCGATTGGAGAATTGGATGTCACGACAGGAATGCCCGCACGGGATGCTTCGCGGATTGCCGGGATCAGTGCATTCTGTGAGGTCGGCCAGACAACGATGGCATCCATATTCTGAGAGGCCATGTCCTGAATCTGGTTGAACTGCGTGGCTGGATCACCCTGGGGATCCATTACGGTTGCATCAAGTCCAAGCTCTGCGGCGTAGGCAATTGCCGTTTCCGCATATTTAGCCTGATAGGCATTCGATCCTGGATACAGCACGGTAATGCCAATCTTGGTCTCTGCTAGGGGTTTTTGTAATTCGCCACCCAGCCACTCAGGCGCGTCCTGGGCTAGCGCGGGCAACGCAAGTACCGTGGCCATGGCACCCACGGCCAGTTTTGTAAAAATGTTCATATTGTCCTCCCTGTGTCGTCCATTGTCATCGCAAAACAAATGCGGACGCGTTCATCCGTTTCTGGTCTTATATTTTAGATTCTGAGCAACTCGAACAATGGGCAAGATGTCCAGAGTTGATATTTTTGCTAAAATCGACCAACAGCCCTTTCGCATTTGCAAATAAAGTCCATTTTGGATTTTATTACAGTAGGACCCAATCGACCAACTTCCTAAGCTTGCATGAAACGGGAGGGATAGCGGAAATGGAATTGCTTTCCAGGATCATCATACAGCTTAAGAGACATGGACTTGTCGTCGCCTTCACTGTTTTTCTTGCAGTCGTTGCTCTTAATACAAACGCTTTCCTAAGTCTGGGGAACATACTTGATGTTCTTCGTCAGGTGTCAATCACAGGCATGATTGCCGTCGGAACAACATTCGTGGTGATCACAGGGCGTCTGGATCTTTCTGTTGGCTCGATGTTGACGCTCTTGACCGTTTTGCTGGTTGACCAGCACAATCAGGTCGGGCCCTTGGGTGCCATCATTATCACTCTCGTTGCGGCTGTTGCGCTGGGTGCATTCAACGGGTTGTTGGTCGGATATCTCAAACTCAACGCCTTGATTGTAACACTTGCGATGTTGTCGTTTCTCCAGGGTCTCACACTGCTTTATTCCGGCGGGAGCAACGTCAATATCCCTAACGCGCAAACAACTTGGTTTCGCTTTTTTGGACGCTCTGATCTGTTCGGGATCCCTGTGCCAGTCTTGCTGTTTCTAGGAGTTGCCGCCGTTGCTGGATATATCTTAGCACGTACCGTTTTTGGCCGACAAATCTATGCTGTCGGCGGAAATGAGACGGCTTCCGTATTTTCAGGTGTATCAGCGCATCGTACTGTTTTCTGGGCGTATGTCCTTTCGGCGCTTACAACTGGCTTTGCAGCCGTCATTCTTGGTAGCCGAGTCATGGGCGCGCAGAACACCATCGGTCAAGGATACGAGTTAACTGTACTGGCGGGCATCATCCTTGGCGGCACCTCAATGATAGGCGGCTCCGGCAGTGTCTGGCGTACGGTCATCGGAATCTCGATGCTTGGATTTATCCAGAACGGCCTGCTGCTAATGGGCTTTCCCTATTACGTGCAGTGGCTGGTCACTTGGGTCGTCATCATCGTAGCGGTTTGGATCGATCTGGCAGGAAAACGCGGAAGGGTCATGGTATGACGATGACAAATACACACAAATCAGAATCTACAAGTAACGCTATAATTGTTTGGCTCTTTCGCAATCATATCTGGTTGTTCTTAGGGCTGGCAATTATTGTGTTCTCACTGGCATCACCGTATTTCCTAACAGTCAATAATATCTCAAATGTTCTCACTCAGGGCGCGTTCATTGGCATCCTTGCGGTGGGTATGACACTCGTAATGATTGACGGAGAGATTGACCTTTCGGTTGGTGCGATTCTGGCTCTGGCGACGGCGTTGGCTATTGGCCTTCAGGAACCGATTGGTGTCTGGCCCGCCATTTTCGTTGGCGTTCTGTCAGGTGCCGCATTGGGTTTTGTGAACGGAGCAATCACTGCGTTTTCCGGCATCCATTCTTTCATCGTTACCCTGGGCGCACTTATCGGCGTGCGCGGATTGGTCTTCATCTACACTGGTGAAGACGCGTTAATGGTAGTGGATTTTGCATATACGGAATATGCCGAAATCTATCTCGGTCCAGTTTCGATCACAGCGCTCATCTTCTTTGCGCTCGCCCTGTTCTTTCAGTGGGTCCTCACCAGCACACGCCATGGGCGCGAGACCTTTGCGATAGGGGACAACATTGAAGCTGCCCACGATGCAGGCATCAACATTAAACGTCACAAGATCATCAACTTTACGATCTGCGGCACAATGGCGGCAGTGGCAGGTATCTTGCTGTCGATGCGTCTGGGCACTGCCGAGCCGAATGCTGGGAAAATATGGGAGCTTTGGACGATCATCGCTGTGGTGCTTGGCGGCACCCGGCTCACAGGCGGTTTTGGCTCTATGTGGAAAACTATTGGCGGTGTGATGACACTTGCCGTGCTGCGCAACGGCTTGCGGCTGTTGAACACACCCAATTACGTGGAATTGATGGTGATGGGGGCAGTGCTTATTCTGGCGCTTCTTTTGGACAGCCTGCTTTCCAAACAAGCGGAGGCGTGAAGATGAATACGCAATCCCCAATTCTAACCATCGACCAAGTGACCAAAACATTCCCCGGCGTTGTAGCTTTGGACAAAGTCAGCTTTGATATCCGCCCAGGCGAAGTACACGCATTAGTAGGTGAAAATGGTGCAGGAAAATCAACATTAATGAAAGTTCTGGCGGGGCTTTACAAAGCTGACGCTGGCGAAATCATCTACCGGGATAAGCCCGTTCACATCACCTCCCCACTAGATGCGCGTCATCAAGGTATTTTGCTGATCCATCAAGAATTGTCGCTTTCGCCTGAGTTGTCAGTTGCGGAGAACATTTATTTGGGGGCCTGGCCTACCAATCGTTTTGGCGTGTTGCGGAAGTCGCAATTGAACAAGGATGCGCAGGCCGCGCTAACAGCACTCGGTGCCGATTTTGGACCCGGTGTGCGCCTCGGTGCGCTTTCGATTGCGAAACAACAGATGGTCGAGATCGCCCGTGCGAATGCGTTTGAGGCGAGTGTCGTTATCTTTGACGAACCCACAGCATCACTGACCGATACCGAAAAGGATCTGCTTTTTAACACAATCCGTGATCTGCGGAACCGCGGTGTTGGAATCGTTTATATATCGCACAAAATGGACGAAATCTTCGACCTGACAGATCGCATAACTGTGCTGCGCGATGGGCAGGTTCAGGGAACGGTCCAAACCGCAGATACGGATGTAGGCAGGATCACTCAAATGATGATTGGCAGAGAGTTAGAGTCATTTTTCCACCGCGCTGACTCCACCCTTGGTGAGGAGGTCTTGCGGGTCGAGCACCTATCAAATGAAGGTCACTTCCACGACGTCTCGCTTTCCGTCCGCGAAGGCGAAGTTCTTGGTCTTTACGGGTTGGTTGGTGCAGGTCGCTCAGAGCTTGTTGAAACCATTTTTGGTGTGCGCTCTATGGATGGGGGAGAGATCTTTTGGAAAGGTCAGCCTACCGGACGCTTAACACCGCGCAAAGCAACCGATCTTGGCATGGCATTGGTCCCGGAAAGCCGCAAAGAACAGGGTTTAGTATTGGGCCAGGGCGGGCGTGCAAATATCTCGCTTCCCCACCCTACTTTGTTTTCACAGATGGCGATCATGAATGTCAGTGAGGAAATGCGAGTCTTTGACGAATACAAGGAACGGCTGGATATCAAGACCACCGGGCCGGAGCAATCTTTGTCCGATCTCTCGGGAGGAAATCAGCAAAAGTTTGTTCTTGCAAAATGGCTTTGCGCTAACCCCAAGTTGATCATTTTGGATGAACCGACGCGTGGCATTGATGTCGGTTCCAAGTCTGCCATCCATGAACTGATTGCGGGTCTCGCTGAAAATGGCTTGGCCGTAATTGTGATTTCATCAGAGATGCCAGAAGTGCTGGGCGTCAGTCATCGCATCCTTACAATGGCAGAGGGGCGTTTGGTTGGAGAATTTTCCGGCGTTGAGATGACCGAGAAAAACCTGATAGAAGCGGTTTCCCAACACGCTCCCGTAACTGTATAGGGCGACGGTTGAGGTTGATGGGTGGCACTCTCAAAGTAAACTTGGGCCGTGTTGCATGGGTCGAGACTTAGCTGGAACTCGCCCTTATGCAACCGTATTGAAAGGTTTGCCGATTGCTGCCGGGATAACGCAAAACCACCAGGCGAATATCGACAGTCACGTCTCGCAACTGAAGATCATCCAAGGCGGCCAGTTGCCGGTTGATGTCGGTCAGCTGGCGATGGCTGGTATCTCTGCCCACATCACCGAGCACCACGCGATGATGATGGTCGTGCAAATCGCGAGCGCCCTTGGCATCCCGGTCGAGATGATGGGGTCAATGCCGCCTGAGATGGACGCGAAAGTCGCACCAGCTATGGCAGAGGTCAGCATGATGATCGCACAGGAGAGCGCGCCACCCGATCCAACAGCTGGCGAAGCGCAGGTTGAACAGGTCAAAGCAGACAATGCTGCCCGTCTGGAGCAGATCAAGGCGGAAATGGCCATACGTCCACACGGCCGCCCCTTCATGATCACACGGCCGCTGCTGCCCTCATGTCCACGCCGCCCAATGGCCCACGGCCCCCATGAACTCAGCCCACAATGCACGCCCACACAACCCACGCCCCCACGTGGATTAGATCAGGTAAACCGCTTTAGGGATTGCCCCCCACGCATGGCCCCATGCGCCATAGGACCAGCGACAAGCGACGGCCATGGTATCACGTCCACGCATTGCCCGGCCCACGCCTTGCCCCCATGGACAACCAAAACTCGAGGGCCGGGTTAGTACGGGGCCCGCAATACATAGGATTACCAGCAGCGTTGCATCAACTGGTTTGCCCATCTAGACTAGTTTCTAGCTCTCGAATACCTGCCTTTGGCATGACTTCCTCTTATTGATTTGATTCATCGTTTTACCAGCGATGGACGGCATCCTTGGACTGATCGCCGAACTTCCCGATTTGCAGGCGTAAATTCAAAGGGCTACGATAGCTCTCAAGAGATTTTTGGAGCTAATTCAAGTGCGCTTTCTTCATACGGCCGACATTCACCTTGCAAAGCCCTTTGGACGGTTCGACGAAGACACCCGAGCAGCTCTTCGTGCCGCTCGGATTGATGCCCTAAGGAAGCTCGGAGATGCAGCTCGCGACCGCAATGCAGAGTTTGTCCTGATTGCGGGGGATACTTTCGACGCGGAAGCGCCACCCTCAAAGGTTGTCCGACGCGTGCTTGACGTCATGCGTGAATTCTCTGACCTCCAGTGGGTGCTCTTGCCGGGAAATCACGACAGCCTTGCCGCCGTGGATCTCTGGGAACGGATCGAGAGGGATAAGCCTGACAACGTGGCTTTGGCGCTTGCACCGGAGGTCATTAAGATCGGGGATCACGCGGCTATTTTGCCGGCCCCACCCACGGTGCGTAATCCTGGCGTAGACCTTACTGAATGGATGACGAATGCCGAGACGGGGCAGCGTTTCAGAATTGGTCTCGCACATGGTGGAATTTTGGACTTCGCAAGCGAGGAAGGGACCGTTGCGGTCATTCCACCGGATCGTTCCGAGCAATCCAAACTCGACTATCTTGCACTCGGAGATTGGCACGGCCAAAAGTCGATTTCTCCACGGGCTTGGTATTCAGGCAGCCCTGAAGCGGACAGTTTTAAGGGGCATTCTCAGGCGGGTGCTCTGCTTGTTGAGATCGCAGCCCCCGGAGACACCCCGCTCGTCATACCTGTGCCGATTGGACATTTCGACTGGCGCCCGCTGACACTCGATTTTTTCGCAGGAGCCGATCCGGTTCAGCAATTGACAGAAGCGCTACCTACTTCTGATAGAAACAAGACGTTAGTACGTCTCGAAGCAACAGGACGCCTTGGGCTGCTCGAACAAAGCCAACTCCGGGAAGCGTGCGACCGGATCGCAGATGACTTTCATGTCTTCGATGTCGATTTGGAAAAATTGGGCATAGAGCAGGCCGCAGATGACTTAGATTTGATCGCGGTGGGGGGCGCATTGCGCGCAGCTGCGGACAGTCTTTTCGCGGCGACAGACCTTGAGGGGCGCACACCCGATGATGTTCAGATTGCCCAGATTGCGCTGACGCATCTGTTCCACATTGCCCAAGAGGAGACGGCCCAGTGAAGCTGCGGCAGCTGGAATTGACGAATGTGCGCCGTTTTGCGGGGCAGAGAGCGCAGCTTGGGCCTTTTGGCGATGGTTTGACGACCATCACGGCAGAGAACGAAGAGGGAAAGTCCACCTTCTTTGACGCGTTGCATGCATTGTTATTCGTCGCGCACGGGTCATCCTCGCAAGAAGTTAAAAATTTGCAGCCCTATTCCGGAGGAGCCGTCTCTGTTGCTGCGGTGGTCGAAATCGGCGGGAAGGATTTCCGCATTGAGAAGACGTTTTTGTCTCAAAAGTCTGCAAAAATTATCGACTGTGAGAACGGGCAGATCATCAAGCAGCAAGGTGACGCCGAAGCGTGGATTGAGGAAAATATAAATAAAGTCAACAAGGGTCCGGCTGGCCTGCTTTGGGTTCGCCAAGGGGCGACCCATGTCGACCCAGAGGGCAAAGACAAGGATGCAAGCAACGTCGCGGCTCGTCGCGACCTGATGTCGAGCGTCCGCGGTCAGATTGATGCGGTCACAGGCGGGCGGCGTATGGACAAGATCGTCGAACAGTGTCGCAAAGAGCTGGATGGTTTGGCCACCAAAAGCCTCAATGCGAAGGCAGGCAGCCCTTGGAAGGTCGCCGAAGACAAGGCCGATGAATTGCTCGGGCGCAAAGAGCGGCTTGAGAAGGACGTTGCCAGCCTTTCGCAGGCCCTAGAGACGAAGCGGCGAGCCAAATCGCGACTGCGTGAGTTACAAGATCCACAAAAGCAGGAAGAGCGGGTTCAGCAGCTTGCAGCCGCCGCGCAAGCCTATCAAAATGCAGAACAACACGATCGGAGAGTAACAGATGCCGACAGAGCGCTCCAACTTGTCGTCGCTGAAAAGAACCGGCTGATCCGCCAGATCAGGGACGTCACGGACATCCAGGAGCGCCGTAAGAAACTCGCCGAAGAGATCGTGCTGAAAATGGCGAATGTATCTGATTGGCAGACTGCGCATGGGGCCGCAGATACAACCCTGACTGATGCTCAGGCTGTCATCGCACAGAAGGAGACGAGGCGACGTGATCTGGCCAAATCTCTGAATGCGGCGCGCACGACCGAAAGGTCTCGCCAAAAATGGAATCGCCTACGCGCACTCTCTGAGCTAACTAACCAGCTTTCGGCCCCCCAGAGAAAACTAAATGATGCTGCAACTATCTTAGCAGGCACTGAAGTCACGCAGGTCGAACTTGATCACCTTGTGGACCTCGGCCGGCGTATCAGTGTGGCGCAGGAACAGAGGCGCGCGCAGTTTGCCAGCTTTTCAGTCCGGCCAATAGGGGCAGACATCGCTGAAGTCGACGGCGTTGCAATTGAACCCAACAAGGACACCTTGATTGACCGCCCGCTAGAATTGAACATCTCCGAGTTCGGCGCAGTCTCCCTTCGCCCGGCGACTGGAGCCGGTAAGGGGATCGAGGATCCGGAAACGCTTCAGGCAGAGCACGATGCAGCTCTGCAAGAGCTTGGCCTTGAGACATTGCAATCCGCCCGAGACGCCTTCAATGCGCGCCAAATCGCGATGAACGATAAGATCGTCGCTGTTGCTCAGATCCGAGGGTTGGCGCCAGATGGCCCGGATACTCTTGATAAGGAATGGCAAGCACTCTGTAAGGAGTTGGGGAATTCACCGGATGAGCGGCCACCAGAATCAACTGGCCCCCAACCATCTGATTTTTCAACTGAACAGATCGAAGGGCAAATTGCGGGCCTCGATAAGGACCTCGATTATCTGAGGTCCGACATCCAAGGTCTCCAGAAGGCTGCCACTGAGGCCGCCAGCGACGTTGCTAAGGCCAGCGGAGTTCTGAACCATCTTTTGGATGAGCAGACATCTTTGGTTAAACCTAAGGGCGAAGACGCTGAGTTGGCAGCATTGCAAGAAGCTCGCGACGATGAAAACAAAAACGAACATGAGGCAACGCAAACCCTAGACGGACTTAAGCAGGACGCGCCGGACCTAGAAGTGGCGCGATCGACCCATGAGCGCCTGCTGAGCGCCGAGAAAGGGGACCGCGACGAGACCAACAAACTAGAGCGAGAGCTTGCGCGCGTCGACGGTGCCATCGAAACTCAGTCTGAGGGAGCGGTGGAGGAGAAGCTCGCTGAGGTCAATGATCAGCTAGAGAAGGTATCAGAGCGCGCGAAACGATATGAGATCCAAGCAAAGGCACTGACGATGCTGATCGGTCATCTCGACGCGGCGCGAAAAGATGCGCAGGAGACGTATTTCGAGCCTATCCGCAACGAGCTCCGTCCGCTGTTAGCGCAGTTGCACGCCGGGGCAGACTTCGAGCTTGACCCGGAAAAGATGCTCGTTGGTAAAATCATTCGGAATGGCGTCGAAGATGACGTTAACGTCTTGTCGGGTGGTGCCTATGAGCAGGTCACAATCTTGACCCGACTGGCGTTCGCTAAGCTTTTCGCAAAACAGGGTCGGCATGTGCCTGTCATTCTTGATGATGCGCTCGTTCATACAGACGACGAGCGGATTTCGACAATGTTCAACATGCTGTCGCAGGCCGCCAAGGATCAGCAAATCATTGTACTGAGTTGTCGGACCAGAGCGTTCTCCGATCTCGGTGGTACTCGGGCATTTATAGAAACTGATGCTATTTGATGCCTTGATGATTGTGTCATTGAAATTCAACCGTTCGTGTCTGTCGCATAGTTCATCTCCTTCGTCACAGAGCATGCCTTCAAACGAGCAAAGCAAAGCCGCGGCAGAGGTAATGGCTGCGACGGCGAGAACTCTAGGTCCTTGTTTCCTAATGACGTGGACGGATGCTAAATCGGATGCTACGAAAAGCGTATTATGAAAAAAATCGATTTCCATATTCATTCCAAGGTCAGCTACTTAGATGCTGCGTTTGAATTTTGTCAGTCCAAATTGGACGAGTATATTTCAGACGCGGGCTTAGATTGTATCGCCATCACAAATCACAACCTTTTCGACAAATCACAGTTTGAGAAAATTCGAGGCCATGCGAAAATCCCTGTGTTGCCTGGAATCGAGGTTGACCTTGAGAAGAGCCAAATACTGGTAATATCTGATGGAAACGACCTAGATGACTTCAACGATAGGTGTGCTCAGGTCGCTGCGAAAGGGCGGTTGTTTCAACTGGTCGGCGCAACACTGCAATCTTTTGGCAAGGATGGAGTGTTGAACATGAAGTATCGTCGCAGAATTTATTATTCGTCCAAGCAGCGCGCGGAGATTTGGGATCGTTGGCAGCGTGGGGAGTCCATGAGGTCGATTTGGCGCGTATTTGATCGACCATCCTCCTCAGTCTTTTCGGTGATCTCTCCGACGGGGGGAATCCGTCCACCAGATCGCAAACGCGGCGGCCGTGCTTTGAGCTTTTTGAGCGCGAGGAAGTATCGCGCGGGCTCAGCATCAAGTGTTCACTACGCATGATAGCGCACCAATTAGGACGCTCCCCGTCAACCATCAGCCGCGAGGTTAGCTAAACCAAACAGGCCAAGTTAGAGCTGTTTCACCAAACGCTTATGGTCATGATGTACCTGCCAGCAGCCGCGGTTTCTGCAGGGATCGACGCGCTTGGTTTTCGAGTTTGGCGGTTGCGCGTTATTGATCTGTTTATTGGATGGCGGATCACAAAATCACGCCGTAGGCTGGGGGCAAATGTCAGGAAGGACAGAGTATGAGCAGCTATAAGATCGCGGTCATTCCCGGCGATGGTATCGGCAAAGAGGTTATGCCTGAGGGCTTACGCGTGATGGAGGTGGCAGCCAAGAAGTTCGGGTTCGAATTTGAGCTGACCCATTTTGATTTCGCCTGCGTTGAATATTACCAGAAGCATGGCAAGATGATGCCAGACGACTGGAAGGCGTTGCTGACGCCCCATGATGCGATTTTCTTTGGTGCTGTGGGCTGGCCTGCTGTGATCCCGGATCACATTTCGCTTTGGGGATCGCTGATCCTGTGGCGGCGTGAATTTGACCAATACGTCAACATGCGCCCTGCGCGATCGATGCCCGGTGTGCCGTCGCCGTTGGTCGGTCGTGAGCCGGGCGATGTGGACATGATCATCGTGCGTGAGAATACCGAGGGCGAATATTCGTCTGTCGGGGGCCGCATGTTTGAGGGGACCGATCGCGAGTTCGTAGTGCAGGATACCTTTATGACGCGCTATGGCGTTGATCGAATTCTGCGCTACGCGTTTGAATTGGCGAAGAAACGGGGTGGCAAACTGACCTCGGCGACAAAATCCAACGGCATCGCAATCACCATGCCCTATTGGGATGAACGCGTGGCAGAGATGGCCAAGGCCTATCCCGATGTGCCTGTCGATCAGTATCACATTGACATTTTAACGGCGAATTTCGTCCTGCACCCGGATTGGTTCGATGTTGTGGTGGCATCCAATTTGTTTGGCGACATCCTATCAGATCTTGGCCCCGCCTGCACCGGCACCATCGGCATCGCCCCCTCGGGGAACATCAACCCAGAGGGCAAATTCCCCTCGTTGTTCGAGCCGGTCCACGGCTCTGCCCCTGATATCGCGGGCAAAGGGATCGCGAATCCGGTCGGGCAGATCTGGGCGGGGGCGATGATGCTGGATCACTTGGGCCAACCAAAAGCAGCAACAGCGATTGTCAGCGCCATCGAAGAGGTGTTGGCGCAAGAGGCGTTGCGCACTGGCGATTTGGACGGTTGGGCCAATACCGAGACTTGCGGGCGCGCGATAGCCGACGCTTTGGCAAGATGAGCGCGATTGCGCGGTTTCTGCCGGGATTTTCCCAGCAACGGATCGAGGTCGAGGGTGTCGGCATCAACTGTGTCATGGCGGGCGAGGGGCCGCCTGTTCTATTGCTACACGGACATCCACAGTCGCTGATCGTCTGGCGCAATGTCGCACCGCAACTCGTGGCGGCAGGCTATTGCGTGGTTGCCACTGACCTGCGTGGCTATGGCGACAGTGACAAGCCCGAGGGCGGGCCGGGCCATATTAACTATTCCAAACGTGAGATGGCGCTGGATCAGGTGGGTGTGATGGCGGCGCTTGGCCACAAGCGTTTTCACGTCATCGGTCATGACCGTGGCGGGCGCGTGGCGCATCGTTTGGCGTTGGATCACCCCCAGTCGGTGGCCTGCCTGACCGTTATCGATATCGCCCCGACGGCGGTTATGTATGCCAAGACGGATAAAGAATTTGCCACCCGCTATTTCTGGTGGTTCTTCCTGATCCAGCCCTTTGATCTGCCAGAGAGAATGATCGGGGCCGATACCCGCTATTTCTTGCGCAATCATATCGATGGGCAACTTGGCGACCCTACGGCGGTCTGTGATGCCGCCTTCGAGGAATACCTGCGCTGTTACGACAACCCGGCCACAATCCACGCGATCTGTGAAGACTACCGGGCAGCGGCTAGCATTGATCTGGACCATGATGCTGACGATGCAGATCACAAGATAACTGCGCCTTTGCTAGTCCTTTGGGGCGCGCTTGGCACAGTTGGGGCGCTTTATGACGTGCTGAGCACTTGGCGCGACAAAGCAGTTCAGGTCGAAGGCGCCGCGCTGGATGGCAAGCATTCCTTGCAAGAGGAACAGCCGCAAGAATTCCTAGTCTATGTGCTTGGTTTTTTGGCGAAACACGCAGTCAGATAATCAATCTTATCGTGAATTCAGG
>RCNB010001213.1_pt1 | contig 16292 bp, 14 predicted proteins | sample 2041321 | NCBI WGS metagenome assembly RCNB01 (sample SAMN09708232, study PRJNA481090) | Marine sediment metagenome, whole genome shotgun sequencing project. | reverse complement strand
ACTCTTAAAGACATGTGTACTGTACCAAAAAAAGCCAGCGCAAGAATTAAAACAATAACTTCTTTAGATATTTTTTTTGTAAATGAAGCGAACGCAGATATAAAAAGTGAAATACCAATAATCCCATAACTGAAAAATATATTAGCAAAAACAGAATGCAATTCAATATCTTCATTAAATCGTTCTGAGGGACCTTCACCAGCACCAAAAAGTAAATATTGTGGATAGTTAACAATTCTTCCATAACCACGGCCACCAAAGCTTCTGTCTCCAGACAGATCATCACTTTGAAGTCTTTCAAGATTGTATTCTAGGGCTGTAAAATTTTTCAGTTCTAATTCAAAATTATAGCTTATAAAAAGAAAAGAAACTATAGAGATTACTACAAAAATAAATATATGTTTGGAGGATTTTATAATATAAAACATCCAGAAGAGAATACAGCCCACTAATGCTGCTCTTGATGCCGAAATGATAATAAACAAGGAGCACAGTAATAATGGTAGAATTGCATATAATACTTTAGTTTTAAGAATATGAATAATTACACTTAGCATTATTAACAGGCATAATGCCCAAAGCCCCAATTGGTTAGGATTGTTGAAAAACATCTGGTTTCTTACTCCTTCAGATTGTACAAAAGGCCATAAAAGGGTTTGAATAATTAATGAAATTGAAATGGCTTTTAAAGTTATAAGCAAAAAGGACTTGTCTTTAATCTTATTAATTAAGAACAAAACCATCAAAAAACTATAAAAGTAAAAAATACTACTTTTTAGAATTTCAAAATCTCCAGCTATTAGCATCCATATAACATTTACAAAAAATGTATAGACAACAAATAAAAATAAGTTTTTGGTAAATCTATTGGTTTTTATACTTGTTAGTATTGCTTTTAAATTTGAAACTATCAAAATGGCACCAAAAATGTCGGCTACCTGAGGATTTCCAGATTCAAAGAGATAAAAAGGAAATGCAATTAAATATATGGCCCATATGTAATTGCTGAATTTCATACAGACAACTTTTTGTTTGCTCTCATTATTTTTATAGTGTAGATACTAACTAATGATGCTATTATGGTTAATGCGGTTACTATTGTTATTGCACCTCCAATATAATAATATTTTGGAATTAAAATTAATCCAACAGCCAAACCTGAAACCGAACCAATAAAAATAAGCTGTGAGTATAGTTTATCCTTATTGTAAATCATTAATCCATTAATACCATAAGCCGCTATTATTGATGACAAGAACGGGCATGGGCTTAAATATTTAACCACCGCAATGACTTCGGATGAATGTTCTGTTCCCAACCATAATTCAATTAAAAAGCTAGAGGTTAAGTACATCATTAATGACAATAAAATACCAAATCCAATAAATACGTATCGCACGTTTTGAATGGCCGATTTATTTCTGTTTAAATACGGAAATAAAACGTTGGTCATGATTGTAATTACTAATTTAAAAGCACCTAGCACTTTGGTCCCTATTTCCATAATACCACTATAACTAGGTAGTCCGAAAAAACCACATAAAAATATGGATGTATTATGATAAATAGTGGGTGATACCATCGATAAAAAGGAACTCCAAGCTTCAATAATGGTTACTTTTACATCTGCAAATTTTGAAAATGTAAATCGTATTCCGAATTTTTTAAAAATAATAATTTGAGCCATTATTCCCGAAGCCAAAAAACCTATAGACTGATATAGTGATATGTATATGTATTGAGATTCGGTTTTTATAAACAAAAAGCACAAGATGGCAAAGGTCGATTTTGATATGACATTAACTATGGTCATAAACCTCATTTTTTCTACGCCCAAAAAAAACCACATAGGAAAGAGTAGTTCCCCCAAAAGAAGTAAGAAGAAAAAGCAATACACAATATAGTTGGCAGATATTGCTGGCACAAGCAAGATTAAAATGCTTAATAAAAGAAGTGACAGTAAGAAAAAATATATTTGCGACGTAAAAACATCACTATAAACTTTCGATAATTTTTCTTTATCATCCCTTATCAGTGAAATTGTTCTTACAGCAGAAAGATCAAAACCAAATTGTATAATATTTTGAAAATAAAAAATCAAAGCATATGCAAACGCATATATGCCATAATTATTAAGGCCAACATTGTGTATAAGGTATTTAATTACCACTAATGGAATTAAAGCATCTATTGCCTTAAAAAGGAAGTAAGAAATAAAATTTTCAGCTAACCCAAAATATTTTCTAATATTCAATGCAAGTGGTTTTAGGAGTAAATTAACGCATTTTAAATCTAAAAATACATTCTTCATTTTTTTTTTCGATTAAACATCCAAAACTAGAGTTCAATCGTATTTACCTTTAAACAGCTTTGAAGAAAACATCGACAAATTACCTATAAAACCTTTAAACTGACATATTATGTAAGAAAATTACTTACTTTAATATGTATTTTATCGATTAAATTTATGAAAAGTATTTCATAACTAATTATTTGTCTATGTTTATGTTATTAGCCCCAAATTATTAAAAAATGAAATTCTTTACACCTACTAAATTTTTAACACTTTTTGTATTTGCCCTATGCCTTTTTACTATGTCTGTAGTGGCACAAGATTATGATTTAGACACCAGTCTAAATAATTATTACCCCATACCCAGTTTAAATAAACCAGGTTATTTGCAAACTGTGACTGATCCACTCTTTAATACAAAAATTACTAGAATAACTGGTGATGTTGGAACAGCTGTTCCTAACATTAGTGGAGAAAATTGGAGAAATATTGCTAGGCATGGATATTCGGCAAGACAACCGTGGAATGCTGATGAGTCAATTATTTACTTAGGAAAACATAAATCTTCTAGTGGAGGATGGGGATCTTCATTGTTTTTAAATGGAGAAACCTATGAAGTTATAAAAAAAGCAAATAATATACCCTCTGCCAATGAGCAACGGTGGCATCCTACTAATCCAGATTTAATGATGTTGTTAAGGGACGATGGGGTATATACCTGGAGTTATTCCACAGGGACAACTACCCAATTATTTTCATTAAGTGGCTATTCAAATACATCTACGGGAAATACGGGAAATTATAGTAATAATGGTAATAAAGCAGGGATTTATGCTAGAAGAAATTCAGATGGTAAAACAGTTGCTTTTGCCATTGATATGGAGAATAATATAAAGCATAATGACATTGATATGACGGGTGTAGATATTGATTATGTATCTATTTCACCGTTGGGAAATTATGTTTTGGTAAATGCAGTTTTTGACGGACACAATGATAGCACCAAGATTTTTGACCTTAATGGAAATCAAGTTGGGCCACATTGGGCTGAATATGGACGCCCAAGTCATTATGATATGGCTGTTGGTAAAGATGGAATTGAGTATGTTGTTGGAAACTCAAAATCTAGCCCAGATGAAGGAAGAATAATTAAAAGAAGATTGACTGATGGTGCGGTGACTGTACTATCACAAGGTGGCTATGGCAGTCATGCCTCTGCTAGATCTCTTAATAGAGTGGGGTGGATATTTACTTCCATGTCTGATTCACAAAATTGGGGGCCTTATTATAATGAGTTGGTTGCTGTAAATATGGAAGAATCACGTGTGGAAAGAATTGCAAGTATTCGATCTAATTTTGAAACCTATGATAATGAAACACAAGCTTGCCCATCACCGTCAGGAGGTAGAGTTTTATATGCCTCAGATTGGGGAAGTGGTACTTACCCAATACAATGTTATATTGCGGATTTTAGAGATAAAATTCAAGGAGGAGGTGGGTCTGTTGTTAACGCTGGCTTAGATCAAAATATTTGTCAAGATGACGATGTAACCTTAACGGCAACCGGCGCGGTTAGTTATGTTTGGGACACTGGAGCCACAACAGCTAGTATTACTGTAAACCCAAGTGCGACCACAACACATACAGTTACAGGAACGCAATCAAATGGAGATACAAGTACAGATAGTATAATTGTAACTGTTAATTCAATACCAGTTGCAAATGCAGGAGCAGACGCTTCTATATGTGAAGATGAAGATGTAGTCCTAACTGCATCTGGAGGAAGCTCTTATTTATGGAGTAATGGATCAACTACCCAAAGTACTACGGTAAGTCCCGGGAGCACCACAAGTTATTCTGTTATTGTCACCCAAAATAGCTGTTCCAGTGCGGACGAGGTAACCGTGACAGTCAAACCCAGGCAAACGATAAACGCTGGTAATGACGTGGACATCAATTTAGGCGAAAGCACAACTCTTACAGTAGTAGGGGAAGGAGAAATCCTATGGAATACTGGTGAAACAACGGCATCTATTACTGTGTCACCAACTGTCAACACAACCTATACTGTTGAAGTCACTGAGCAAAATGGATGCACAAGTTATGACGAGGTAACGATTACAATTGCAGGAAATATCAATGCGAATGCAGGAGAAGATGCTTCCATTTGTTTGGGCGAAGAGACTATCCTTACGGCTTCTGGTGGACCAGATTATTTGTGGAGCACTGGTGAGACCACAGCTAGTATAACTGTAAATCCGTCGTCTACGACAAATTATACTGTAATTGTATCTAATTCATCAACATCTGATACTGATGATGTTACTGTTTATGTGAATGAAGTACCAACTGTTGAAGCCAGTGATGATGTGACAATTGATGTTGGGAATTATGTTACAATTTCTGCAACAGGAGCAGATACCTACCTTTGGAGCAATGGAGCAACACAGCCTAATATAGCCGTAAGTCCACAAAACACAACCACGTATCATGTAACAGGGTATACCAATAATTGCTCTGATGAGGCAGAAGTAACCGTAAATGTTGAGAATTCAATAAATGCGAATGCTGGTAAAGATATGCTTATTTGTAGCGGAGACGACTTAACACTTACGGCTAGTGGAGGAGGGACGAACTATTTATGGAGCACTGGTGAAACCTCTCAGAGCATTGATGTTAATCCTATTGAAGACACTATTTATACAGTAACGATTTCCAATGATTTTGCTTCAGATAATGATGATGTTGCAGTTTTCGTAGAAAATTGTGGGGAAGAGGAAGAAAGTTCTAACTACCAATATGATATATATCCTAATCCAACAAAAGGAGGGATGCTTCAAATTCAGTTTTCAGGCTTAGCTGAAATATCTAAGTTGTACATTCATGATGCTGTTGGTAAGTTAATGTACACTGAGGACATAAGTGATAATGCCGGACTAGTAATGCAAAAACATATCAATATTTCAAAATATAGTATCGGGTTATATTTTGTAACATTAGAAGAAACAACTAAAACGACTACAAAAAAGATAATTTTTCAATAATTGTTGTTAAGTTAATTGCAAAAGAAGCGCTCAACAGTTAGTCTGTTAGGCGTTTTATTTTTTAATAACAGAAAGTATTGTCGCAATACTGTCACAGTTTTCAACGGTTAGACTAATGTCTTGTTTATTATAAACATCTTCAATAACATAAATTTTACAAGAATCAACTTTGGTGTTACTTCTTGAGAAGTTAACATCACCTTGTCTTAAAACTGTCGAAATTGTTAGAGTATCAATTTCTCTGTTATTCATCATCTCAAGAACCTCAGATGAATATTCACGGTGCTTTATACTAATGTTTTTAAGGACTCTGGCGTCAGGACCATAACTACAGGTTGTTTTTTTACCGCTTAAAAAAAAAGCCAGTAGAATTAACCCAATAGAAAATCCTCCGAGGTAAAAACCCACGCGTTTAATTAGTTTCATCAATTAAATTTTACGTTATGGAAATCGACTTTAAGTCTAAAAAATTAAAAGATTGGCATCACTGTAGTCTAAATCAAACCAATCGGCTACCGATTTGCTAGTCAAAATTCCGTGGTAAAAATACAAACCATTTTTTAAACCACGATCAAATCTAATCGCATTTTCGATACCGCCGTCTTCAGCAATTTTTAAAAGATATGGAGTAAAAATGTTACTAATGGATACGGAGGCAGATCTAGAATATCTTGCAGGAATATTGGGCACACAATAGTGAATTACCCCATGCTTTTCAAAAGTTGGCTTATGATGAGTTGTTATTTCGCTAGTTTCAAAGCATCCACCCATATCTATACTTACGTCAATGACAACAGAGCCTGTTTTCATGGCTTCTACCATTGCTTCACTTACTAAAACAGGAGACCTGTTTTTTCCTCTTACTGCTCCAATAGCGACATCACATCGTTTTAATGATTTAAGTAAATTTTTAGGCTGTAAGGTAGAGGTGTAAATTGTTCTTCCAAGTTTGGTTTGCAACGAACGTAGTTTAGTGATGGAATTATCAAAAACTTTAATGTTGGCTCCTAAACCAATAGCAGCACGAGCTGCAAACTCTCCAACGGTTCCAGCGCCTATGATGACAACTTCAATAGGAGGGATGCCACTTATGTTCCCAAACATTAGGCCATTACCTTTGTTTACATTCGATAATAATTCAGCTGCAATTAATACAGATGCAGTTCCGGCTATCTCACTAAGTTGTCTTACTGCTGGATATGCTCCATCTACGTCTCGAATAAACTCAAAAGCTATAGCAGTTATCCGTTTCTTCGCCAAGGCCTCAAAATATGCTTTGTTTTGTGTTTTTAATTGTAAAGCAGAAATTAATATGGTTTGTGGGTTAATGAGCTTTATTTCGTCCTGAGATGGTGGCTCAACCTTTAACAAAATTGGACAGGAAAAGACTTTTGCAGTGTCTTTTGTGATTTCGGCACCAGCTTCACTATAATCTTTATCACTAAAATTTGCTCCTTCTCCAGCTCCTGACTCAAAAAGCACACGATGGCCGTTATTTACAAGAGCAGAAACAGCATCAGGAGTAAGGCATACACGTTTTTCTTGAAACGATGTCTCTTTAGGGATGCCAATAAACAAATTACCTTTTTGCTTTAAGACCTCTAGCATTTCCTCTTGAGGAAGTAGTTGGGCTTTAGTAAAAGGAGATAACGATTTGCTCATAGTTAGGTTGGTTGATAAAACCAAATTACGAATAAATTTTATAAATCAATTGGAATAACTACAAACTAGGCGTATTAATACTAAAAATAATCAGAAAATTTATCGAATATAGTTTTAGGTTTAATTTTAAACTCTTCCTCTAATTCTTCCATTGATTTGCCTGCATCATTCATTTTACTGAACATCTGAGCCCTTATTAAATAAATTGAAGGAATAATTATTGCCATTACTGGTATTAAATATATTAACTGAAATTCGTCAATATAACTTGCTTCGGCATTAAAGGCACCTACAATTTGATACACGTACATGGCAATGGGCACCAAAAGCACATGATACCACCAATGGCGACATGTAAAGAACCATATGACTAAAAGCATTAACGGTATAGCTTTCATAGTTAATACCCACATTGCAATACTGGCGTCTTCATAATGTCCACTTACATATGTAAACAAGAAAGTGTTCCAGATTTTAGTTTCTGGAACACTTTCATGTAAGTAAAACAAATAAGGAGTAATTGCAATCAATGTAGCAATAATGCTACCAACAATTAAGCCTTTTTTGCTTAATTGACTTTGCTTATCCGTTTGGTAATTTTTTGATTTTTGATTTTTCAACCTTTGTAGTGAATTGCTCATTTAAATCTATAAGATTAGTAGCTTGCGCTGTAAACAAAACACCTCCGAATATCGCAATAGCGATTAAATACTTTTTAGTTTTCATAATTCAAGGGATTTTAATTATTAATTAACTACTACAAAGATAGATCACAGGCTCTCTTTGAAGTGTTAAATAAATGTTAAAACCCTTTGTTTATGGGAGTTACGAGCTACGGTTTTTCCGTAATTTCGTGATTTTTGTTTGGGGTCTGTTTATGCTTTTTTTGCTAATTATTTTTTATTTATTTATTGTTTTTTTCTTAGAAACACTAAATTCTAGCGTTCTAGAACCATCTTTATTTAATTTTATGTAAGAAATATCTGCGTCATTCGGCAGAATTCCTTCAATTTTGTCAGGCCACTCTATAAAACACCAATGTCCTGAATAAAAATATTCTTCAATTCCTATATCCAAAACTTCTACCTCATTTTCTATTCTGTAGAAATCAAAATGATATACTTTACCGCCTTCAACTTCATATTCATTAACTAGGGAAAACGTTGGGCTTGTCACTTCACCAGTACCACCCAAGTTTTTAACTAAAGCACTAATTAGTGTGGTTTTACCAACACCCATATCTCCATAAAACAGAATCGTTCTAGAAAATGACTTTTCTAAAAGCTTTTGGGCTACTTTTTCTATATCATTTATGTCAAAAACCGTATTCACATGCATAATTTATATGCAATAATAAGACTAATATAGGAAAAAAACAACAAAATAATGCATTTCATCGATGTTTTTTGCAATTCGAGGATGTTTTTTATTTTGGCTGTAACACTATAAAAGGAATAATAACTTCTTCTAAAGATACACCGCCATGTTGATATGTATTACGAAAATAGCTCACATAATGGTTGTAGTTATTAGGGTAGGCAAAGAACAAATCACCTTTTGCAAAAATAAACGAGCTACTCATTGTAATAGAAGGTAATTGTATGCTCTTTGGATTTTTAACGGCGAGAACGTCTTTGGCATCATAAGTTAGACTTCGCCCTGTTTTATATCTTAGATTAAGACTTGTGTCCCTGTCTCCAATAACCTTAGATGGATTTTTCACATTAATTGTTCCATGGTCAGTTGTTAATATTAGTTTAAAACCTAGATGTTGTGCTTGTTGAATAATATCTAGTAAGGGAGAATTTTTAAACCAGCTAACCGTTAGAGATCGATATGCCTTATCATTAGAGGCCAATTCTTTAACCACATCCATTTCTGTTTTGGCATGTGATAACATGTCTACAAAATTGTAAACAACTACTGTAAGGTCGTTGTCTTTTTTAGATTTAAAATTATCGGCAAGCTTTTTGCCGCTTCTTAAATTCGTTATTTTAAAATATTCATGCTTTAAATGACTTAAACCTAAGCGTTTCAACTGTGCAGTCAAAAACTCGTTTTCAAACAAGTTTTTCCCCCCATCTTCTGTATCATTCTTCCAATAGTTTGGATGTAAACGCTCCATATCTATTGGTGTTAGTCCTGAAAATATGGCATTTCTGGCATACTGTGTAGCTGTTGGCAGGATACTGTAATATGGCGCTTCGCTTTCATTTTTGTAATAATTATTCACAATGGGTTCAAATGCTTTCCATTGATCATAGCGTAAATTATCTATAACGACCAAAAGCGTTGGTTGATTTGGGCTCAATTCTGGAATTATTTTTTCTTTGAATAGAGTATGAGACATTATTGGAGCATCTGCTTTTGCTTCAAACCAATCTGCGTAGTTCTTGTCAATGAACTTTCCAAATTGCATATTTGCTTCATTTTTTTGAGATTCTAATATCTCAAACATGGCATGGTCTTCAATATCTTCCAGTTCAATTTCCCAGTAAATTAGTTTTTGATAAAGTTCAACCCATTCTTCATAAGAGTTGACCATGGATAGATCCATTGCAATTTTCCTAAACTCTTGCTGATAGCTTGATGTTGTTTTTTCTGATACTAACCTTGTATTATCCAAAATCTTTTTTAAGCTTAGAAGAATTTGATTCGGATTGACGGGTTTGATAAGATAATCTGCTATTTTACTACCAATAGCTTCTTCCATGATATATTCTTCTTCACTTTTGGTAATCATAACTACAGGAAGACTTGCTCGTTTTTCCTTTATTTCTGAAAGGGTTTCTAAGCCCGTCAAACCCGGCATGTTCTCATCGAGAAAAACAATATCAAAATTCTGATCATCAATAATTTCAATTGCCTCTGTACCACTTTGGCAAGTGGTTACCTGATAATTTTTCTTTTCAAGAAAAAGAATATGTGGTTTTAGTAAATCAATTTCGTCATCTACCCAAAGAATTCTAATATCGCTCATATATGCTTTTATTTATCAAAAGAAGTAAATCCCTTCGGTTTTACTACTTTTACGATGTATTATTTTATATTTAAAAAAAAGACAACCAAAGACTGTACTCTAAAATTTCTAATTATTATAAAGTTTGAATACCAAAAACAAACTCAAAATATTTAACGACCCAATTTACGGATTTATTACTATTCCTAATTCGTTAATTTTTGATCTTATTGAACACAAATATTTTCAAAGACTTCGCAGAATTACTCAAATGGGTCTGTCTTACTTGGTATATCCTGGCGCACATCACACAAGGTTTCACCATGCATTAGGATGTATGCATTTAATGCAACAAGCTATACGGATACTTCGTTTTAAGGGAGTTACAATTTCTGAAGAAGAAGAAAACGCGCTACTAATTGCCATTCTTATGCACGATATTGGTCACGGACCTTTTAGTCATGCAATGGAACATAGTATAGCAGATAATGTGACCCATGAAGAGATTTCCTTATTTTTTATGCAAAAACTGAATATTGAATTTAACGGAAGTTTAACTTTAGCTATCTCAATTTTCAATGGTGAGTATCACAGAAAGTTCATGCATCAGTTAATTTCTGGACAACTGGACATGGATCGTGCAGATTATTTAAAGCGTGATAGTTTTTATACCGGTGTTGCTGAAGGCAATATAAATAGTGAGCGTTTAATCACGATGTTCAACGTTGTTGACGATGAGTTGGTTATTGAAGAAAAGGGAATTTATTCAATTGAAAAATTTTTAACTGCGAGGCGGTTGATGTATTGGCAAGTCTATTTGCACAAAACCAGTTTAGTCGCAGAACAATTACTGATTAGAGTTTTAATGAGAGCTAAAGAACTTGCTAAAAATAATGTACCAATAGATGGGAGTAGGGCCTTGTTGTATTTTTTGAATAATAACATCTCTAAAGATGATTTTAATGATACAGTGTTAGATACATTTGCTCAGTTAGATGATTATGATATTATTTCAGCAATGAAGGAATGGCAATGTCATGATGATTTTGTTCTTAGTAAATTGTGCGAAATGATATTGAATCGGAATCTTTTAAAAATAAAGATTAAAAGCAAAAAGATAAATAGCAAAAGCTTGGAAAAACATATCCAAGAGTTAGTCTCCCAATATGGTATTACATTTGAAGAGGCTAATTATTTTGTATTTACAGGAGATATCACCAATCAAGCGTATCAACTCAAAAAACAGTCGATAAATATTCTTTATAAAACTGGAAAAATATCAGATATTACCAAGGCTTCAAATCTCTTAAACTCAAAAGTACTTTCAAAACCTATAACTAAGTATTATATATGTTATCCAAAGGACGAACTTTAACACATTTTTTATACTTTTGCCATTAATGAAATTTACCGCATCACAAATAGCAGGGATTTTAGAAGGAGACATTGTGGGTAACCCAGATGTTGAAGTATCGAAACTTGCTAAAATAGAAGAAGGGACTAAAGGTTCTTTAACGTTTTTAGCTAATCCTAAGTATACTCAATATATATATACTACAAAAGCCTCAATCACTATTGTTAATCAAGATTTCAATCCAGAGAACAAATTAGATACTACTTTAATAAAGGTGCCTGATGCCTATAAAGCGTTTTCTAAACTACTTGAGTATTACAATCAAGTAAAAATGAATAAAGTTGGTATTGAAATGCCAAATTATATTTCAGATTCAGCTAAATATGGCGAGAATATTTACCTCGGTGCTTTTTCCTATATAGGAGATAATGTGACCATAGGAGATAATGTAAAAATATATCCAGGCAGCTATGTTGGAGACAATGTAAGTGTAGGAGACAATGTGGTACTTTTTTCTGGTGTCAAAATATATTCTGAATGTGTAGTTGGTAATGATTGCTTCATAAATTCTGGAGCTATTATTGGAGCCGACGGCTTTGGTTTTACACCAAATGAAAAAGGGGAATACAATAAAGTACCACAGACCGGAAATGTAATATTAGAAGACAATGTAGATATAGGTGCTGCTACAACAATAGATAGGGCGACATTAGGGTCTACCATGATAAGAAAAGGGGTGAAGTTGGACAACCAGATTCAAATTGCTCATAATGTAGAAATTGGAAAAAACACTGTAATTGCTGCACAAACAGGGATTGCAGGATCAACAAAAATTGGTGAGAATTGTCAAATTGGAGGTCAAGTTGGTATTGCGGGTCATTTAACAATTGGTAATAATGTGAAAATACAAGCACAATCTGGAATTGGTAGAAATGTAAAAGACAATGAAGTACTGCAAGGTTCACCGGCCTTAACTTATGGAGATTATAACAAATCATATGTTCATTTTAAAAACTTACCAAGGATTGTAAAGGGAATAAACGATATTGAAAAGAAATTGAATGACGGTATTTAGTACAGAAATTAAGCAAAAGACAATAGCGAAAGAAATTTCGCTTACAGGAGTAGGGCTTCATACAGGAAAAGATGTTACATTAAATTTTAAACCTGCAGAAGTCAATAATGGCTATTCGTTTAAAAGAATAGATTTGGAAGGTTGCCCAGAAATCAAGGCAGATGCAAATTACGTTACTAATACACAACGTGGCACATGCTTAGAGAAAAATGGGGTAACAATACAGACTTGCGAGCATGTTTTAGCTGCTTTGGTTGGCTTACAGATAGACAATGTTATTATTGAACTAAATGCATCGGAACCTCCAATTATGGACGGTTCATCAAAGTTTTTTATAGAAGCGCTCGAGGCTGCTGGAACTATTGAACAAGATGGATTTATTGAAGAGTATGTGGTCAAGAATGTTGTTTCTTATGTTGATGAGGAAACAGGAAGTGAAATTACAATTATTCCTTCGGATGAATATCAAGTAACTACAATGGTCGATTTTGGAACCAAAGTTTTAGGGACCCAAAATGCGACATTGAAACATATTTCTGATTTTAAGGATCAAATATCTAATTCGCGTACGTTTAGCTTTCTTCATGAGATAGAAATGTTACTTGAGCATGGCTTGATAAAAGGAGGGGATTTAAATAATGCCATTGTTTATGTTGACAAAGAGTTGTCTCCAGAAACTATGGAGCGATTAAAAAAAGCATTTAAAAAAGACAACATTTCTATAAAACCAAACGGTATATTAGATAACCTTACATTGCACCATCCAAATGAGGCAGCTAGGCATAAATTACTTGATGTAATTGGTGATTTGGCATTAGTAGGAACAAGAATACGAGGGAAAGTAATAGCCAATAAACCTGGACATTTTGTGAATACTCAATTCGCAAAAAAATTGTCCAAAATAATCAAAATTGAAAAACGAAATAATGTACCAGATGTTGATTTGAATCAAGAGCCAATAATGGACATCAATCAAATAATGAATATGTTACCGCATAGGCAGCCATTTTTATTGCTTGATAAAGTTTTTGAGTTGTCCAAATCTCATGTTATTGGTATGAAAAATGTGACGATGAATGAGTCGTTCTTTGCTGGTCATTTCCCAGGAGCTCCTGTTATGCCAGGTGTTTTAATTGTTGAAGCCATGGCGCAAACGGGTGGAATATTAGTGCTAAGCACAGTTCCAGATCCTGAAAATTATTTGACATTTTTCATGAAAATGGACAATGTAAAGTTCAAACAAAAAGTAGTGCCTGGTGACACCTTAATTTTTAAATGCTCATTAATATCTCCAATTAGACGAGGGATATGTCATATGCAAGGTTATGCTTATGCTAATGGAAAACTTTGCGCAGAAGCTGAACTAATGGCTCAAATAACAAAAGTTAAATAATTATGAATCAACCACTTGCATATGTTCACCCTGGAGCAAAAATAGCAAAAAATGTTGTTATAGAACCATTTACCACCATACATAACAATGTTAAGATTGGTGAGGGCAGTTGGATAGGTTCTAACGTGACCATCATGGAGGGAGCAAGAATAGGTAAGAATTGTAATATTTTTCCAGGATCGGTTATTTCGGCTATTCCTCAAGATTTAAAATATAACGATGAGGACACAACAGTAGAAATTGGTAATAATGTCACTATTCGTGAGTGTGTTACCATAAATAGAGGAACAACAGATAAAATGAAGACCGTAATCGGGGATAATTGCCTCATAATGGCCTACTGCCATATCGCGCATGATTGTATTGTTGGGAATAATTGCATTTTCTCTAATAATAGCACCTTAGCTGGGCATATTACAGTTGGGGATCATGTTGTACTAGCAGGTATGACAGCTGTTCATCAGTTTTGCTCTATTGGTAATCATGCATTCGTAACAGGTGGATCGTTGGTTAGAAAAGATGTACCACCTTTTGTAAAGGCTGCACGAGAACCTTTATCTTATGTTGGGATTAACTCTGTCGGATTACGCCGTAGAGGATTTTCCGCTGATAAAATAAGAGAAATACAAAATATTTATCGATTGCTTTATCAGAGAAATTATAACAACACACAAGCCTCAGAGATTATTGAAGCCGAAATGGAGGCTACTCCAGAGCGTGATGAGATTTTACAATTTATAAAGAATTCGCATCGAGGTATTATGAAAGGATATTTTAAATCAAACTAATTTATACAATAAGCAATGGCAAGTACTTCAGATATTAGAAACGGATTATGTATTAAGTACAATAATGATATTTATAAAATTATTGAGTTTTTACATGTAAAGCCTGGAAAAGGTCCAGCCTTTGTAAGAACAAAAATGAAAAGTGTAACCAATGGAAAAGTGTTAGATAATACATTTTCAGCTGGACATAAAATAGAAGATGTAAGAGTTGAAACTCATAAATTTCAATTTTTGTATCATGATGGTGAGTTTTATCATTTTATGAATACCGAAGATTATACTCAAATTCGATTATTAGAAGCAGCTTTAGATAGATCAGATTTAATGAAAGAGGGAGAAGTTGTAACTATTTTAATTAATACAGAAGATAATATGCCTCTTTCAGTTGAAATGCCAGCAACAGTTATTTTAGAAATTACCGCAACAGAACCAGGTGTAAAAGGTAATACAGCGACTAATGCTACAAAGCCTGCAACTGTTGAAACAGGAGCCGAAGTCAATGTGCCATTATTTATAAATGAAGGTGATAAAATAAAGGTCGAGACAGAAAAGGGGTCTTATAAAGAGCGTATTAAAGAGTAATTCTTTGATATATGAAATTTCCAAAAGAACATACTTTAAAACAAATTGCATCACTTATAAACTGTCGATTTATTGGTCCAGATGATTTCCCGGTATTTGGGATGAATGAAATTCATGTGGTGACACCGGGGGATATTGTTTTTGTTGACCATCCAAAATATTACGATAAAGCTCTAAAATCTGAAGCAAATATTATTCTTATTAATAAAGAAGTAGATTGCCCAAAAGGTAAAGCCCTTTTAATTTCTAATGATCCATTTCGGGATTTTAATCTTCTCACAAACCATTTTAACCCTTTTCAAGGTTCAAATATTGCTGTTTCGGAAAGTTCAATAATTGGCAAGAATACAATTATTCAGCCCAACTGTTTTATTGGCAATAATGTTGTTATCGGCGATAATTGCACTATACACTCTAATGTAAGTATATATGATGATGCTACTATTGGAGACAAAGTAGTTATACATTCTGGAACTGTGATAGGTGCCAATGCGTTTTATTATAAAAAAAGAGAAGAAGGCTATGACCAATTAATATCTGGAGGTAGAGTTGTTATTGAAGATAATGTAGATTTGGGGGCGCTTTGTACTATAGATAGAGGAGTTACTGGAGATACAACCATTGGGAAGGGAACCAAACTGGATAATCAAGTGCAAATTGGTCATGACACATTAATTGGTAAAAATTGTCTTATTGCAGCCCAAACCGGTGTTGCTGGTTGCGTAGTTATTGAGGATAATGTGACACTTTGGGGACAAGTAGGGGTTAAAAGCGGAATTACAATTGCAAAAGGAACAGAGATATATGCACAATCAGGATTAGGTCATTCTACAGATGCAAACAAGACTTATTTTGGTTCTCCGGCTTTTGAAGCAAGGGAGAAATTTAAAGAAATGGCATATATTAGAAAAATACCAGAACTTTTAAAAAAATTAAAAGAAAAATAGAAAGCTTCAGTTATTCTAAAAATTAAAGCATAAAACACTTTAAAATTCAGATACAAAAAATTACTTTTGTCAGGTCTTAGTTAAACAAAGAAAATCAAGTAGAAATGAGCGTTTTAGTAAATAAAGATTCCAAAATAATTGTTCAAGGATTTACAGGAAGTGAAGGTACATTTCATGCCTCTCAAATGATAGAAT
>RCNB010002585.1_pt1 | contig 16299 bp, 10 predicted proteins | sample 2041321 | NCBI WGS metagenome assembly RCNB01 (sample SAMN09708232, study PRJNA481090) | Marine sediment metagenome, whole genome shotgun sequencing project. | reverse complement strand
TCCCAGTCGGGCAGGAGGACGGAGGCGCCGCTATAGGGCACTCTCCATTGTGGAGCCATTGAGGGATCAATGGAATAGCGGTGTATTCGATCCGGATCGGCGGCCAGTTTTGTCGCCAGCGGCAGCAAGCGGAGGGCGTCCTCGACGGTAATATCTGTTTCAACATAAGAGCGAAATTGAGCGTAGAGGTCCGGTACTCTTGAGAGCCCCTCGAGGGTTAACATCTTATTGAAGATTGCCAGCATAGCCTCTTGCTGGCGGCGCAAGCGATCAAAATCCCCGGTAGTTTTGCGCATGCGGACATAGCAGAGCGCGGTGAACCCGTCCATGTGATAGGTTCTCCCGGGGGAGTATGACCAATCTCTACGACCGCATTCATCATAAAGATACGCTTCGACCTTCACATCTATCCCGCCCAACGTATCAACCACTTGGGTGAACCCGTAAAAGTTAATCATAATCGTATGATCAACTTCTATGCCGAAATTGTAGAGGATCGTTTGGGCGACTCTCTCAGGTCCTCCATAGGCATCGGCGACATTGATCCGGTCCACCCGCCACCCGGGGATGAAGACGTATAGATCGCGAGGGAAGGAGAGTAATGTGGCGGTACCGGCGTCGAGATCAAGTGAGACCAGCATCATGGTATCGGTTCGGTGCCCGTAGCTATAGGGACGTTCATCTGAGCCGAGGACCATGATATTTACGACATTATCCCCCAACTGCAGCAGGGGTATCGGTCGGTGGATTTCAATCGCAGATGGTTCGACTGGAGGGGTGAAACCGCTCCATGGGTCTATCGGGGTCGGACTGGCTAAAGGTGTGGAGGTAGGCGGCGGCGGCGGTGGCGGCGTTTGCGTGAGCGGGGCTGGGTTGAAGGGCGTGCCAGTCGCAGCCGCATTCGGGTCGACGGTTACAAGTGGATTGGCAAGCGCAGCAGAGCCCCCGGTTAGCATGCCCACTAGATTGCTGCAGGCGCCAACGAGCAGGATTAAAAATAGAAGCGTGACGATCATCAAGAGACGATCAAAGCGATTAATGGATTTCATCGGATGAATGTGCTCGTCATGTTAACGTCAGAGTCAACTCTCTAGTTCCCCATCAGATCGCCCGGCTTCTTTGCTGCGAGGTTGTTTGATCTGGGGCTGCAAAGTTGTGTAGACGACCGATTAATTATTTGCCTTCAAACTTACTTGACCGGCGGTACATAGATACTCATTCCGGATGGCAGTACGGTGTGGATATCTATGCAATTCGCGTGCCATAGCGATGATTCATCGACCCCGAATCGCTCAGCGAGCCTGCTTAATGAGTCGCCTTCTCCCAGTGGATAAAGGACCCAGGTTGAAGGCGGTCCGCATGAAAGGGATGGATCTGTGGCTTCAAGCACGGGGAGATAAATTATATCGCCAGGTGTGATATCACTCTCGATGCAATTGATCGACATCAACGTTGTGCGCTCGATCCGAAACTGGTCAGCGAGATTTGTGAGTGTGTCCCCATTGTGGACGCGGTACACAGACCAACCTTCGGGTGGGGTGCAGCCTATTACTGGATCAAGTGCTTTCTGGCGGTCAAAGAAGGATGATACTTCAGCTTCAGCAAATACGGTCAACCAGGTTCCCAGGAGCGCAGCGATCGCGAGAATCGAAATGGTTAGACCAACGATCAGATTCTTTAGCAATTGCATCCGGGCTATTCCACACTATCTGCATAGGTTGGGTTTTGCGTTGAGAACGGCAACAAGATTGAAAATGTAGTTCCAGACCCCGGCTGACTGTCCACCCAAATGCGTCCACTCATGGCTTCGACCAAAGAGCGTGCGATGGAGAGACCAATTCCATCACCTCCGAGGCCCTGGATTGGAGTTTCCCCTGTTGAATTTCCGAAGCTGAATATCCGTCCTAGGTCCCCGGCGGGAATTCCTGCCCCTCCGTCAATCACCTGGAGCGTGAGAAATCCTGATCGGTCCGAAGCGGCGAGGCCTGTGCTGATTTTGATCAATCCGCCTTCAGGTGTCGCACCGATGGCATTATTGAGCAGGTGGATCAGAACCTGAAAGGTGGCATCCGCGTCGGTCAGGATTTTCGGGAGATTCTGAGGGAGCGAAACGCGTATTTCGATATTTTTCTTTCGAGCGGATGGGAAAACCTGGCGGATCGCATCCTTTATGCAACGCACAATATCGACAGGCTCAGGCACGAGAGCGATGGTTCTGGCCTCAATCGCGCTGAGATGGATTAGATCATTAAGCAGCCCCGATAGTCTCTCGGAGTTATTGAAAATGTGATTGATGGATTCGCGTTGACTGGTTGTCAGCGTCTCTTCTGCATCATCATGAAGGAGTTCGGCATACCCCAATATTGCCGACATCGGCTGACGGAGATCGAGCGAAAGCGCGGCGATATGGGAGACGCTGGGAGAGCGTCCTGATGAGGGCGCAAGCGAATCATTTCCGTTCTGGAGTAGGACTAGGTTGGCGCGCGCTTCGGCCAATTCGTGGAGCGTTAGTTGGAGCTGCTGGGAGAGCAAATCTATTTGTTTGAGGTCGGAGGTGGCAGGCGGTTCTACTATCGCTTCCCTCATCCTATCGATCTCCCCCTCGAGAAACTGAATGGTTTCCTCCGCGTCTTGATGGCTGGTGAGAAAACCGCCGAGCTCTTGTCCTGCCAGATCGGTTGCGGCAATGAGTTGATCCGTCAGTTGGGTATTGTTGATCAGGAGATTTTGAATGAGCCGGCGGGACTCCTCCAGGTCTGTGCCTAACGCGAAGGGCTCTGTCAGGCTTGATGAAAGAAGTTCATCGCCTGGTGTAAGCGCCGTGAAACGCTCAGCAATCACATCCGCGAGCTGCACGAGGGCGGCGCGGTTTTCCTGAGACCAGCGCTCACGGGCGAAAGGAGAGAGCAGCAGCAATCCCCCAATAATTTGCTCTCCTGAGGTCAGAGGAGCGAAAAGCATCGGCCCTGTTTTTGTGAGGTTTAAACCCTGCCGGAGTGTGATGAGGTCAGGCGCATTGCTCTCTGCTGGAAGGATCAGCGATCGCTGCCTGCGTAATGCATTAACGATGACGGGAAGGTCAGTTGTGTTGAAGGCTTGGCCCTCGATGTGTTGTTCGCGTATAAGATCGAAACCCGTCGCAACGGATAGATATTCCAATGTTTCCGGGGGTGTGAGCAGCAGGCATATCTCAGCCTTCATTGAATATGCAGTGCCGCGCACGGCAGCGTCTGCCAGATCGCCGAGTTCCTTCGCCTGGAAAACATCATAGACGCTGGTGAAGACTTTGGGCAAGAATGGGAGTTCAAGATCAGGCGATTGGGTGGTTACAGGATGCTCATCTTTCACATCCGTTCCTTGTGTTGTGATAAAAGTGCGCGCGGCGGCGATGATCAACGCAGGATATGCCGCCAACTCACTCCAGCGCACGAAGGGTGCAAAAGAGCCATCTGCAGGACCGAGGGCCAAATGCAGGCTGTAGCCGACGGTAAGCAGGAGGTATCCTGCGAAGGCGATTTGCCATTGCGCTGGTCGGCGGACGAGCAGGAAGGTCAGTGTGAGACCGGAGAGGATTAATGTTGAGATTCCCCATACAGCATCGGCGGGAGTCCGGTTGAAGCGGAGCAGAGGATCCTGCCCGGCCAGGAAGTAGACTGTCCCAAATAATGCGAGGACAGTGACGCTGAGTACAACCGCAAGTGTGCGCGAGCTCTGTTTTGTGGGTGGGTTGAAGATAAAAGTATAACTAATGAGCAATAGGGAGGTGAAGCTCACGAAGCGGTCGAGTGGGGGGAGAATTACTTGTCCGTTGAGGATCACAAGCCAGGACAATCCGGCGATGATCATTGTGAGCAGGTGGAGCCCCAGTATTACACCGCTTGCCACCCGCCAGCGTGCGGCAAGAGCAACTGTGCGGGGAGAGCTGCTCCAGGTTAATGCATAGAGAATTGAAAGTGAAATGATCAGCGTCAGGTGGTAGACAAGACTCCCCGGAGGTGTCGTGAGCAGGGATGCAGCGTCAGCAAGAATCATGATGGGCAAGTGTCGTTTCGTTGTTCCTGCAATACAGGGTAAGATCGACTCCAACTTATTTCAGGTATAGGCATTATTCACCCGTAAAAAAGTGAGCAGAAAAAATTTTCCAGACTGACAGTATGCCCGGGTTGGACCATCATCCCCGAGCGGCATATCTTACCTAATGGATGAAGCTAACAAGAGGATGAATCCTAAGCCGTTCTCCTTAGAAGATGTTACCCGCCTTCGCGTGCACCTTAAATGGCTGCTTAATCTTTCCGCGGGTCCGAATCGGGATTGTTTTCGATAAATCCTATCTCTTAAGAAGGGATCTTGTCCGGCTTGTCGAGTGTACTGTCTTTTGCCGCTGGTTTGTCGCGTTGGAACCCAATCATGCGGATGGCGATAAATCCATAGGCGAAGGTCAGCCAGAATGTGATCCCACGATATGTGACAGCGATGGCCGTTGAAGTGAGTGGATCCACCCCCATAGCGTTTTGGGTCAGGATCATAGCGCCTTCAACGAAACCGACTCCGGAGGGTGTGACCGAAGCGATGATAAAGAGGTAGCTCACACTAAAGCTTGCCAGTAGCGTTTCGATCCCAAAGGGGTTGTGGAAGGCGAGCGAAACGAAGAACAGGATGACCATCATCATCGTTTTCCGAGTCAATGCCAGAAAGAAGGGCAGGATAAGCCCCCGGGGCGAGCGGCGGATCTGGAGCAGCCCGTCGGCGATATCTAGCGCGAAGTTTTGCGCTTTGGCTCGATTGATCAGGGTCCGTTTGAAAAAGGGTTGGAGAAGGCGATTAGCAAAATCAACCAGCCGGAGGATTGTTCGCTCGAGTTGATCGGTGGATCGGACACCGATCGCAATCAGGATGAGCAACCCTGCAGCGATGCTCACTGCAAACACCGCAGCGCCGATTAACAGAGCATCCAGGTTGCCTCGCCTGCTTAAGATGGAGAAGCCCAGAGATAGCACAACCAGGAAACCGAGGTAGTCAAAAACGAGATAAACAAAGGCAGCTGCGCTGACCTTTCCCACAGGTTTTCCCCGCTGGCTTCCATCTGCAATCAAAACCGCCAGCGCTCCTGCGCCGTAGCTCGGGGCGATGACGTTGATGAAATTTGCAGCAGTTGTCAAGGGGACCAGGTGGCTGAGTTTTTCATGGATGCCCATCAAGTGATAGCAAGCCCAGAAATTTGCGGCGATGGTTACCAACCACAAGATTTGGGCTAACATTGCGACGAATAACCACCAGCCGTCACTGTGGCTGAAAGCAACGAGGATGAGTTTGAGCTCGTTAAAGTTGCGAGCTACGAAGTAGATTGTCAGCAGGAAAATGGCGGAGTAAAGAATTTTCCGTAGCATTGGAGGATCAATTCCACTTATATCGTATCCCAGGTCGGTGGAGAATCCAGGGAGATTCCTCGCGTTTGAGCATCAATTCGGCGCAGCAGTCCGCTGAGAACGGTTCCCGAACCCATTTCGATAAAAGTATCTACACCCGATTGTGCCATCCACCCGATTGACTCTGTCCAGCGAACCCGGGAAGTGAGTTGGGCGTTAAGGTCTTCCCTGATCTCTTCGATTGAAGTAAGCGGCTTGGCTGATACATTCCCCACGACAGGAATGAGAGGGTCATTGAACGATGTAGCTGTAATTGCGTCATTTAAGCGATCCTGAGCAGGGATCATCAGCGGAGAATGTGCAGCGATGCTCACTGCCAGGCGGATGACTTTGCGTGCACCGGCGTTGTCCAGAAGGTCATGAGCGAGTGCAAGCGCGTTTTCGTCTCCGGAAATTACGACTTGCCCGGGGCAGTTGTCGTTTGCTACGGCTACAGTGCCAACAGATTGCGCTGATGCTTTTTCGCAAGCTACTTCAACTTCAGTTACACCAAGTCCGATCACGGCGGACATTCCCCCGGGGTGGATCTCGCCTGCGTAGCGCATTGCTTCCCCTCGTTCACGCGTTAGCAGTAAACCATCCTTAAAAGATAGCACACCTGCGGCTACCAACGCGCTATACTCACCCATAGAGTGTCCGGCGGTGGTGGCCGGCGTGAAGCCGGGGTGCCTGGCTTTGAATACCTCGAGCACGGCGATGGAGTGTGTGAGCAGCGCTGGCTGTGTATATTGGGTTGAATTCAAGTCTGCTTCCGGCCCGTGCCAGCAGACTTTTGATAGAGGGTAACCGAGGATTTCATCGGCGAGTTGGAAGACCCGCGCCGCTTCGGGGGCGGCTTCAGCTAAGGCCATTCCCATGCCGATTGCCTGGGAGCCTTGACCGGGAAAAACAAGTGCAGTCCGTTCGGGCGATAGGGGCATTTGGGTTTAAAAAAAGAGCCGTGCGTATTGATGCACGGCTTTGTGTGGATCGGGCTTAAGTGCTTTCGATTTCGATCACTTCTCGGCCGGCGTAATGACCACAATTTGGGCAGATATGATGTGGCAGATGTTGATCGCCGCAATTTGTGCAGTTGATTAGATGACGCAGCTTAAGCGCGTGGTGAGTCCGTCGGCGATCGCGTCGGCCTTTGGAGATCTTGCGCTTGGGGACAGCAGGCATAACTTTACTCCATTCATAATCATAGAAACGCCCACCCTCAGGCAGGCGGGCTCATTATAGCAGTCGACGATTGTCTGTCAAGGTTTCTTAGTTGGATGAAGAGACAGACGACCGGTATAATTTGGCATATTATTATGCGTCAGGTTTATGGAAAAAGGAGCCCATGCCTTGAATATCAGCCTCCCCGAAATAAATAATGGAGCGAGCGGGTCTTGGATCTTTAGAAAGGATAGCGGATGACGTTGCGGATCCTCTATTTTGCTACGATGCGGGATTTGGCGGGAGTGCGGGAAGAGACCGTATCCCTTCCTGATGGATTACGGGTAAAGGACTTGAAGAGCCTCCTTGGCGGGAAGCACCCGCAGCTCATCAAGGCGTTTAACTCTGCAATCTTCGCCGTGAACCGCGAATTCGCGTTTGATGACCATCCACTCAAAGAAGGCGATGAAGTGGCGATCTTCCCGCCAGTGAGCGGCGGAAGCGTTAACAATCCAACGATACTCCGCATTGTTCGGGAACCGCTGGATATGAATGCCCTTTTAGAGGAAATCATCACACCAGCTGCGGGAGCAGCCTGCGTCTTGACCGAGGGTGTACAGGCGCATAGCGAACGAGATGGGCTCCAGGAAAAAAACCACCGATCATCTGAGGACTCTTCCCCCATGGTTGAAGAGCAGATGGAACAAGTCGCTCAGGAAATTCGTGACCGATGGGAGTCAATCAATGGTGTGGCGATTGTCCAGCACCTGGGTGAGGTGCAGCCAGGTGCACCAACCGTTATGGTCGTTTGTGCCGCAGCCCATCGTGATGCCGGAGTGTTTAAAGCTGCAAGGTATGGCCTCGATCGGATGAATCAGACCATCCCACTTAGTGAGAAGGAAATCGATCCGGAATGAGAGCACTATTGTGAGGGATCATTCCATCCTGGGGATAGTGGTCGTGGTGTTCGTGGAGGGTTATGTCTGCCGATAGAAATTCCTGGGAGTGGCCATTTCGCTGCACCAATTGTGGTCAACCCTATCCAACAAAGGGATTCCCTTACTGCTGCGAGAAATGCGGCGGTCTATTCGATTATAAAGGTCAAGTCTCCTATAACCCGGCCCAACCATCTAGGCCTGGTCGCCGGTCGATCGAACGCTACCGGCGCAGTTTCCCCCTGCCTGCAGATGTAGATTTCGTCAGCCTTGGGGAGGGAGACACGCCGCTTCTCTTTCACCGAATCTCCTCGCGCGAGGTCTTCTTCAAGTGTGAGCACTTAAACCCCACCGGTTCTTTTAAGGACCGTGGAACGGCGGTGCTAGTCAGCGCGTTAATCGCTGCCGGAATTGAAGAGGTAGTTGAGGATTCATCTGGGAACGCAGGCGCATCCCTGGCCGCCTATGCCGCGCGGGCGGGTGTTAAGGCGCGCATCTATGTCCCTGAATCCGCATCGGGCCCCAAGAGCTCACAGATCAGCGCATATGGAGCGCAAATTGTTCGCATCCCTGGCCCACGCTCGGCGAGCGCGGAGGCTGTCCAGCGTGAGGCCGAGGGCGGGGTCGTGTATGCCAGCCATGCGTATCTGCCACACGGTATCGCCGGAATAGCGACCCTCGCCTTCGAGATCGCGGAACAACTGAGAGGATCTCCGGGAACCGTCATCGCGCCCGTTGGTCATGGGACGCTTCTATTAGGATTGCATCGAGGTTTTCAAGCGTTGCAGTCAGCAGGCGAAATCGATCGCATCCCAGTTTTAGTTGGCGTTCAGGCGAGCGCGTGTGCGCCGCTGTGGGCGGCTTTTTCCGACGGCGTTCCGGGTTTGGATAGGATCTCTGAAGGGGTAACCGTCGCCGAGGGGGTACGCATCATTCAGCCGTTGCGCGGGGATGCTGTTCTGCAAGCCATCGCCGAGAGCGGGGGGAAGATGATCGCTGTCGATGAGGAAAAAATCCTGAAAGGACGCGACGCACTGGCTCGAATCGGGTTGTATGTAGAGCCGACTTCGGCACTCGTCATATGTGCGCTTGAAGAGATTCTAGAAACTTGCCCGGACCCAATCGTTCTGATCCTCACGGGATCGGGGTTTAAGACGCTGGGAGTTTGAAACACTTAAGATTAGGGTCGGCGGCGATTGGGAGCTGGCGGATTGAAAGAAAAGTGTAGGTCAGTGGAGGATATGCGCATGGAACGCAGGGTTGTTATAACAGGGATGGGTACGATCAACCCGTTGGGATTCAACGTCATGGAGACCTGGGAAGCTCTCAAGTCCGGAGTATCAAGCGTTGAACGGATCACGTCATTCGACTCGAGCGATCTCCTGGTTAAGATTGCTTGTGAAGTTAAAGAATTCGACCCAGCGTTGTATATGGACCCGCGCAAGGCACGCCGTCGGGATCGTTTTGAGCAGTTCGCAAGCGCTGCGGCCTCAGAGGCGATGCAGAATTCCGGATGGGAGATACAGCCTGAGGGTGCTGGACGGGTTGGAGTTGTCATCTCCTCGGCAGTGGGCGGCTTGGATTCTCTGCAGACGGCCATGCAGGTGATGGCCGACGATGGCCCACGTCGGATCAGCCCATTTGCGATCCCGATGTACATGTCCAATGGCGCTTCGGGCGGTGTGGCTATCGACATCGGTGCCAAGGGGCCCTCCTTCTCTGTTGCCTCGGCTTGCGCCTCAGGCGCTGATGCGATTGGCCTGGCTGCTGCGTTGATTCGCACGGGTGTAATTGATGCCTGCTTGACCGGTGCTTCGGAGGCGAGCATCACCAAATTCGGCGTTGCCTCCTTTGACCGTTTAGGAGCGCTTTCGAGACGAAACGAAGATTTTTCTCAAACCCCCGCGCCGTTTGACGCGAACCGCGATGGCTTGGTGATCGGTGAGGGTGCGGCGGTGATCTTCCTAGAAGACCTGGAGCACGCACGCAATCGAGGCGTGGAGATACTCGCTGAGTTAGTAGGATATGGTTCAACGACCGACGCATTCCATATCACGGCGCCATCAGAGACGGGCGAGGGAGGTGCTTCAGCCATTGAAAAAGCGCTTGCTGCTGCTGCAGTCAACCCCGATGAGATTGATTACATCAACGCTCATGGGACGGGAACGAAGTTGAATGACATCTCGGAAACGAAGGCGATCAAAGCCGCGCTGGGAGAGGCTGCTTATAAAGTGCCTATCTCTTCCACGAAATCTATGACAGGACACATGATGGGTGCGACCGGCGCCCTGGAAGCGATCATCTGCGTCATGGCGATTCGAGACGGGATTCTACCGCCGACGATCCATCTCAATGACCCCGACCCCGAATGCGATCTGGATTACATTCCTAACCAAGCCCGCGAGGCTGAAGTTGAAGTCGCGTTGAGCAACGCTTTTGGTTTTGGCGGTCACAATGCGGTGCTGGCGTTTCGGATGTTCAAAGGTTAAAATAGGGTTGCTTAAATCAATCGGATTTGATGGAACTGGTGGAACGCGGAGTACCCAGATCGGCTGAGTTCTCGGCGTCCCCCAAGTTCATGGAGAGTGTCATAGTGAAACCGGATGAGTTCATCCGGCAAACGGGGTTGTCCTTCTCAAATCCCAGTTTGCTCCGCCGCGCTCTGACGCACCGCTCATACTTAAACGAGCACCCTGAGGCATTGGAGGATAACGAGCGTCTGGAATATCTTGGCGACGCCGCTCTTGATTTCATCGCCGCGGTCTGGCTGTATAACCGCTTCCCGGAGATGGATGAGGGTGCGCTCACCCGGCTGCGTTCGGCGCTGGTTCGAACGGAACAATTAGCGGCCTTCGCCAGCGAGCTAGGGTTGGGTGAGGTTATCTTCTTGGGCAAGGGAGAATCCGCGACGGGTGGTCGCCAGCGTCCTGCACTGCTCTGCGCGGCGTTCGAGGCATTAATCGGTGCGCTGTACCTCGACGCCGGTACCGAGACAGTTATTCGTTTTATTGAGCCGCGCTTCGAGCGCGCAGCTAAGGCAGCGCTCGAAGATGAGCGATTAATCGATGCGCGCAGCATATTGCAGATGTGGTCTCAGTCTGAGTTTGGCGAGATACCCGATTACCGGACTACAGGCACTTTTGGACCTGATCACGATCGCGAATTCGCTGTCGAGGTCTCGATTGGAGAGAGGGTGAAAGCTGATGGGAGAGGGCGGAGCAAGCAGGAGGCTTCGCAAGCGGCGGCGGCAAATGCGCTTCAAAAATTAGGGCTAAGCAATTCGGCAGCAGCCCAACGATCGGGCAAATAACTTGGAAAAGAGAATTCCACATCTGAAATCCCTCGAGATCCAGGGCTTTAAAACCTTCGCCACGAAGATCGACTTTGACTTCGCACCAACCATTACGGCGATCGTTGGTCCCAACGGATCGGGGAAATCGAACATCACCGACGCCATTCGCTGGGTGTTGGGTGAGCAGTCCTTCTCGCTGCTGCGCGGGAAACGGACAGAGGACATGATCTTCTCCGGCTCGGAAACACGACCGCGCGCTTCGATGGCCGCGGGCACGATCACCTTCGATAACAGCGACGGCTGGCTTCCGATTGATTTTTCAGAGGTGACGATAGGTCGTCGCGCCTATCGCGATGGGCAGAATGAGTACATGCTCAACGGTCAGCGTGTTCGCTTGCGCGACGTGAATGACCTACTCTCAAAGTGTGGACTCTCCCAGCGCACTTACACCATTATCGGGCAGGGGCTTGTCGATGCAGCTCTTTCGCTGAGAGCTGACGAACGCCGTCAACTGTTTGAAGAAGCCGCCGGCATCGGTCTATACCGCAGCAGAAGAGAAGAAGCCTTACGCCGGCTGGATACGACGAAACGCAATCTCGAACGGGTCCAGGATATTCTGGCTGAGTTGAAGCCGCGCTTGAGAAGCTTGAAACGGCAGGTGGACCGCTCGAAGGATTACGACCAGGTCCGCACGGATCTGCAGGAACTACTGCGCATATGGTATGGGTATCACTGGTATCGTCTGATGGACACCGTATCTGCACAGGTGGCGGAGGCCGACCGGCAGATTGGATTGCGTGATGACCTGAGGGTGAAGCAGGCTGAAACCGAGACCGAGATGCAGACAGTGCGTACACGGAGTAATGACCTTCGATCTCAGCTGCGGGGTTGGCGGCAGCGTGTTTCAGACCTTTATCAGGATCGTGAGCGGTCTGGGCGCGAACTGGCGGTGGGAGAAGAAAGACTGCGCTGGCTGACGGAGCAGGATAACCTGCTTGGTGTTGAGATTCAAGCGCTCCAAGAGTCGCTGACGCTGCTGGGTAAGCAAGCCGTCGAAGCCGAGACCGACATCGCCGAGGAGAGAGCCATCGTCGTGGATTTCGAGCGGAGACTCGGGACGCTTCTCCAGGATGGAGAGATCGATACAGCGCAGCGGACAACCTTGCTTGAGGAAGCGCGGCAGGTGAAGAGTGCATCAGAGACGCTGCTAGCGCGGGGATTTACGTTCGAGGCGCAGGAGACGCAGCTTCAAATCAGGCAGGATGCCCTTCGAGGACGCGATGAACGCCTGAAGGAGGACCTGCAGGTTTTGCGGAAAGAGAAGGAGGGGGGCGAGGGGACACTGCTGGAGGCGAAGCGATCTCTCCTGGAAGCGGAGGAGATGGATAATGAAGCTCTATCTGCCGAAAGCGCAGGACGCGATCGATTGGAAACTTTGCGATCTGAGGAAGCAAAGCTCGCACAGCAGATCAACGTGGAGAAAGTGGAAATAGGCACGCTGAGCGCACAACTCTCCGTCAGTCAGGCGAATAAACTGGACGAGGCGAAGCTCTCACGCTTGCATTCCGCCCGCGACGAAGGCCGCCTCAGCGGCTACCTGGGAAGCATCACGCGACAGATGCAGATACCCCGAGAGTATGATCAGGCGATCCACGCTGCGTTGGGGGATTTTTTTGACAGCCTTACCTTTGCCGACCTGGACCAAATTCTATTGGCGCTGGAAGGTCCGGAACTGGAGGCAACGGATACCGTTCTTTCGCTTCTGCCCTTGAAGTCGGGACGCCCGCCTAAGCATTTAGACCCCATTGAGGATGCGGACTGTGTTGGCAATGCCGCTGACCTGGTTTCGGCTGCCGATCAATATCGCCCAGCAGTAGAAATGCTTCTGGGTCGAACACTCGTCGTACGCGACCGGCGTTCGGTGAAACGATTGATTGACCACCTGCCATCCGACGGACGGCTCGTTACACTACAGGGGGATATTTTTTACCCGACCGGCCAAGCGGTAATCGGTCTTGGAAAGGGGATCGGTGGGCTCGAGCGTGATGCAAAGCAGCTTCAGGAAAAACACGATTCAAAAAGCAAGGCGTTGGTGTCAATGTTGGCTCAATTGGAGGAGATTCAAGCCCAGATTGTATCCAGCCGCCGGGCGATCGAAATGGCAGTCGAGGATCACGAAGGGAGCGAATTAAAGCGCCGGCAGTTCAGGGATCAATCAGAACAGGCTTCACTTGACTTGAAAACCATCGAGTATAGGGTCTCGTTATTAGAAAAGGAATTGGCCACCGTTGAAGATGAACTTGAATCGGTCCGGCTCGAAATGGTTGAGACCGCGGAGCAAGCTGCACGTGTACGTGAAGAGAGGCAAGGTATCGAGGCAAAACATCAAACCGCTCTCCTTGCCCTGGATGGTATTGGCGAAGGATCAGAGGTTGCGGGAGTTGAATCACGTCTGGAACGGGCGAGGGTTTCACATGACAAATCGCAGGTCAGGGTTCAGGCGCTGATTGATCGGCGTGCGCTTATCGAAGGTGATCTAACAGGGCGCCAGGAACGGTTGAACGCCAATCGGGGGGAGTCAGAACGATTGCAGGAACAGGTTCGAGTTGGCCAAGAAGCACTCAATACTATTCGGGCGAAATTGGAAGAGCTGCAAGAGCAGATGAGACCAGCGGAAGAAGTACTTTCTGCAGCAGAAAGCAGCCGGCTGGAACTTGAGAAACAAGAGAGCGAAGTGCGCTTAGCGCTTCAGGCAGCTGAGCGGTCGCATTCCCAGGCGCAAATCGGGTTGGCCCGCAGGCAGGAAGAACTTACCAGCTTGAAGCGGCGGATCGAGGATGATTTCGGCCTGGTGGCTTTCGAGTACGAAGAAGATGTCGCGGGACAGGAACCGCTGCCCTTTGAGGGCATAGTTGAACGCTTGCCGCGTGTTGAAGAACTGCCGCCTGAGATCGAGAAACAGAGCCGGAACCTACGCATGCAATTGAGGCGTATGGGGCCGGTGAACCCTGAGGCGCGGCGCGAATATCGTGAGGTAAACGAGCGGGTTGAATTCCTGACAACACAGGTCGACGATTTGCGTAAAGCCGAGGGACAGATCCACGAGGTTATCGCCGAACTCGATGTGCTCATGGAGAGGGAATTTCGGAAGACCTTCGATGCTGTCGCCATAGCGTTTCGCGAGGCTTTCACGCGGCTGTTTGGTGGCGGATCGGCGCATTTAACGCTAACAGACCCGGACGATCTTACCCGGACTGGAATCGATATCGATACTCGGCTTCCCGGTCGACGGACGCAGAGCCTGGCGATGCTCTCTGGTGGTGAGAGGAGCCTGACGGCGAGCGCCCTGATTTTCGCGCTACTTAAAGTATCACCAACGCCTTTCTGTGTCTTGGATGAGGTGGACGCGATGCTTGATGAAGCGAACGTGACGCTGTTCACCGATATGCTCGCTGAGCTAAGCCAGGATACTCAATTCGTTCTCATCACCCACAACCGGCTGACAGTTCAGGCGGCGGAGGTCGTTTATGGGGTCAGCATGGGCACCGATACCACCAGCAAGGTCATTGGGCTCAAGCTGGACGAACTGGAAAAGGAGCTTGCCGTATAGACGGCAGGTTCAGGTTTGTGCTGGAAACCAGCGGAATCCGGAGATGGATAAGCGCCCTGCGCGTTGATATCTAACCCTACATCAGGTAGAATAGCGGAGCGAGCCGAAGTGGCGGAACTGGCAGACGCGCTGCGTTCAGGGCGCAGTGAGCTTTATGCTCTTGCGGGTTCGACTCCCGCCTTCGGCACTCAAAGCCCCGTGTGGGGCTTTTTATTTTACCTGTCTTGCGGAGCGGCGTTCCCTCAGGTAAGATGACCTCACAATGAGTGAAGATGGAGAAGGGCGTAATCGCCTCTCGAGTGTTTTGATACTTGCGTCCGTAATCGCCGGGATTCTCATCCTCGGTGATCTGAATCGCCGCATGGCGAATGCGCGCCGTCTGGAGCGAGATGCGGTGCAGTTGGAAACGGAAGTTGCGGTGATGGCGACGGAGCGCGTGCACTTGATGACGAGTGTCGCCGAGGCAACGAGCGAGGCCATCATCGCTGAGTGGGCTCATAGCGATGCGAAGCTTGTGCGCGAGGGTGAGACGCTCATAATTCCACTGCCGCCGCCGGGTCAAATATCTGTGGCAACTCCCGTGCCCGGGCAGGACATCGAGACGCCGAGCAAGTGGCAGGTCTGGTGGGCTTTGATCTTCGGGGGTTAAGACCCGTTTGGCATCGAGTAACTCCACTTGAAACAGCGAATAATCCATTACATTCAGCCTTCCCGGCTTGTTTAGACGACATGCCTTGACGCTGATTCTGGCGCTGTGATATAATCTTTGACGCTGTCAGACAGAGCAGCAAAACGTTGCGGGGTGGAGCAGTGGCAGCTCGTCAGGCTCATAACCTGAAGGTCCTCAGTTCGAATCTGAGCCCCGCTACCTTGAGGCACCCGCGAGGGTGCCTTTTTCTTCGTAAGCCCCCTTGTAGAGGGTTCGAACTCGTAACCTGGGGGTTATCAGCCCGTTTCTGAAGCGCTCAAATTGAGCCCCCCGGACGAAACGTAGACCGTCAGGCTTTCCCAAATCCTTGAATTCATTTTCTTGGACCCAAAAGGAATAGAGGGAACCCTGACAATAGGGTGGATAAATTCGCAATGACTGGTGGCCCAATCAGTTCGGCTGAGTTATCCCGGCCCTTGATTACTGGATTCTAATAAGGCACATCTGTATCCTGAGTTTCCCACGCGGAGTTAATTCTGAGGGCATCGAAGGGCTCTGGACATGTCCCCCTCCACTTTGTTCCGGGGACTACGGAATCCGGTAATGATGCTCTGGATGGGTTCTGTAGAATGAAACCAGGATCATTCTTTCCTATCATGATTTCAGGACCGTGATCGTATCGACCAGAGTATTTTCTGGCACATTTTCGAGAACGGATGTACATTTTCGGCCATCACAGCCGCTTGCGGATCACTTGTTCCGGGCGGCTCTTCAATTATGTTCTTACAGATTTCAACGTTCGTATCTTAAATTAATTTTGCCAGCCGCACTTTAGTAAAGACAACAATAATGCTGTCTTGTAGTATAATAATTATCCAGAAGGATCTTCTATGGAAGAAATACTCAACGAGCGTACGTACCGGATATCGAAGTCAAATATTCGTAAGCTGCGGGCAGACCTTGAATCTGTCCATAGGAATCCACAGCACTCCTCTGACAAGGTTAATCAAAAGAAGATTGACGAGCTAGAGCAGCATGTTTTTCAGCTGGTTTGCTCTATCGCCGACTACGATGCATTGAATAGAGCGGGGGGTATGCACTTGGAATTAGACTCATTGCAGGACCTTGGCCTTGCTCTGATTAAAGCAAGGATATCCCTGGGTTGGTCCCAAGAACGACTGGCCGTGGAATTGGATATGCCCAAGCAGCAAGTTCAACGATATGAGGCCACAGAATATATCTCTGCC
>RCNB010001212.1_pt1 | contig 16303 bp, 19 predicted proteins | sample 2041321 | NCBI WGS metagenome assembly RCNB01 (sample SAMN09708232, study PRJNA481090) | Marine sediment metagenome, whole genome shotgun sequencing project. | reverse complement strand
GCCCAAATTTCCATTTTCTGTCGTTCTTCCTCCTTGAACTTTTTGAAAAAACTATTGGTATTCCATAATATCAGACTCACGATAACAAACGCAGAAATCAATAAAACGACGTTTGAAGTTTTGTTTTTTGGATTGAATTTCATGAGAACATACTATGAAGTCAAAGATAGCGCAATTTCCATGAAATTGAATGGAAAGTACGGTTGGCCCTCTGCCAAATGGATGTAAAATTCATACCTTTATGCTAAGATGAGCAGCATGATTTCAATTGACCCAAAAGAAGTACTAACATCAAAACTGCATGGTTATCTACTTGGAGCTATTGGCCCAAGACCTATAGCCTTTGCTAGCACTGTTGATGAGATAGGAAGACCAAATCTTTCACCTTTTAGTTTTTTTAATGTTTTTAGTGCAAACCCGCCCATATTGATTTTTTCGCCGGCAAGGCGTGTTCGGAATAATACGACCAAACATACACTTGAGAATGTACTGGCAACCAAGGAGGTTGTGATTAATATGGTGAATTATGATATGGTGCAACAAATGTCTTTATCAAGTACCGAGTATGATGAAGGCGTAAATGAATTTGAAAAATCTGGCCTAACTGCTTTAAAATCAGACATAGTCAAACCTTTTCGAGTAGCAGAAGCACCTGTTCAATTTGAATGCATAGTGACGCAGGTACAAGCACTTGGAAAGGATGGAGGAGCGGGAAATTTGATTTTTTCCGAGGTGGTTAAAATACACATTGATGAAACGATTTTGAATGAAACAGGAAGTATAGATCAATATAAAATAGACCTCGTGGCTAGAATGGGCGGAAATTGGTATTCCAGGGCGAACCAAGGTATGTTTGAAGTCCCTAAACCACTGTCCAGCTTGGGTGTTGGCGTTGACCAAATTCCCGAGAATATTCGTAATAGTGAGGTGCTTTCGGGGAATGATTTGGGAATGTTAGGAAATGTAGATAAAATGCCATCCGAAGAAGAAGTCGCCAAATTTGTTGCATCACAGACTGAAATTCGTTCGTTATTAAGTAGTGGAGAACGTAAAGAAATTGAATTGAAAGCGAAAACTCTTTTGGAAAACAAAGATGTGCTAGCTGCTTGGAAAGTTTTATTGGCAAAATAGAGAGGTGTCTGTTTTAATTAGTGACAACAGAAACAAACAGGTTTTTTTGTTCTATGATGGTTTTGGTTAATAAAAGAAGATGAAGCGTATACAATTATTCGAGTTTGAAGACTATAAATGGTTTCCTTCATGGTTACGAACCTGTATGACCAATCTGATTATGGTACTTCATAAAATGATGGGAATAAGCGAAGTATTGGCCTATTTGATAGTAAGAGTACTTAAAGAAAAAGAGCTTTCTAAAATCGTAGATCTTGGTTCTGGTTCTGGGGGGGCTATGCCCGAAGTTTTGAAAGCGCTACATAAAATAGAAGGCTTAACCCAAGTTGAATTGGTGATGACTGATTTGTATCCGAATAAGGATGTTGCTAAAAAGTTCAATGATGATGTTGAGGATAAAATCAGTTATTTGGAAACCTCGGTCGATGCAACTGATTTGCATTCGGCACCAAACGGACTCAAAACCATGATCAATAGCTTTCATCATATGCCACCCAAAGCTGCTCGGCAACTATTGGAATCCGCAACAAAAAGTGGACAACCCATATTGATCTATGAAATGGCTGAGAACAATATTCCGACGCTGGTCTGGGCACTATTTCTTCCTATTGCACTACCATTTTTGATGTTAATGACCCTTTTTATGACTCCCTTTGTAAAACCTTTGACTTGGCGGCAACTTGTTTTCACCTATTTGATTCCAATTATTCCCATATGCTATGCTTGGGATGGACAGGCCTCAATGCCTCGTATGTATTCTTTCAAAGATTTGGATGAATTATTGGATGGGTTGGAGACTCCTGACTTTTATTGGGAGAAAGGCTTTGCAAGAAAAGGAAATGGAAAAAAAGCAGGGACTTATCTAGTAGGATATCCCAAAGATTGATTGCTAAAATCACACTGTTTATTACCGCTAATAACTTGTTCGTTTTTTGTTAGGTAGTTTTTTTCATTACCGCTATTTTTAACCCATTAATATTAGTTAACATATAATTCATAGTCATGGAAGTACAAGGAAAAGTAAAGATGATCGGAGAAACCCAAACTTTTGGGAGTAACGGATTTAGAAAAAGAGAATTGGTAATTACTACGGAAGAACAATATCCTCAACATATTATGATTGAGTTTGTTCAGGATAAGTCAGACCTGCTTAATAATTATGCTGTAGCACAGGATGTAAAAGTAAGCATCAATTTGAGAGGTCGCGAATGGACCAACCCTCAAGGTGAAGTAAAATATTTCAACTCAATTCAAGGATGGCGTATCGAAAGCCTTCAGCCCGCTCAGGCAGAAAGCGGAGGAATGCCACCTGTACCACCAGCAGAAGCCTTTGCGCCTGCTGATAATTTGAATGAGGAAGAGCACGACGATTTGCCTTTTTAAGACAATTTTGAACATTTGATAAAAATGGACAATTTATTGATTTGGCCCTGCTGTTTAGTAGGGCTTTTTTTATTATAAGCCTTGTTATTGATTGGTCTGGCTAAACCCAAGACGATACCCTAATCATGAGATTTTTCCGTAATGAGCTTCGCACTACCTATCTTTCGGGATTAGTCTTATTGTAGTATATTTTATAGTTTTAAAGAAAAATTTGACGTGGAAAAAAATAGGGATACGAACCCGAAGTTCTTTCTAACTGAACGCCTAGAATTTCCTAATGTGGAAACCGCCAATATGGAGGGCCTTTTAGCCGTAGGTGGTGATTTGTCACCAGAAAGATTGCTATTGGCCTATCAAAATGGAATTTTCCCTTGGTTCAATGAAGACGCTTTGATTTTGTGGTGGAGCCCTGACCCTCGAATGGTTTTGTTTCCAGACAAAATAAAAATCTCTAAGAGCATGAGAAAGGTCTTAAAGGGTAGTCAATTCAAGCTCACCAAGAACACTTGTTTTGAAGAAGTGTTGACCCAATGTGCTAGTGTTAAAAGAATTGGCCAGCAGGGTACTTGGATTACGAATGATATGAGAAAGTCTTACCTTCAGCTACATAAGAAAGGCTTGGCCAAATCTTACGAGGTTTGGGAAAACGATGCGCTTGTGGGTGGCCTTTATGGTATAGATCTCGGTCATGTTTTTTGTGGCGAAAGTATGTTCAGTATTTCTAGCAATGCATCAAAGTTCGCGTTTATTCATTTGGCCCAGGAATTGAAGGCTAAGGAGTATCGATTGATTGATTGTCAAATGTATACTGAACATTTAGAGAGTCTGGGTGCCGAGGAGATCAAAAGAAGCAGGTTTATTGAATTGTTGAAATCATAGTCTACATCAATTTTAATGCTTCTCTTTCACTAAGTGGATGTAAAGGGGTGCTTTCGACGAACTCTTTGACCCATTTCGAATTGGTTTTACTATAATCACGAAGTACCCAGCCTATTGCTTTGTTGATAAAGAATTCCTTTGAGCCCAGAAGCGATACAATCACATCTTTTAAGAGTTTGGTGTCCGTTTCCCCCTTTTCCATTAATTGGAAGAGTAGGCATGTGCGCTGCAGCCAAACATGGTCGGAGGCAATCCATTTTTCAATGTACACATCCCTTTGGTGGGGAAATTTCTTAAAGTATCCTTTGATGAGTTTTGTGGCAATAAAATCAACCGTATCCCACCAAGAATTATTGGTTATCATAAACTCAAAAAGGAAAATATCATTTTCTTCAAAATGTTTCGTGTACTTCTGGATCAATTCTTGAGCAAAATAATGGTATTCTCTTTGTGGGCTGTTCCAAAGTCTTCTCACCAAACGTTCCAGTTCCTTTTTAGGGGGAAGGATTTCTTTCACTAAAAATGGTTTTTGAATTTCCCTGCGAACTGGGGTTTTCAAACCATAAAATAAAAACTGGTCACGCAGATAGGCGCTTTGCTGTGAAGCGATTTTAGGGTCGGCTTTTGCTTCAAATACAGCTGTCAGGGTATTGACAAAATCGTCCAAGGGCATCATTTTAATAAAGCACTCTATCGTAATTGGCCGGCAAGGCCTTTCGCATATGAATAAGGTTTCCTTCGGCATCAAAGGTGATTTCGAAATCGGTACGAGTTCCATCCTTTTTCCCTTTGACGAAAAGTTCATAAACCATATCGGGGAGCATGAGATTTTGAAAAGCGTTTTTAATCATGGTTTCCTGAGCTACTTCCTCTGTAATGGGATATTGCTGTTGCAGTTTTCGAATCCGATATTTCGAAAAATAGTTTCCCAAATACGCTTCAATTTTAGCAAAGGAGTCATCGGGTATGTCTACTGGTTTGATTATTATTCCGATACTTTCCAAAACACCATCTTTATTGAATTCTATGGTATACCATAGCCTGTCTTTTTTGAACTTTGCTTCGAAGCTTGTTTTAGCGCTATCGGTTTCTTTATAAAACCTAATCTGCCTAGCGTCCTCAAGTTTTTCGGAAATATAATTCAAGGCCTTTTCAGGAAACTGTGATTTTCTGATACGATATGCACGCTCGTATTTATTTTGAGCGGTAAGAATTCCACTGCCCAAAATAAATAATATCAAGACAATTTTAAACCTCTTCATAACGAAAACAATTTATTTCATGATCATTGACCATCCCCGTAGCTTGCATATGCGCATATACTACCGTGCTACCCACGAACTTAAAGCCCCTTTTCTTCAAATCCTTGCTTATGGCATTGGAAAGTTCCGTATTTGCCGGGGCATCTTTGTAGTTTTTGTGAATATTTTTAATGGGCTTGCCATCTACAAATGCCCAAATATAATTACTGAAACTACCAAATTCTTCCTGAACTTGTATGAAGGCAATCGCATTCGAAACAGTTGCCCGTATCTTGAGCTTGTTTCGAATTATTCCCTCATTTTGTAACAAAGCGTCAATTTTGGCTTGATCGTATTTTGAGATTTTTTTATAATCGAAAGAATCAAAAGCTTTTCTAAAATTGTTTCGTTTCTTAAGAACGGTGATCCAACTTAGGCCTGCTTGAAAAGTTTCAAGTATTAGAAATTCGAAAAGTGTAGCGTCATCCTTTACAGGAACACCCCATTCCTCGTCGTGATATGATTCATATAAATCGTCACCAATACACCAGCCACATCGATGCTTGCTCATAATTCTGTTTTGGATAACTAAAGATATGACGAATACCTTAAAATGCTTGAATTACATAAAGATAAAGTGGCATACCTATTGTGATATTGAAAGGGAAGGTTATGGCCAGTGCCATGGGTAGATACAAACTAGGGTTTGCCTTGGGTGCAGCCAAACGCATGGCTGCTGGTACCGCAATATAAGATGCACTAGCGGCCAGGATGGCAAATAAAAATCGATTGCCAATACTATCGGTGAAAACTGAACTTACTACCGCAACGGTACATCCGTTCACTAGTGGAATGATGACGGCGAATATAAAAGCGAACCATCCTTTTTTAAGAAAATCTCCTAATTTCTTGCCGCTGGTAATACCCATATCCAGGAGAAATACAGCCAAAAATCCTTTGAAAATATCAGTAGTGAAAGGTTCGATTCCTCTCGCGTGCTGATCACTAGCTAAAAAGCCGATAACAAGACTTCCCATGATTAAAAGCACACTGCCATTCGTCAAAGAATGATGAAGCACACCGCCGAGTTTTACTTTGTTTTTCTTTCCTTTTTGAAAGTAAGCCATAAGTAAGACTCCGATAATAATAGAGGGTGCTTCCATTAAGGCCATTACCGCGACCATATGACCGCCAAAGTCAATTTGTTCAATTTCAAGAAATGACACGGCTGTGACGAAGGTAACTGCGCTCACGGAGCCATAAGTGGCCGCGATGGCGCCTGAATTTTCAACACTGAATTTTCTACGTAGAATAAAATAGGTATATATCGGGACGAAAAGTGCAAGAAATACTCCAAACAATAGCGACCATAGAATTTCCATATCCAAATTGCTATGCGAGAGTTCTAAACCGCCCTTGAATCCTATGGAAAACATGAGGTATAATGAAATGAATTTCGAGGAATTTGGAGGAATCTCAAGATCGCTTTTTAGTTGAACGGCTATGATACCAAGAAAGAAAAAGAGTAACGCTGGGTTGGTTAGGTTGTCAATGAGCAGATGTAAATCCATTAAAGGCTATACTTGATTTAATAGTTTTGTTTTCGTTTGGTCAGTTTAATTGTGATGTCCCCATCAATTGAAACCTCGTAATTTTTGTTACGAGCATCAACAACCATAAACTTGACAATCTCTTTAGTCTTTTTGAGTTGGAGAATACGTTGCTCAGATTCCTTCGCATTTTCGTTGTGTCCTATTTTTAGGTTAAGAGATTGTACGGTATGAAACTTTATTTTGTCATTGATAAGGGATAATAATACGTCGGCGGCCTCTGCGGGACTAAAAACCCCATGAATAAGTTTGATATGTTCATCAAGGTTTTCCATTTAGAAGTGATTGAATGAATAGTTATCGGCCGCCCATGGTTTTTACCAATAGAATACAAGAAAGTATTCCTGAAACTACAAGTAAGCGATCCATGAACAAAGCGTTGTTCATGTATGAAATCAGTAGTAAAGCTAAAATGGCTGTAAGACCTAGTACAAGCGTAAGATTTGATCTTCTTTGCACAATGGTTGCTTTTTTTGATTTGAACTCTTCCGATAATGCCGCTATGGCTTGAATTACTTTACTCATTGATTGAAATATTTAAGATTCCATCGATTTTTATAGTATTTCTCTTTAATCTGGCCTGTGCAAAAAATTCTTTGGCTAACGATTTTTCAAGTTCTAGCTCCGAGATACGCTCATCAGGATATTTAGTATTGGCCGTTATAGAGCCTTCACTGAGCGATAGGCGTTGTAATTTGTGGAAGTTTATTTTTTCATTGATAAGAGCAAGGACCACATCTGATGCCTCTGACACAGTGAACACTCCATCTACCAAATGAACCTTTTGTTTGGTGGATGATACTACATTTTGAATTGTTGCTTTCATAAATATTATTTTAAATGAAACATTAAAGCTTATGCAAAGGTTATATGAAATATTCATTAATTATTATTTATATTTATTATTTTAAACATAAAAATAATTTATGAACTATACATTGCACCAACTTCAAGTGTTTCTTAAAGTGTCTGAAAAACAAAGTATTACAAAGGCTGCGGAGGAGTTGTTTTTGACCCAGCCAGCGGTGTCAATACAATTAAAAAATTTTCAAAATCAGTTTTCAATTCCCCTTACAGAGGTAGTAGGTAGAAAACTTTATGTTACCGATTTTGGAAAGGAAATTGCAAGTGCTGCGCAAAATATATTGAATGAAGTACATGCCATAAATTACAAGTCCCTGTTCTATGAGGGCAACCTTGCAGGTAGACTAAAGATTTCAATCGTATCGACCGCCAAGTATGTGATGCCGTATTTTTTAGCTGATTTTATACGGGAAAACAAAGGGGTGGAGCTTTCTATGGATGTGACTAATAAGGCTAAGGTAGTACAAGCCCTAGAGGCTAATGAAGTAGATTTTGCAATGGTTTCTGTACTGCCCAAACAACTAAAAGTAAAAAGAGTTGGGCTAATGGAGAACAAATTATACCTCGTTGGGGGAACAAAGCATGAAATTGGTAGTAGTAGAAGTCTTCATAAGTTTTTTGAAAAACTTCCACTAATTTACAGAGAACAGGGTTCGGCAACTAGAATGGCAATGGAAGATTATATCAGGCGAAATAAATTACCCTCTCCAAAGAAAATTGAGTTGACCTCTAATGAAGCAGTTAAACAAGCGGTAATATCAGGACTTGGTTATTCTATTATGCCTTTAATCGGAATTAAAAACGAACTGTTAAATAAGGATTTACAGATTATTCCAGTTAAGGGTTTGCCGATAAGCACGACTTGGAATTTGATTTGGTTGAAAGAGAAAAAGCTTTCGCCTGCCGCTCAGGCTTTTTTAACCCATTTGCAGGACAACAAAGAGGAGATTATCAAAGATAGTTTTGATTGGTTTCAAGACTATTGATTCAAATTAACGATAAACTGGTCTGCACTCGGTACCGTTAATTTGAATCGATTTTTATGTTTTTTGTATATTTTTTTATAATCCCGGATAGTATAAGACAGGCCAATAGAATAATATAGGCCCAACTAATACTCGAAGTGCTACTATAAAGCACTATGAATAGTAGGAAGGTAATTCCGTATAACGCACTTATTAAGATTTTGAACAAGTTTTTTGAATGAAACATAATGGTAGTATTTCAAGATTAGTACTAAAGTATCCGGGTTATATCATATGGTTATTTTTTGCTCGATTCTGTAGTAGTGGCGTTTTTTACTATATATGATTGATATTTTGTAAAATGAAGGCCACTCGATTGGTTTTTTTAGCGATGAAATATCGATATTTCCGAATCTACGCTCAAGCGCTCTTTACTTGGGAGATTAACAAATAGCTCTAAATTACTTGTCTAATAACCGCACAGCTACTCAGGAGCAGTCCTAAAGAGATAATAATAATTATATTTTACGTTTTTCCGCATTTTTTTTGATTTAACAATGTCTTGGGTTTATGCTGTACTTTAAGAGCATGTTTTGTCTCTGGTTAGTGTATATTAAAGTCTTATTTTAAGTCCGAATCCTTCGGGCATGTTTTCTGCTCCACCAAATCCGGAAATTTTATAGCGGACAGGGCTTAAGCCCTTTAATAGTGTATCTTCCTTCGGAAATTCAAGGTCGTTCAGTGCCAGTAGATAGTCAAGTCGTTCTTGAGGTGCTAAAGATCGATGCTTTACTTGGCGTTGACCTGATAAGGAAAATGTATTGAGGTGTATCGGTATGTTTATTTCTGCCGTGGTCTTCAGCACTACATTTTTGTAGTCATATGTGACGGGTGTTTTCATGTTTGCCAAAACCGCAATGCTATGGTCTTTGAGTTTATGGCTGTTCAGTTCACCTTCAAGTTCTATTTGAACATTGACTTCCATCTTGAAGTCGACATAAGCGAGGTCATTTTGAAGGTGGTCAGTGGGCTGCCCGAAGACTAGTAATGGCAAAAACATTAGAATTGATATCTTTTTCATAGCGTTTAAATTTTAAGTTGATTTTCACTCTCAACTTTAAGAAAGATACGACAGAAAAAGCATATATTATTATTTATATTAATTATGATTTACATAATTATATTTTATAATAAAAATATTTTATTTTTATTTGAAAAACACTATCCTAGTTGATATAGGGCTAAAAATTGCTTCAATTTAGTGCTGTGAGCACAAACTAAAAAATATCGTAAATCGATTACCAATATTTTTCGAAAACTGGGAACTTTTTACTGTTTAAACGAAAACAGATGGACTAAATAATTATATGATTTGACTTGATCTACTGGCGCTATTAAGAAGATTCAGAAGAAGGGAATTTAGTGACTAATGGTGTTAAGAAACACCTATCAATGTACTGCAGAATGCCGTTTGATTTCTCGATACGAAATTGTTGATAATCAGCGAGCACTATGATTAAATCTTTGCAGTGTTTGCCCTTAAAGTAGCAGCGAGTTCCTCATCCATATAAACAATAGGCACTGCATATAACATGGGCATATTTTCGAAGAAGTGTTCTTTGAGTTCCTTGTTGATGGTATTGAAGAGAAGTGCTTTGGTCTTCCCGATAATTAAAGTTTGCTTTTGTTTTTCAAGCTTCATTGCTTTCTCGTTAAACTTGAAAACCGTTTTTTTTGATATGGCCGCGTGTAGCAACAGTTTTTTCTCCAATAAAACACCAATAATCTGAAGTGCTTGTTTCTTATTTTTAGCAATAATGTGGGTGAGAATCATATACTATTCTTAAAAATTATACCGGTAGTAGGGAATTTGTTTAATAATGATTAAGATTGATGCGACCGGCATAAGAGAACAAAATAAAAACTAAACTTTATTTTTGGGCTATGGCATTTTGACTTTTTGTACCTAATAGTTTTGAGTTCTCCCGAATCAATGGCTTTGGAAAGGTCCGCTTTGACCTTTGGGAAAATCGAAAGAAATTCTGGCCATCTATGCGTTTTAATTTGACGTTCATTCTTCCTTCCTCGCCTATTTCCGTTGTGGAATACTTTGCCAATATCGGCAACAATATTATTGATACAAGCCAAATTGCTATTAATACTTTCATCCTTTTGAGATTAATTACCTCTTCCCATGTTTCCTTACATTTCTTACTGATATAATAGATACTAAACTTTATTGTTGGGCTATGGCATTTTGACCTTTGTGCTTAATAGTTTTAAGTTCTCCCGAATCAATGGCTTTGGAAAGGTCCGCTTTTACCTTTGGAAAAAATCGGAAGAAATTCAGGCCATCTATGCGTTTTAATGTCACGTTCATTCTGCCTTTCTTGTCAGTTTTCAGTTGAGCTACTAGAACTCTCTTGCCTATGAGTGCTTTGAAGTTGGGGATAGCACCACGCTTTATAATGATATTTCTTCTAGGGAAATCTATTGTTGTATAGGTTGATTCTGTTGGTTCGCCAAGCATTAAGGTGTCACCTTCAGTAATATTGTAATCCGTAGCTTGGCCTTGTAAAATAAAAACACTGAATAAGAATGCCGTAAAAAAAATTGATTTTCTCATAACGATGTAAATAAGGTTTTCGAATTTGACGTTTAATTTTATGGTGTTGATGCTTCGATTTTTCCTTGATGGGACAAAGGAATCAATTTTGCGCTCAAGGTAGAGAATAGGTTGAAAAAGTTACGCCCATCTTCTCTTCGTAAGGTAATCGTATGAACTCCGTCGGAGGTCATTCTTCTGCGGTCAACGATTAATTTGCCGCCAAAAACATTGAAATAATTTCCAATCCCATCAAGATTATCAAGTCCTCCAATGACAATCACTTTTTCGCTCATCGGAAATCTCATATGACGTTGAAGCGAAGTACTTGGGTCTTCAACAACTTGAAATTCATCTAAAGACAGTATAAACTGTTCTTGAGCGTGCCCAAGAAATGGTGCAATTGCTAACAACGTAATTAGGATAAATTTCATAACACTGATTTTATGAATTATATATTTAAATTCAGTTAAGATTACGAATATAATAATTGTAAATAATTAGAGAAGTAATACTTTCGTTAAATATTAGTTAAACTATTACAATACGATAGTAATACTATTATATTTGTAATCTTAATAGTAAAGAAAAATTATCATGGAGCAGTTGTTACAATCTGTTAAAATAGGAATCAACGAAAAGATTTATGTCAAAGATCCTGAATCTTCCAATTTAGGAAAAAGAATTGTGGAGCAAAGCATTTTAATGATAAATGAGATGGGTTTTGAGAGTTTTACGTTCAAAAAGCTCGGGACCAAAATAGGCTCCAATGAAAGTTCTATTTATCGTTATTTTGAGAACAAACATAAATTACTTTTATATTTAACCTCCTGGTATTGGGGGTGGTTAGAGTACCAATTAGTCTTTGCTACTAATGGTATAGCAGACGCAAAGATGAAACTTGAAAAAGCGATAGAAATTGTCACCAAAACGACGGTTGAGGATTCTGCCTATTCCCATATCAACGAAGTTTTATTAAATAAAATCGTTATCAACGAATACTCAAAATCATACCTGACTAAAGAAGTCGATGAGGAAAACAAAGAGGGGTATTTTGGAATTTACAAAAGATTGGTAACACGAATCAGCCTTATGATTCAGGCGGTCAATACTGATTATAAGTACTCTAATAGTTTGGCCAGCACCACGCTAGAGGGCTCATTGCACCAACATTTTTTGAAAGATCATTTTATTTCGTTAACCGATTGTCATGAAGATGATGATCCCACCCAATATTTTCTTCACTTGGTATTCACATCACTCAAATCATAAGAAAGCATGGCTAAAAATATTTTGACCACCTGGCAGCGGCTTTTGAGATTGCTACGTCTTGACAAAAGGGATGTCTTTCAAGTCTTTTACTATGCTATTTTCGCAGGGGTCGTGAACTTATCCCTTCCGCTTGGGATACAGGCAATCATTAACCTCATACAAGGGGCGCAAATAAGTACATCTTGGATTGTTCTTGTGGTTTTGGTGACTTTGGGAGTCGCTTTTGGTGGTGTTTTACAGCTAATGCAAATCCGTATTATCGAGAATCTACAACAAAAGATTTTCACGCGCTCTTCTTTTGAATTTGCCTATCGGTTTCCAAAAATAAAGATGAGTCAGTTGGTAAATTATTATCCACCAGAGTTGGCTAATCGTTTTTTCGATACATTAACAGTTCAGAAAGGTTTGTCAAAAATATTGATTGATTTTCCTGCAGCCTTACTACAGATTATTTTCGGACTCCTTTTGCTTTCATTCTACCATCCTTTCTTTATTATCTATGGTATACTCTTGCTCATATTGATATACATCGTGTTCAAGTTCACGGCCCAAAAGGGTCTTGATACTAGCCTTGACGAGTCGAAGAGTAAATATATGGTAGCACATTGGCTGCAAGAGGTAGCCCGATCCATAGTGAGTTTCAAACTATCGGGCAATACAAGCCATGCTTTAGATAAGAATGACACCTTGGTGGCCAAATATCTAGATGCTCGTGAGAGTCATTTCAAAATCTTGGTACTACAGTTTATTCAAATGATTGGCTTTAAGGTATTGGTAACTGCAGGGCTCCTTTTGATAGGCGGACTTTTGGTTTTGAATCAAGAGATGAATATTGGTCAATTCGTGGCGGCAGAAATCATTATTCTCTTAGTAATAAGCTCCGTCGAAAAATTGATTACGGGTCTCGAAACTATTTACGATTTATTGACCTCCTTAGAGAAGTTGGGTCAGGTTGTAGACAAGGGCCTAGAGCCTCAAGAAGGCGAAAAACCTTTTAAGGAGAACGAAGGATTTAGCATTCAATTGGAAGAGGTTTCGTATAAGGTACCTGATAGGGAAAAGAAAATCATCGATAAGGTAAGTTTAACGATTACCCCGACCTGTGCTATTTTATTGAATGGTGATAGTGGTTCTGGTAAATCAACATTACTCCGGATTATCGCGGGTATTTTAGTGCCTGACTCTGGGGGCATATTTATTAATAACGTTTCCTTGAAAGGAGTAAACTTGAATTACTATCGGTCACATATTGGTCAATCGTTACCTGAAGAATCACCTTTTGAAGGCACCATTTTGAATAATATAACATTTGGAGATAAGAATATTCCGCAAGATCAGATTTACTGGGCTATAGAGAAAGTGGGTCTCACGCAGTTCGTGAAAGAACAGCCGCAAGGGTTGCAAACCGTATTATATCCCGAAGGAAAACAAATTCCTTCCACTATTGCAAAGAAAATCGTTTTAGCCCGGAGTATAGTTAGTAAGCCAAAGCTTCTGATTTTAAAAGATCCTTTGGATCAATTTAAAGAAGAAGAGGCCAAAGAAATCATGAGCTTTTTAAGTGACCCATCCAATGACTGGGCTTTGTTGGTTGTAAGTGCCAATATGAGATGGGCAGACAAATGTACACGAATCATCACTATGGAGAATGGTCGAATCATTAATGAGAAATAATTGAACCATGCTGAATATTTCTAATAATCAATTGAACAAGAAGGTAAGTTTGGATCGGTTTAAGTCGGCTCAAAAGGTATTCCATGAGCGTGATTACAAGCATTTCAACCGCTTTCTATTGTCATTTGCGATAGTAGGTTTTTTGATTCTTTTTCTTCCATGGACACAGAATATCAATGGAAAAGGGTATTTGACAACTTTAAAGCCCGACCAGCGTCCGCAAACTTTACAATCGCCAATTCCTGGTCGTATTGAGAAATGGTATGTGCAGGAAGGAGATTATGTCAAAAAGGGGGATACTATTTTATTCATTTCCGAAGTAAAGAATGAATATTTTGATCCGGACCTTGTCGCGCGAACAGGACAGCGAATTAGGGCAAAATCGGCATCTGTAACTTCCTATGAAGGAAAGGTGAAAGCATTACAAAACCAAATTGTAGCACTATCCAACGAACGTAGATTGAAATTGGAACAAGCAAAGAACAAGTTAATACAATCCAACCTTAAGGTACAAAGTGATAGTATTGATTTGGAAGCTGCCAAAACCAATATCAGTATAGCTGGAAGACAATATGATCGGGTAGTTCAGCTGCAATCGGAAGGGTTGAAAGCGGTCACCGATGTTGAAGAAAAACGACTTAAACAACAGGAGACCCAGGCTAAATTGATATCACAAGAAAACAAACTGCTGTCGGCCAAAAATCAAGTGATTAATGCGCAAGTTGAAATCAGTCGCGTACAAAATGAGTATACCAATAAGATTTCGAAAGCTGAAAGTGATATGTATACTGCGCAATCAAGTCAATTTGATTCAGAAGCCCAGGTAACCAAGTTAGAGAATGAGTTCACCAACTACGAGATACGTAATGAAATGTACTACATCCGAGCGCCTCAAAACGGTTTTATTAATAAAGCAATTCAAGGTGGAATTGGCCAAACGTTCAAAGAGGGCGAGGCTCTTTTGGGAATCATGCCTTCCGATATTGAAATGGCCGTTGAGACTTTTGTCGCGCCACTCGATTTACCCTTGATTCATAAAGGAGAAAAAGTACGAATTCAGTTTGATGGATGGCCTGCTATTGTTTTCAGCGGATGGCCAAATGTTTCGTATGGTACGTATGGGGGGGAAGTTGTAGCCGTAGAAACCTTTATCAGCGATAATGGTAAATATCGGGTATTACTTGTACCAGATATTGATGATCACGACTGGCCTAAAGATATACGTGTCGGCTCGGGTGCTCAAACCATTGCATTGCTCGAAGACGTGCCCATTTGGTATGAACTATGGAGACAATTAAACGGTTTCCCTCCCAATTATTATCAGCCTGAGGGCGGAAAAATGAAAACAGCAAAAAAATAAGATGCGAAATTATTTCACATTACTATTCCTTGTTTCGGTTATTTCCCTTCAGGGTCAGATCCAAGATTCCGTTGTACTCAGATTCAATGAGTACTTGGGATATGTTAAAAAGTACCATCCAATAGCAAAGCAAGCAGAACTTAGCCTTGGTATAGGCCAAGCCAATTTAATGAAGGCCCGTGGCGGCTTCGATCCGAAAATCGAAGTGGATTATGATCGGAAAGAGTTTAAAGGAACAGAATATTATGACCGCCTAAACGCCGCTTTTAAAATCCCGACTTGGTACGGTATTGAATTGAAAGGGACTTTTGAACAGAATGATGGAGACTTTTTGAATCCGGCCGAGACCGTTCCTGCCGACGGGTTGTACAGTGCAGGAGTATCAATGTCTTTAGGTCAGGGTCTTTGGATTAACGACCGAATGGCAACTTTGAAACAGGCGAAACTATTTAGAGAGCAAACCAAAGCAGACCGAGATGTATTGGTCAATCAAATCTTATACGATGCGGCCTTAGCTTATTTCGATTGGCTGCGTGCTTTTAACGAGGCTTCTATCTTTCAAAACTTTTTGACGAATGCCGACATACGCTTCGAGGGAATTAAAAGGAGGGCTGAATCAGGCGATATCGCAGCGATCGATACCGTAGAAGCAAAAATTGCTATGCAAAGTAGAGCCTTGAGTTTGGAGCAGGCAAAGGTAAAGTTGATGAAACGTTCATTAGAGCTTTCCAATTTCCTTTGGTTGAACGATAATATTCCTGTTGAGCTACACCCTTATGTGATACCCGATACGGGTATTGGCGGAGAAATCGATATCACATTGGAGATTTTAGGAAGACCTTTGGATAGCTTTACTATTGAAAATCACCCGAAATTACTTTCACTTGGTTATAAAATCGATGGGCTACGCGTTGAGAAAAACTTGAAGGCGAATAAGCTGTTGCCTCAAATTGACTTGGAATATAACTTCCTGACAGAAACACCCGAGTTTATCAATTCTTTTGAAACCCAAGATTATAAAGGTGGGCTCACATTTCGATTCCCCTTGTTCTTGCGAAAGGAACGCGGCGATTTGAAACTCTCCAAATTCAAGTTGCGTGATGCGCAATTCGATTTGGACAATGCACAAATCGCGCTAAAGAACAAAATCGTGGCCCTTTATCGCGAGCTTGAATCTTTTGAAACCCAGAATGTTTTGACCGAAGAAATCGTGGGTAATTACAATACCTTATTGAACGCGGAAGAACGGAAATTTACTTTTGGCGAAAGCTCTTTGTTTTTAATAAATTCACGAGAAAGCAAACTTATTGACGCCGAGT